>Ga0102851_10000080_pt1 | contig 36821 bp, 35 predicted proteins | sample Mud3Dept3metaG_FD_79558 | JGI IMG/M metagenome (GOLD analysis project Ga0102851, IMG submission 79558) | Freshwater wetland microbial communities from Ohio, USA, analyzing the effect of biotic and abiotic controls - Mud 3 Core 4 Depth 3... | ecosystem: Environmental > Aquatic > Freshwater >... | reverse complement strand
TACGAACCGCACCTGGTCGACGCACGCGAATACATCGACATCGCCGAGGACGCCTCCGGCGTCATCCCCCGTGGCGCTCCCGCGGACTACCCGTGGGGCGATGCGCTCGCCATCCTCGACGCCGCACGCCCCGACGCACGGATCATCAACCTCGAGACCAGCATCACGCGTCGAGGCGAGCACGATCCCGAGAAGCGGATTCACTACCGCGTCAGCCCCGAGAACGCCGCGTGTCTCGCCGCCGCACACGTCGACGTGTGCACGCTCGCGAACAACCACGTGCTCGACTGGGGACAGCCAGGGCTGTTCGACACGCTCGACACCCTCGACCGCCTCCACATCCGTCGCTGCGGCGCCGGCCGCGATCTCGACGAGGCAGTTCGCCCGGCCGTGATCGATCTGGCCGATCGCGGCCGCATCGCGGTGTTCTCCGTTGGCTGCGCCGATGCCGGCGTGCCGCCGTCGTGGTCCGCGATGCGCGATCGCCCTGGCGTGTTCGCCGTCGACGTCCTCGACGACGATGCGACGCGCAGGATTCGCCGGGCGATCGAGCCGTGGCGCCGCCCACACACGATCCTCGTGCTCTCGATCCACTGGGGACCGAACTGGGGCTTCGCCATCCCCGCCGAGCACCGCCGGTTCGCGCACCGCATGATCGACGACGCAGGTGTCGACGTCGTTCATGGCCACTCATCGCATCACGTCAAGGGCATCGAAGTTCATCACGGACACCCGATCCTGTACGGATGTGGCGACCTGCTGACCGACTACGAAGGCATCCGGAGCAACCAGGTGTATCGGGGCGATCTCGGCTTGCTCTACCTGGTCACCCTGGACGACACCGGAGCCCTGGCCGGGCTCGAGATGGTGCCGACGCGTATGCACCGGTTTCGCATCACCGGCGCGGGCCCGCATGATGTGCACTGGCTCGCGACGACCCTTGCGCGATCTGGCGAGTCCCTGGGGACCTCGATCGCGATCGAGGGACAGCGCCTGAAGCTGAGGGCCTGAGCGCGCCCTCCGGCTCACGTCGAAGGGTGTGAGCCGTTCGCGATCCGCGACAGGTAGTCGAGCGCCTTGCTGCTCCATCGCGTTCGATCGGCTGGCGACGCGTCATCGAGCCGGCGCAGCGCGATCAGCGCACGGGTCAGGGCGTGCTGCCCGCGGTAGAGCGCGACCAGTGCCGGCGGGACGCGATCGCGGGCGCGCTCGAGGTAGCGCGCGAACACGCGGCCCCCAAACCAGGGCGCGCGCAGGCGCTCGCACTCGAGGGCGAAGAACGCGAGCTCGGAGGCGGCATCGAGCATGCGGAGCTCGTCGTCGAACTCGAGCGGATCGATCACGACCGGCGGCGTCTCCAGGCACACGTGCTCCGGGCGAAGATCCCCGTGGGCATCGACGACTCGACCGTCGACGACGCGCGCCTCGAGCGCATACGCCTCGCGTTCGATCGCGGCGAGCAAGGTCGTCACGACCGCGTCGAGCTGCGCGCGCGGCGCCTGACGCCTGGCCAGCTCGTCCGCAGTGCCCACGACGAGGTCGCGGAGCCGGCGGCGGTACTCCGCGCCGCTCCACACCGTGCGAGGTGCCTCACGATAGAACGCGGCGAGCACGTCGCCGACCGCATCGGCATCGGCGAGCGTCGCGACGTTGTGTTCGAGCATCGGCGGCAGCATCCGAGCAGTCGGCAGCCGGCGCATCGCGACGAGCCAGTCGACGACCTCGCCCTGTCCGCCGACCGCGAGCCCGTGTGGCGTGGCGACGAGCGGAACGACGGCGTCGTAGACAGTGGCTGCGAGCCGGCGACCGAGATGCAGCTCGCGCTCGCAGCTGTGACGACGTCGCTCGACGGTGCTGTGGTCGAGATACGCGAGCCGGATCGGCTTCTTGAGCTTGAACGCGCGCTGTTCGGTGAGGAACACCCAGGACATGTGCGTCTCGATCGTCTCGACGACGTGATCGAGCGCGCCCACCGTGCGAAGGAAGGCGACCTTCGTCGCGAGGTCGGCGACCGGCTCGGGCATGCCCCGTACTCGAGCAAGACACGCGCCGTGCCCGTGGTGGCAGGACGGCACGAACCACATGCGCGCGCAGGGAGCCGTCACGCAGACGGCGCGCGCTCCCGGGTGCCGGCACCCCCGAAGGTCGAGGCACGTCGCTTGCTACCACCTGGAGTCATCGACGGCTCGGATGAGCCGCCTGGACGCGGGCACGCCGGCCCTACCGGCGCGCCGAGAACCTCGAACGGGAAGGACTGCACTCGCAGGAAGAGCCGGCACCGATCGATACGCTGAAGGTCAGCACCCGAGCGCGAGCGACGGCGCGAAAGGCCACGAGCGGACGAGACGAGATCTCGAAGGTGTCCGGTGAAATGCCCGAAGGAGACCCCCTCACGAACGCGCACGCACATGCGCACATGACCGCAGACGACTCCCGACCGAACCTGCAAACAGGTGGGAGCGTGCCGGATCAATAACGGCACCCGGTTCATGACCTTCGTGAGGACATCGCAGGCGTCCAGGCGGTTCACCCGAGCCGTCGATCGACATGGCCCTCGTCATCCAGGACAGGTCGCATGGCTACCGAGATCACGATCCCGATCGATGGAATCTCGCTCGAGGGCACGCTCGCCGTTCCCGACCGTGCGGTCGGGTTGATCCTGTTCGCCCACGGCAGCGGCAGTAGCCGGCACAGCCCGCGCAATCGCCATGTCGCCGCGCTCTTCAACGAGCGCGCCATCGGGACGTTGCTCTTCGATCTGCTGACGGTCGAGGAGGAGCGCATCGATGAGATCGACGCGACGTTGCGGTTCGACGTCGAGATGCTCGCCGAACGGCTGGTCGCGGCGACCGACAGCATCCTCGCCATGGGACCTGCGCGCGGCCTGCCGATCGGGTACTTCGGCGGCAGCACCGGCGCGGCGGCCGCGCTGATCGCAGCGGCGCGGCGACCGGCGCAGGTCGCCGCCGTGGTCTCGCGTGGAGGACGTGTCGACCTGGCGGGCGCCTCCCTTGCCGTGGTGCGTGCACCGACGCTGATGATCGTCGGCGGTGCCGACCTCGCGGTGCTCCAGGCGAACCGAGACGCCGCCGCGCGGATGACGGCGCCGCACGAGATCATCGTGGTTCCGGGGGCGACGCACCTGTTCGAGGAGCCGGGCGCGCTCGACGAGGTCGCGCGGCTCGCCGGCTCGTGGTTTCTCGATCAGTTCACCGAGCCACACGTGAAGGCGTCACGATCCGGCTGAGGCGCCGCGGGTGACGGCCCACGTCAGGTAGTTGAGGATATACTCGTCGGGATGAGAGGGCTCGCCGGCCGAACCTCGCGTCGCGGGCGCCCATGATCGCCCGCGGCTGGTGGCCGCTGCAGCGCTGGCTGGCCGCTCGACCGGCGCTAGCGATCCCGCTCGCGTGCGCACCGGTCGTGACGCTCGTCGGAGCGTGGCGACCGCCCGCGGCGCTGTGGTCACCCGCGCTCGCCGCCGCCGTGGCGCTGCTCGTGCCGGTCGTGATCGCCGGGGGCGACGGCTCGCGCCGGCGCCTGGCCGGACGCGCCACCGGCGCGGCGCTGGTGATCGCGCTGCCGCTCCTCCTCGCGGCGCTCCTCGTCGACGTGCAGCTCCTGGTACCGATCGCCGCCGCCGCGGCGAGTGCCGTGCTCCTCCCCGCGGTGTTGCCGGTGCGCGCCCCCACGGCCGCCGCAGAGGTGGCGCCGGAGCTCGGATCGACCCGCGCGCGCTGGCTGGTGCCGCTCGCGGCGCTGGCCGCGCTCGGCCTGGTGATGGCGATCCGATCGGGCGTGCGCATCGCCGTCCCCGATCTGGATGCGAACATGATCGCGGCCGTCGCCGGCTGCGCAGCGTTCTGGTTCGCGATCAGCATGCGTCCGCTGCTCGGGCTCGCCATCGCCGCGGCGACGGTCCTGGCGCTGGCGATGTCCGCGTCCTCGATGGCGGCGGCCTCGCCGATCACGGTGGCCCTCGCCCTGCCGACCCCGCTCGCCGTGTGGTTCCAGCGCGAGTCGGCCGGAGGGTTCCCAGCCTGGACGCCCGCGGTGATCACCCTCGCCACCGCGACGGCCTACGCGGCGGATCCCGCCGGGCAGGTGATGATGGTGGTGGCCGTGCTGACCTGGCTGGTCGCCGCGACGTATCCGGCGCACGCGGCGACCGGCGCTCCCGACGAACGCAGCCGCGCCGGCATCATCACGTGGTCGCAACGCGTGTTCGCCGGTCTCGAGCCGTACTGGCGCTTCTACGCCCGGGGCAAGCTGTCCCAGGATCCGATCTACGATCGCCTCGCCGGCGACGGCCGCACCTGGGGCCGCGTGCTCGACGCGGGCTGCGGCCCAGGCCTGACCGCGATGCTCGCCGCCGGCCGCGGCGACACCACCGCATATCTCGGCATCGATCTCGATGTCGACAAGCTGCTCGTCGCGCGCCGCGCGTTGTGGCTGACCGGTCGCAGCCTCGGCGGGGTGTGGCGCCTGCGCCGCGAGCGCCTGCCGCTGGCGCCCCCACCGCCCGAGCGCTTCGACACCATCCTCGTGATCGACGTGCTGCACTACTGGCCCGACGACGTACAGGCGACGACCCTGGGGCAGCTGGCGTCGCTGCTCCAGACCACCGGTCGGCTGTACCTGCGCGAGGCCGTGGCCGACGCCGACGCCGACGCCGGGCGCGTCGAGCGCGGGGAGCGCTTCACCACCTTCTTCGGGCTCAATCCCGAGAACGAATTGACCTTCCTATCGACCGCGCGGATCGCCGCGCTGATCGCCGGCGCCGGACTCGCGGTCGAGCGCGAGGAGCCGATGGGAGGCGAGAACCGCCTGTGGGTCTGCCGCAGGAGCTAGCGACGCGAAGGCGGGCGGGCGGGCGAGCTGTGCCCTGGATCCGGAGGGTCAATCGCGCAGCGTCAGCTCGGCGCTGGCCAGCACCTTCGTCTTGCGCATGAGCCGCACCACATAGGTCTTGTTGGACTCGAACCCCGCGGCGATCGTCGCCGTGGTGTGGGCGATCACGAGGCCCTTCTTGGACGGCACCTCGATCGACTGGATCGTCGTCGTCGGTTGCTTGTCGGTGACGACCGCGAACACCAGGGTCACGGGTGCGGAGTCCGAAACCTTCGGCAGCACGCCGACCAGGTTGATCTCCCATGGCGGTCCCTTGATCAGCTCGTAGCGGCGGTCCTTGGTGGCGTTCGCCTTCAGGTAGCTCGCCAGCTCGGTGCTCGTCGACGGTGCGGGATCGGGCGAGATCACGATCTGTCCCTGGTAGGCGCGAACCCCCTTCGAGTCCGCACTCGCGAGCCCGGCCACCACGGCGACGACGGCGATGACCCAGAGCGTCTTCATGGATCGAGCCTACCTCGTCGTTCGCGTGCTGCTAGGCTCGCACGCGATGTTGGGCATTCGAGCAGCGGAGTTTCCTCGCGATCTGCCGCACGTCGAGCGCCTGTGGTTCGAGTACCTCAGCTGGGGAAACGACGGGCTGGAGGCGAATTTCGGATTTCGCCTTCCGGTGCGAGAGGCCGTCGACCAGGACCTCGCGACGATCGCCAAGTTCCAGGCGCCTGACGGGCGGCTCCTGCTCGCCGTCGAGGACGACGCGGCCGTCGGGATCGGGTGCCTGCGGCGGATCGGGCCCGACACCGCCGAGATCAAGCGCATGTACGTGCAGCCGTCGCATCGGCGGACCGGTCTGGGTCGCGGCATCCTCGACGCCTTGGTGGTGGCCGCGCGCGAGGCGGGCTACCGGCGGCTGCGGCTCGACAGCCCCAACTTCCTCGCCGCGGCGCACGCCCTGTATCGCTCCAGCGCGTTCGTCGAGATCGGGCCGTACGCGGAGAGCGAGATCGAGGATCAGTACAAGCCCCACTGGGTGTTCATGGAGCGAACGCTGTAAGCGTTCGGCTCGCGTCACTTCGGTCGCTTCGTGAGCGTCAGGTTGCCGAGGTGCGTGACGTGGCGCGTGCACTTGCCGCCGTAGACCTTCGTCGCCTCCGGCCGGCTCGTCTGCGCGACGATCTTCTCGCCGCCCTTGCCGTCGGACGTGAACCTTCCGCGGAACTCGAGCGCGACGCCCGGGAAGGTCGGGAGGTCGACCGTGCGCGCATCGTTCGCCGTGGTGCGCCAGCCCCCTTCGCTGTCCTTGTGGCGCTCGTGGTCCGTCATGCGGATCGGGAAGCGCGTCTGCTTGAGGACCGTCGCGGTGATCAGCACGTTCATGTTCTTCAGGTCGCCGGCGAGCAGGTGGTTGAGCTCGGCGAGCGCCTTCTTGTCGCCCCCCCCGGCCTTGAGACCGAGCTCTTCGATCTTGTTCTCCATGCTCTCGAGGTCGCGACCGATGACGAGCTGGACATCCTGGGTGGTCACCCCCGTGGCGGCGGTGCCCGACGCGGTCGAGCGGCGCTCCGTGTCGGGGGACGTGTACGTGTCGAAGTTCTGGATCCGGGCCTGGATGCTACCGGTCGCGGCGAACCCCGCCGCGTTGCTGCCGTACGCCGGCGAGGTCGCGAGGTTCATCTCCTTTGCGCGGAGCTGCACGATCGCGATGTAGGCCTCGTCCTCGTGGTGGATCGAGGTCGAGGTCTTGTCGGAGAGCTCGCAATCGAGCTGCTCCTTGATCTCGATGCTCAACGTCCCGGTGACGCGCCACTCGCCGCCGGGCACGACGAGATCCTTGTCGACCTTGCCACCGGCGCTCGGCGTGTCGAGGACGCCCTCGTACGAGTCCTCGACACCCTTGCCGCGATAGGTGGCCGCGATGAACACCGGCGAGCATCGCGACGAGATCGGTGCGTCGGCGATCTCGTAGCGGCCGCGGGCATCGGCGGTCGCCGTGAGGACCTGATCGTCGTCCACGACCCTGACCTTCGCCCCCGGAGCCGGTCGCTGCGAACCGCCCTCGTCGACGTCGACCGTGCCCGACAGCCTGCCGCGCAGGCCGAGCAGGAAGGTCTTCGCGTCGTCGAGCACATACTCCTCGCCGAGCCGGACGTGCGAGCGCAGCGAGCGCATCCCGTGGGCCGCGAACGGTGACGGGGCGCCGAAGTAGCAGTACGCGTCCTTGAGGTACTGGTTCATGAGATCGGTCGCCGCGTTGCGCTCGAACAGCTCGAACAGCGTGGCGACTGCGCGGATCTTCTCGACGGCCTCGAGCCCCTTGTGCGCCGTGGCCGACGGGTAGCCCTCGTGCGTCGTCCGGAACGCGTCGCGCGGCAAGCACGAGGTCACGGTGTCGCCAGTGACCGGCAGCGTCGCGCCCCCGGCATCGGTCAGCACGTGGTCGTAGAGCCGCTGCGTGTAGATGGCGCGGCTCGGCGTGTATTCGATGTCGCCGAGCGCGAACCGCACGTTGCAGCGGACCGCCTCGCGCGCCCGCGCGTGGTCGAGGCCGAGCTGCTTGGCGCGCTGGTAGACCCGGACGCCGGCGCCGCTGGACCGCGCGACCGCGGTCATCCAGTCGGCGGTCGTCGACACCCAGCGATCTGCGGCCGCTTGCAGCGAGTCGTTCGCGCTGGCCTGGGCGTCGTCGATCAGCTCGGCGAACCGCTCCGCCCAGTACGGGTTGCCTGCGTTCTGCGCGGCGGCCGACAAGGTCCTCGCCTGGTCGCGATCCGCGGCCTTGATCGTCATCCACTCGACGAGCTGGTCGAGGCTGCCGTGCAGACCCTTGTCGCGCTCGCGCGTGATCTTGGCGGACAGGGGCGTGTAGCGGTCTTCCCAGCTCGGCCCCCCCGACGCGAGGAACAGCGGCATCACCGCCAGCAGCAGCGTGAGGATCACCAGTCTCGTCGTCCACATACGTGCTCCGTCGGACCGAACGAGTGCATCGCGGGTGCCAGCACGGAGGTGTCACAGTGCATGGCGCCGCGAGATTCCTGCGCGTGGATCCCGCCCCGGCGAAAGCGATTCGCGTTTGTCGGCTACTTCTTCACGAGCTCGACGCGCCGATTCTTCGCGCGGCCGTCCTCGGTGCGGTTGTCGGCCACGGGCTTCTTGTCGCCGTGGCCCGCCGTCGTCAGACGCGCGCCCGCGATGCCCTTCGCCACGAGGTACTTCTTGACGCTGTCGGCGCGCTGCTTCGACAGGGTCTGGTTGGCGGCGGCCTTGCCGACGTTGTCAGTGTGACCCTCGATCGCGAGCTTCAGCGCCTTGTTCCCGTCGAGGAGCTTGACGATCTCGGCGAGCAGCGCCGCGGACTCGGGCTTGATCGTGTCCTTGCCGGTGTCGAACAGGATGCCGTACAGGGCGATGAAGCCCTGGCTGTCGAGCGCGTCGCGCATCTCGCTCGCCGAGACCTCGATCTTCTGCTCCATCAGCTTCACGTCGAGGATCTCGAGGCTGTAGCTGCCAGGCCCCACGTGGAGCAGCAGGTAGCGCTCCGACGCTCCGAGCGGCATCACGAAGGTCCCGATCGCCGAGCTACCGTCGTCGTGCTTGTACAGCGTCTTGCCGCCGCGCTTCTTGAACGCATTCTCGTAGTTGCGCAACAGCTCGATCGAGCCAGGCTGCTTCGCGTCGTCCTTGAGCCGGTAGTCAACGCGGACCAGCTTGCCCTCCTTGGTGAGGAACTTGTCGTTGTCGTCGAGAGGGAGCTCGAGCGTCGTGAACTCCTTCTCGGAGGCCCAGTGGATGTAGTAGCCCGGGAACCGCGGGACGTCGGGGTGGTCCTTGGTGCCTTCCTCGTCGGGCTGGGCGAGCGCGACCGCCCCGAACAGCAGGACGAACAGCGACAGGAGGAACCTGGTCATGCCGGATCAGCGCAGCAAGCGCAGTGCCATCGGCCCCGCGTTCTGACTCTTCACATCGGTGGTGGCTTCGCGAGCGGTCGGAGCCGGGAGGCATGGCGTGTGCAGAATCTCCGGAGGCGTCGTCGCGATCGCTCACTCGTCGCATCACCAAAGGAGCTGCCATGCAGCGCTCACGCCTGGTCCTCGTCGTCCTCGGTTCATTCGTCGGCGGCTGCGATCTCGATGGACCGGAGGCTGTCTCCGGGATCGAGGAGGAGGTCGGCGCCGAGCCGGTCGGCCACTGGGTGGCGCTGGGCGACGACCTCAGCCCAGGTCCCTCCGTGTATCTGAGCCGGCCCTCGCTGGTGGCCGCGCCGCGGGTGCGGCCGATCGTCGCGTTCTCGAGCTTCGACGCGTCGACCTGGCTCGACACCACCGTGGTCTCGCGATGGACGCCGGGGGCGTGGGCGCCGCTCGGCGTGTTCGATGGATCGACGCCGAAGCTCGCCCTCGATGGTCGTGAGCGCCCGCTCGTCTGCTACGGCTCGGGACCGTTCGTGAAGCGCTGGAACGGGTCGAGCTGGGTCGCGCTGGGCGGCGATATCGCCACCGAGACCGGCTATCGCGGCGTTCGCTATCAGGTCGAGGGGTGCCAGGGCGTGGTGGTCAGCTCCGACGACGAACCGATCGTGACGTGGTCGGCGGACGTCGGCGCGAAGGCCAACCTCGTGTACGTCGCTCGCTGGAGTCGCCACGACGGTCGCTGGATCGGACTCGGCGAGGATGCGGTCGGATCTCGCGCCACCGACGCGGCGATCGCGATCGATCGGCAGGACCGCCTGGTGCTCGCCACGTTCACGCCGGGCGGAAGTTACGGCGGCGGCAAGACGACGCGCGCGTTTCGCTGGAATGGATCCACGTGGACGCAGCTCGGCGCCGACGTCCCGGACACCAACGAACCGACGGTCGCGATCCATCGCAACCGGATCTATCTCGCCTACGGCGTGGTCGAGCAAGGCCTGCCACCGAGAGTGGAGGTGCTGCGATGGCAGGCCGGTGCCTGGGAGCCGATCGCGCCGGCGCTGTCGGGCGACGGCCCGGCGATCGCGTTCACCCCGTCGGGAACGATGGTGCTCGCCTACCGGACGTTCGAGGGGATCGCGGGCGAGTCCGAACGACAGGCGCTGCGCGTGGTGGGCCTCCGCGGTGGTGGCTGGTTCGCCGTCGGAGCCGAGCTCGCGGACGTCACCCTGAAGCTCGCGTGGCAGGCGGTCGCCGTCGATGCCGCGGGGCGACCCACGGTGGCCTGGCGCGAGCAGGACTACGAGACGGGCGTGAGCGGGCTGTTCGTGCGCCGCTTCACCGACGCCCTGCCGTAGGGCCGCACGACCGGTATCGCCGGGACGTCAGTAGCGGAGCTTGAGCTTCACGCCACCGCCGCCGGTCGAGAACCCCATCGGGTGGACCATCAGCCTGGGACGGAACGGCTTGCGGACCGCGGCCTCGGGCAGCTCGAACCACGTCGCATGTCGCTCGATCACCGGCTCGGGGGCGAGCGTCAGCCTCGCACCCAGGACACCGGGCGCCTGCGCCTTCGCGGACGATGGATCGCGTGCGGGCTGCGACCGCCGCGCCGATCGGTCGGTGACCCGACGCTCCGCGAGCGCGCTCGAGATCGCGCCGCACAGCAGAAAGATCGCGACGTACGTCGCGCGCGCCCTTCTCATCAGGGCATCGAGCGTAACAGGGCGCCGCACGCGTCGCATCAGCTGGTTGCGTCGAGCTCTCTCAAGGAATCTCTGAGGCTATGCCTTCGCGATCGCGGCATCACGCACGGCCGCGACGACGGCTTCTTGATCGTACGCATCGGTCTCTCGCTCCGAGAGGCCGACGTGCTTGACGAGCGCGAGGCTCTCGGCGACCCGCTTGCCGTCCTCGAACGTCACGTCACCGACGAAGACGTAGTGATCCGCCCAGTCGGATCCCGACTGGGCGACGCAGTAGATCAGGTGGTCCGCGACGAACGACAGCGTCAGCCGGCGATCGTGCTGCTTCGCGGCGTAGATCTGGACGTGCGGCTCGCGCTGCAAGGTTCCCGGATACCAGGGATCCGTGTCTGCGCTCAGCTTCGCGGCGACGAGCTCGACGATCGAGGAGGTGAACGCGGTGCGATCGGCGTCGCTTCGCTGGTTCCATGCGGCGAGGAGCTCGTTGGAGGACACCTCGTCGAGTGTACCGCGCGGCCGATCGGCCTACGCGGGGCGACGCGCGATCAGGGGCACCATCCCGCCGGGCGACCCCATGGCCATCACGTTCACGAACCCTGCCGCTTCGAGCGCCGCGATCACCTGCGGCGCTTCGCGCACGCCCCCTCCCCAAACGGCGTTCCGGTATCGCGACATCGCGGCGCTCAGATCGACGCCATCGACGGCGATGGCGCCGGTCGTCAGCCAACCGCCGGGCACCAGGGCGCGGCAGGTCGCGCGCAACACGCCGTCGATCGCCGCGTCGGGGATGAACATCTGCGCGACGTAGGCGGCGGCGTAGACGCCCTCATCGGCGAGATCCTGCCCGAGCTGATGTCGGATCTCGACGCGATCGGCGACGCCGGCCTCGTCGATCGCATGCGCCGCCTCGGCGCACGCCACCTCGGATGGTTCGAGTCCCACGACGCGAAGCTTCGGGTACATACGCGCGTAGGCGATCGCGAGTCCGGCCGCGCCCGCACCGACGTCGAGAAAGCGCGCGTCGTCTTTCGCGAGCCAGGCGTGCATCGGCGTGTTCTCGAGCATCGCGCGAAGTCCGAGCGTGATGGCCTGCGACACCGTCGCCTGCGCGCGAACGGCGACCGGGTCGACGGCTCGCCAGCCTTCCACGGGGACGCTGGTGGCCGCGGCGTAGGTGCTGTCGCGCACGGTGCCGAAGGTGGACCGGAGGTCCGCGGCCAGCACCTTGCTCGCACCCAGGTCGCGCATCGACGCGAGCATGCCGGCGTCGCGCACCAGGTCCGCCTCGACGACGGCGAGCCCGAGCGCTGCGAGCACGTCCGCGAGAGCCCGGGCCGTCGCCGGAGCCATCCGCGCGATCGTCGCGATCTCGTCGAGCGAGCACGGTCGCTCGGCGAGGGCCGAGAGCACACCGCGTTCTGCCGCGACGGAGAGGGCCCCCAGCGCCCACGTTCCCCGGTTCAGCTCGGATACCAGCGCGCGCAGATCGGTCGGCATGCCGAGGACAATCGCACGGCCGAGCCCCGCCCGGACGGGCTAGACTGATCGGCGATGAACGCGAACGTGGCCAGGTGCCTGCTGGTGTCGAAGGTGCTCGTTGCCGACGGCATGATGACCGATGACGAGCGTGGATTCCTCGATGGCATGATGCGCTCGCTCGGCCTGACCGACGAGGAGCGCCGCCAGGTGATCGAGCTCGAAGGCTGGGACGAGGCCGAGCCGATCGTCCAGGCGCTGTCGACGGATGACCGGCTGGCGATCGTCGAGCTGCTGGTCGACGCCGCGGCGGCGGACGGCCGGCTCTCGGGCCACGAGGCCGAGACGATCAAGAAGGTCTCGACCGCGCTCGGCGTGTAGGCCCGCTCGTCAGCGCCTGGGGAACCCGACGGTCTGCGACAGCAGCACCTGTTGATCGTGCGTGAGCCCGAGGGCGTCGGCGATCGCGGCGCGGTCGATCCACCCGCGCAACACGGTCGACAGACCGGCGCTGGCGGCGAACAGGTACACGTTCTGCGCGATCGCTCCGGCGGCGACGGACGCATAGCGCTCGCGCTGCCCCACGGGCACCAGCTTCATCCGCGCGTGGTCGGCCACGAAGACGAGATCGAGCGGCGCCTCGTCGACGAAGTCCTGGTACCCGGTGACGCGGCGGACGTCGCTCGCGGCAACGAGCTGCAGCGCATGGGCGGTCGCGTCGTAGAGGTACGCGCCGGTGGGCAGGGTCACGTAGAGATCGATCTCCTGGCAGTCGATCGCGGTCGGAGCGGTGCGATTGCCGTCGGGTCGGTTGACGCCCCACGCCGCCCACAGCAGCGCGGAGAGCAGTGGCAGCGGCAGCGCATCGGAAGCGAACTCGCGGCCCGAACGACGCTGCGCGAGCGCATCCATCAAGGGAAGACCGCCGTGCTTGTCCACGGGCGGCAAGGTGATGGTGGTCGCGGAGTCACCTCGGGGTGGCCTGGCTCGCAGCTTCCCCATCATGCCGAGCGCCATCTTGGTCAAGGTGCTCATCGCTGACTCCACGATGGTGGCTGTTTCGCCCGAATCGCCGCCGGCCGCTCGCGGCTACTCGCCCGGGAACGAGGTGTCGAGGTTGACCCGCCGGACCTGGTCGCCATCGAGCTCGATCGCCGCGGACCTCGCGCCCATGTCGAGCGTGATCAGCGCGGCGATCTCGAATCGCTCACCGTTGCGGGTGACCGCGAGGTCGGCGGTCAGATCAGCGCCCTTCACCTCCCGGGTCTCGTTGTCGAGCAGGTAGCGCTCGTCGAACGTGGTGGTCAGCGTGTAGGACGCCGGCTTGCCGATCACGCCGAACGTGGCCTGGGCCGCGAGCCCGTTGACCCCGGTGATCGTGCCCATCGGGGTCTGCAGGTGCTCGAAATGCCAGATCGCCGCGCGGTTGAACCGGTGGTCATACGCGACCGCGTGGGTCACGCCGTACCAGGCCGCGACGACCGTGGCGCTGTCCGTGGTGGCGTCGCAGACCGACAGCGTACGGCCCGTGACGTCAGCGCACGTCAGCCGGTACTTGTAGGTCGCGTCCCCGTGACGGCCCGAGGCCCAACCGAACCGGTCGAACCCGAACCCCGCCGGGACCTCGCCGAACGCCAGCATCAAGGCGTCGTCGATCGCTCCGCGCAAACCACCATCGGCGTCGGAGGTCACCGAGGAGGCGAGCATCTGCGCAACATCGTCGTATTCGGTCGGCTCGACTGCGGGTTCTGCGCCGCACGCCACGAGCCCGAACGCGGCGACGCCAATCATTGTGCGGGTCAAGGTGGGCATGGCGGACCTCCTGCCCCCTGTAGAGCAAGGGTCGGACCAGGCGTGCACGCGTACGTGCAGCGACCGGGCACCCCCTTTGCTTAACCGGTGGGCATGTCGGATCCCAAGACGTTGAAGGGCCTCTCCGACGCCGAAGAGGCGTTTTTCCGCGCGGGCATTGCAGCGACCAAGCCCGAGCCCGTCGAAACGTTCGCAGATCTCGACGAAGGCTACCGCCCGCGATCGCTGCTCCGCCGGCTGTTCTCGCGGAAGGAGCCGCCGCATTGAGCAGCGCGCCGAGCAGCGCGCCGCGCGTCCCTCTCGACGGCCGCCCGAAACTGCGTCGCCTCGCCGCTTGCGAACTCGTGGCCGAACGGTACTGATCGGTGCGTGGAGGTTCTCATTCGCGCGTCCGAGCAGCCCGAGCCTGCGGCCTCGGGCGGTGACAGCGACGCGGCCCGGTTCACGTCGATCGTCGACCTCCTGCTCACGGTCGGCTACATCGACGGGCTGTTCCACCACCGCGAGCAGGACTTCATCCACCGCTACGTCGACTCGCTGCTGCTGATGGTCGAGCAGTCGACGACCGGCGCCACCGACGAGCGCGCGCAGGTCCGCGTGGCGTGGCGCGCGCACTTCGACGAGCTGTACCGGCGGCTCGACGCCGAGATCGCCACGCTCGCTCAGGAGGTGACGCCCGTGGGCGATGGCACCTTCGTCCCGACCCGCCTCCGGCTCCGCGCGCTCACGCTGTTCCGCGGTCTGACCGCGCCGGACCAGGTGGTCGCGCTCGAGCTGGTCCAGGCGCTCGTGCACGCCGACGGGATGATCACGCAGCCCGAGCAGGAGCTCTACCAGGAGCTGGTGGCGCACTTCCGGCCGGCCCCGGCGGCGCGGGTCACCCGCCCCGTGCCGTCCGCGGGCGCGCACACGGCGCCGCTGATCGTCGGCGCGCCGGTGTGGAAGGACCTCGCGACGTTCGCACACCCGCTGCTCGACCCGCTCGAGCAGACCTACTCGCCGCATCCGGTCGAGCGCAAGGCGCAGGTCGACTGGGACTACAACCTGGTCCAGCAGGCGATGATGCAGTGGTACCGGCAGCGCACCGTCGGGACCGGGCACCTCACCGGCATCACGGACATCGCGAAGGTTCCGGTCGGCGCGAGCTTCCTCGACGGCTTCGTCTACGTGGCGCGGCCCAGCCACCCCGTGGAGCTGGTGGTCCTGGGCGATCTCCACGGCTGCTACAGCTGCCTCAAGGCTGCACTCCTGCAGTCGAACTTCATCGAGCGCGCGTGGGCGCACCAGTGGGATCCGCAGCGCTACCCGGACGTCAAGCTGGTGTTCCTCGGCGACTACATCGACCGCGGGCGCTTCAGCTTCGATGGCGTCCTGCGCGCGGCACTCCAGCTGTTCGTCGCGATGCCGGACCAGGTGATCCTGCTGCGCGGCAACCACGAGTGGCTGACCTGGTTCGACAACCGCATCTCCAGCGGCGTCTACCCCGCGGAGGCGCTCGCCTCGATCGTGCCGTACGTACCGATCGAGATGCTCGAGGCGTATCGCCAGCTCTTCGAGCACATGCCGACCTCGTTCATCTGTGAGCGGACGCTGTTCGTGCATGGTGGGATCCCGCGCGAGGACAGCTTCGAGGCGCGCTTCCTCGACCTGTCCAGCCTCAACGATCCCGAGATGCGCTTCCAGATGATGTGGAGCGACCCCGGCCATACCGATCACGTCCCGGTCGAGCTACAGCGCCAGAACCCGCGGTTCACGTTCGGGCGCAACCAGTTCCGGCGGTTCATGGAGCGCGCCGGAATGCATACGATGATCCGCGGCCACGAGATGATCGAGCGCGGCTTCGACGTGTTCTACGATCTCGGCGATCAGCTCCTGCTCACGCTGTTCTCGGCCGGCGGCCACGGCAACTGCGACCTCCCGATCGACTCGTCGTACCGGGCCGTCACGCCGATGGCACTGACGATCCAGTATGGCCACGGCGCACCGACCGCGAACCCGTGGCCGATCCAGTACCAGCCGTTCAACTACGAGCCCCACAACGGACTCTATCGGGAACAGCCGCTGCTCGAGTTCCGCTACACGTAGCACCCAAGCGTGGCCGTGGCGCCCAGCGCGCTGTCGGATCGCGCTACGCTGGCCGGATGCGAGGGCTCACGGGTCTGATCGACGACGAGCACGTCGACATCGCGGAGATCGGCGCATACCTCGACGGCCTGGACGCGAGCACGCGGTGGAGCGAGGTCGGTCAGCTCGACCGCGCTCGCCAGCGAACGCTGTACGAGAAGGCCGCGCACGCCACACCGATCGACATGGCGCACTTCGTCGGCGACGCGCGCCCACTCGACGAGGTGATCCACGACGGGCTCAACACCCTCCCCCTGCCCGCGCCGCTGCGCCGGTTCCAGAAGCGGTTCTGCCGGCCGGAGCCCACCGACGGCGCCGGGGCTCGGCTGTTCGGCTACAACGAGGGGCCAACCCGGCGCGTCGTCGGCCCGGGCTACTTCGTCGCGATCCCGACGACCGACCGCCCGGCGTGGTCCGCGCGCGGCGCGATCGTCATCGACTACTTCCAGGTCCCCGACGGCAGGGTCGCGACCGGCTGGCCGCGCGTGGTGCCCAATGACTGGCGGCTGCAGCGGTTCGTCTACGATCGAACGCGCGACTTCATGCGCCGGGTCTCGCGCCACGTCTCGATCGGCGCCGCGTTCAAGGGCGAACGCCCGCTCGACCACTACTTCGTGCTGTGTCGCCGCGCCTGAGCATCCGCGTGGGGATGCCCTGGTATGCTGGTCGTGGCTGCGGTGAGATGCCCCGACGACAACGTCTTGATGGCGATGGTCGAGCAGACGCTCGAGCGTGGACTGCTGCACGAGGTCGAGGTGCACATCGATAGCTGCCCGGACTGCCGCGTGATCGTCGCGGCCGCACTCGGTGGTGGATCGACGGCGATCGGAACCCCGGCCTCGGGGGAGGACGTCGAGCCTCAGGTCTCGATGATCGACGTCAGGATCAACGACCGGTACGTGATCGAGAGGGTGCTCGGGCGCGGCGGCATGGGCACGGTCTATCTCGCGCGCGATCAGTCGCTCGGTCGCGATGTCGCGCTCAAGGTGCATCGAGCGGGCTCGGGCAACGATCGGCTTCACCGCGAAGCGATCGCGATGGCGAAGCTCGCCCACCCGAACGTGGTCACCGTGTTCGAGGTCGCGACCGTCGACGATCGACTCTATGTCGCGATGGAGTATGTCCGCGGTGGCACGCTGCGATCCTGGCTCGCCGCGGCGCCGCGCGGCTGGCGCGAGATCGTCGAGCTGCTGCTGCATACCGGCAGTGGGCTCGCGGCGGCGCACGCCGCCGGACTCGTGCACCGCGATTTCAAGCCCGAGAACGTGCTCGTCGGGAAGGACGACCGGCCGCGCGTCAGCGACTTCGGCCTCGCGCGCGTCGATACCCGCCCGAGCGGGCCCATCGTCCCGCTGGCCGGTGGCTCCTCGATCGACACGCCGATGACGCAGACCGGCGCGCTGATGGGGACACCGGCGTACATGGCTCCCGAGCAGCTCGCGAGTGCAGTGGTCGACGCGCGCAGCGATCAGTTCGCATTCTGCGTGGTCGTCTGGGAGTGCTTGTTCGGCAGCCGACCGTTCACGGGCTCGACGCTCGCGGCCCTCGCCATCGCCATCGAGCGTCACGAGCTCCAGCCCCCCGCACGTACCGAGGTTCCGCAACGCGTGCGCGACGTGATCGAGCGCGGGCTGCGGGTCGATCCGGCCGCACGTCACGACGACATGCCCGCGCTCCTCACCGCGCTCCGCGACGCGGCGGCTCCGGGTTCCAGGCGCCGCCTGGCGATCGGCATCGGCGCCGCGGTGGTCCTGACCTCGGCCATCGTGATCGCAGGGCCGTGGTCCCGTGACAGCGAGACCCCGTGTGCGGTCAACGAAGCCGCCCTCACCGGCGCGTGGGATCCGTTCCTCAAGGGCAGGATCCGCACCGCCTTCTCGGCAGCCGGTCTCAAGGACAGCGACCAGATCTTCCAGCGCGTCGAAGGAGTCGTCGACAACTACGGCCGCTCCTGGATCGAGATGCGCCGTACCGCCTGCGAGGCGACGCGGGTTCGGGGCGAACAATCCGAGACGCTGCTCGACCTGCGCATGACCTGCCTGGATCGCAGGCGCGACGAGCTCCGCGCGTTGACCCAGGGCCTCGCGGAGACCGACCGCAAGGCGGTGATGGGATCCGTGCGGGCTGCGCTCGGCTTGACCGCGATCACGGAGTGCGCCGACATCACCGCGCTCAGCGGTCCCGTTCGACCGCCGGAGCAGGAGATCCGTGTTCGCGTCGAAGCCGAGCGCACCGAGCTCGCGGCGGTGAAGGCACTCCGGCTGCTCGGACGGATCGCCCCTGCTCTCGAGCGAGCCGAGGCCATCGCCGCGCGCATGAAGGCGCTCGACTACCGCCCCCTCGACGCCGAGACGCTGCTGGTGCTCGGAGATCTCGAGGATCGATCCGGGGACACGGCGACGGCGATCAAGCTGCTCGAGCAGGCCATCGTGGCGGCCGACGCGGGAAATCATCGACTGGTGGCTGCACAGGCGTGGTCCACGTTGGCCTGGATCCAGGGCTACGAGGAGCGGCAATTCGAACGGGCCGAGTTCGCCGTGCGCATGGCCGGCGCCGCGATCGAGGGCCTGGGCGGCAATGCCGAGCTGTCGGCGCAGCTGACGAACTACGAGGCCCTGATCCTCGAGACCAAGGGTCAGCTCGAGCCCGCCCGGACCAAGTACCTCGCCGCGCTGGCGGCGCGCGAAGGCATGAACCAGCAGGACAGCTGGCAGATGTCGATGGTGCTCAACGATCTGGGTGGCGTCGAGCGCAAGCTCCGCAACTTCGGGGCCGCGCGTGCGCATCACGAACGCGCCCTGGCGATCCGCAAGAAGCTGTTCGGCGAGCTGCACCCGTACGTGTTCTCGTCGCTGAACAACCTCGGAAACGTCGCCTGGTCACAAGACGACTACCCGCAGGCCGAGCAGCGGTTTCAGGCCGCGATCGCCGTGGCCGACGAGGTGTTCCCCGCGATGCACCCGCAGAAGGCGCTCGCCCTGGCGAACCTGGCATCCGTCTTCGAGAGACAGGCCAAGAACCCGGAGGCCGTCCAGGCGTACCGTCGCGCGCTGGCGATCTACGAATCGGCGCGAGGCCCCGATCACGCCGACGTGGCGGACACGCTGCACAACCTCGGCAACGTGCTGGCCACGGTCGACCAGACCGACGAGGCGATCCAGGCCTATCAGCGGGCCCTCGCCATCCTCGAGAAGTCAGAGGATGAGGCCGAGCTCGCGGGGCTTCTCTACGACTTCGGCGATGTGCTGGTTCGCAAGCCGGACCATCGCCAGGCCGAGGCGTATCTCCAGCGCTCCCTGACGATCGGCAGCAAAGCCCCCGGCAAGGATCCCGATGTCGCCTACGCCCTGACGGCTCTCGGCGAGCTGTACACGATCACGGGGCGCCCCCAGGAAGCCGGCCCGCTGCTCGAGCGCGCGCTCCTCCTGCGCCAGGTCGATTCGGTACCGATCGAGGAGAAGGCCCGCACCGAGCTCGCGCTCGCGAAGCTGCTGTGGCGAACCGCCGACCATCGCCCACGGGCGCTCGAGCTCGCGCGTGTCGCGAAGGGGCGGCTCGAGCAGGCTGGCCCGACGCAGCGCAAGGCCCTTCGAGACGTCACGCAGTGGCTCCAGAGCCGCGACTGATCACGCACCGGGAGCAGATCGACGACGGCGCCGCGACAACGCACCGAGGGCGAGGACGAGCATGCCCGGTCCGGCGCCCACACCCGCCGAGCAACCTCCGTCGACGTCCCCCGGCGGCGGGGCATCGCCGCCGATCGTGATATCGGCGCACTGGTAGTAGAACGAGTTGTACGGGACGGTCGTCGTCATGATCTGCATCAGCTGCAGCGTGCAACCCGTGCACGGCTCGGTCGGCAGCGTGACCTGCTGCGTGTAGTGGCCACCGCTCTTGTCGGCGATCGGCTCGACCATCGTCGATGGGAAGTTATCGTTGGGGTTGTTCGGGTTCTGGAACGCATCGTTGCCCGCGTCGTCGAACGCGATCCGATAGTGACCCGGGTGATCGACGGTCTCGTTCCACTCCACCGTGATCGTCTCGCCGGGCTGGAACGCCGTCACGGTCGTGCCGCGGGTCGAGCCGGCCTTGCCGCAGGGCCCCTCCTTCTGATCGGCGATGCGGGGCGGCGGAAACGTCAGCGCGATGTGCGCCTGGGCGGTCGCGGTGGTGAGGAGGAGCGCGGCAGTGACGAGACGCATCCCCCGATTGTACCCCCGAGAGCGACCGCGGCTGGGTAGCGATTTCGGTTCCCGCCGAACCTGCCCTGATGCAGGATGCGCGCGTCATGCGGAAGCTCGTGTTCCTCGTCGGATTCGCAGCGTGCGGAGGCGACGATTCCGGCACCGCGGTCGACGCGCCGGTGGATGCCTCGACGATCAGCGGCTGCCCGCGCACGCCGTCGGCTCCGGATCGTGCGCGCCAGGTCGTGGTCTCGCGCCCGTACGACGCCGCGGGCGCACAGGCGGGCGGCTACGAGGTGCTCGACCTCTCGGTCGACGGCACGCTGACCCGTCCCGGCCGCCGGTTCACGATGGGCCGCGCCCTGACCGGCACGATCGCGTTCACGCCCGACGGCGAGGTCGGGATCGTGGCGCAAGAGAACGGCACGCTCGGCGTGTTCCGGCTCGACGCCAGCGGTGCACCGACGGTCGTGCACGCCGAGCTCGGGGGCGCGTTCTACGCGTCGCGCGTGGTCATCGAGGAGCGCGGCGATCGCGCGCTGATCCTCGACGGCAACACCCGTGACAATGGCGGCGGCATCTACCTCGTGACGATCGGCTGCGACGGTACGCTCACCGAGCACGGCTTGCTCGCGCCCGGCAAGCTCCCGGCGGGGATCGCGTTCGGAGGGAGTGCGCCGCAGGGTGTGCCCGCGATCGTGGCCGCCGCGGATCTGCTCGACTCGCCCGCCGGCCACGATGTCCACCTGCTCGACTGGAGCGACACGCCCGCGCGCGTCGTCGGCGTCGACGCGTTCGGCGACGACCTGGCGATCGTCGGCGGCACCGCGCTCACCCACGCCAGCGACACGTTCCTGGTCGGTGACGTCAGCCAGTTCTCGGGGATCCCGAACCGCGTCGCCGTGGTCTCGATCGACAACGGGCTGCACCCCGAGCTCATCGCGCGGCCGACGGTGCCGGTCGAGGATCCCGAGGCGATCGCGGCCTCGCCGTTCGACAACACGGCGATCGTCGCGAGCGCGTTCGGCGACGCGCTGTTCGTGCTCGATGCCGGCGGTCCCCAGGGCGCGTGGCGCGTGCGCGGCGAGGTCGCCTACCGCGGCGCGCCGCCGCAGCTCCCAGGTGATCTCGCAACGATCGATCGCGGCGCGCTCCAGGGCCGCGTGCTGGTCTCGGAGAACGTCTCGGTTCGCCAGCTCGCGTTTCGCACTGGCGGCGTCGTCGAGGATCTCGGATCCCTCGCGTTCGGTTCAGGCTTGCAGAACATCAGCGGAGCGATCGGCGTCACGCCCTAGTCCTGCCGGTCAGCGGAGCAGCAGGACGTACGGCGTGGCCTGGTCGACGGCGATCCCGACCGCCGCCACGGTGCGGGTCGGAGACATGACGGACGAGCAGGAGCCTCCGAGCAAGCTTGCGAGCCGATCCTGGGTGGTCGCGGCGCTGGTCGAGATGCTGAAGTTACTGGCGTTCACCGACGCCGCGTAACCGAACAACGACTGGCCGTTGCATCGATTGAGCGTGAGGTTCAGGTGGGCCGCTTCCCACGCCAGATCACGGGCCGCGGCGTGGAGTCCGGGATCGAGGGTGAGCGCCGGTGCGAAGGTCACCGCCCCCCCACCGCACGACGTTCCCGCGGTGCGCGCGTTGTTGATCGCCGCGAACAGCTCGACCTCGTCCTGCGCCCAGATCCACGGCGCGGGGCCGCAGTCGAAGGCGCAGGTCGTCCCGTCCTCCCCCGCGCCGCACGCGCCGTTGCCGCACACGTTCGTCGTGGTCCTGCAGTCGCTCGTGCAGCTCTGGCAGGTCTCGCCGGCGTTGCCCACGCACTGCGTGTCGCCGCACACCGTCTGGCAATCGGGATCTGCGGCGCCACAGCTCGGCGGGCAATACCCATCGGCCACGCACGCCGTCGTCGCATCGGGCAGCTGGCTGCCATCGCCGCCGGTGCCGCCGCCATCGCCACCGCTCGGATCGAACCCGATCCGGCCGCAACCCGCGAGGACAAGCACGATCAGCCTCCGCTCCACGTGCGCATCCTACTCCCGACAAAGGGCGCCTGTTACGGTGAGGTCCACGTCGACCGACCCCACGTCGGCCCGGGTCTTGCTCACCCACGGTCATGTTCGAGCACTTCGCCCACGGTGCGGACATCGGGATTCGCGGGCGGAGCGAGACGCTCGACCGGGCCTTCGCCGAGGCCGGGCGCGCGCTGACCGCCGTGATGACCGATCCCGATCGTGTCCGCGCGACGACGGCCGTGCCGATCCACTGCTCCGCTCCCGATGACGAGCTGCTGCTCGTCGAGTGGCTGAACACGCTGATCTACGAGATGGCCACGCGCCACATGGTGTTCGGCCGCTTCGAGGTGCGCATCGCGGACCACGGGCTCGTGGCGACGGCGTGGGGCGAGCCGGTGGACGTCGGGCGCCACCAGCCCGCGGTCGAACCGAAGGGCGCGACCATGACCGCGCTTCGCGTCGCGCACGAATCCGGCGCGTGGCTCGCGCAGACCGTCCTGGACGTGTGAGGCAATCATGAACACCAGCGATCTGATCGACCGCGACACCAGCTGGGAGATTCCGCGGACCGGCGCGATGCGCGTGCCCGTCCAGCTCCACGCCGGGGAAGCGCTGGTCCGGGACATGGACGACAAGGTCCGCGAGCAAGCGTGCAACGTCGCGACCCTGCCGGGCATCGTCGAGGCGGTGCACGTGATGCCCGACGCGCACTGGGGCTACGGGTTTCCGATCGGAGGGGTCGCGGCCTTCGATCCGGCGGCGGGCGGCGTGGTGTCCGCCGGCGGGGTCGGGTTCGACATCTCGTGCGGCGTCCGCTGCCTGCTGACCGGCGTGCGCGCCGAGGACATCGCGAGCATCGACGCACGGCTGGCCGACGCGCTGTTCGCCGCGATCCCCGCCGGCGTCGGCTCGACGGGGAGCTTGCGGCTGCGCGAGGGCGAGCTCGACGCGATGCTGACGGGCGGCGCCCGCTGGGCGGTGGGGCACGGGTTCGGCACACCGGCGGACCTCGAGCGCATCGAGGAGCACGGGCAGATGCTGCACGCGAAGCCGTCGGCGGTCTCCGAGCGCGCGAAGCGGCGCCAGCGCGACGAGATGGGGACGCTCGGGTCCGGCAACCACTACCTCGAGGTCGATCGGGTCGTCGAGGTGTGCGCCGAGGATGCGGCGGCTGCGTTCGGGCTCCGGCGCGGCGATGCGGTGGTCCTGATCCACTGCGGCTCGCGGGGCCTCGGTCACCAGATCGGTACCGACTACCTGCGCGACATGGTCGTCGCCGCCGCCGGGTATGGCATCAAGCTTCCCGATCGCGAGCTCGCGTGCGCGCCGATCGACAGCGAGCTCGGCCGCTCCTACCTCGGCGCGATGCGTGCGGCGACGAACTGCGCGCTCGCGAACCGCCAGATCCTCATGCACCTCGTGCGTGGGGTGTTCGCCGACCTCGTCCCAGCCGCGCATCTCGCGCTGCTGTTCGACGTCTCGCACAACACGTGCAAGGTCGAGGACCACGTCGTCGACGGAGCGCCCCGCCCGCTGTACGTCCATCGCAAGGGGGCGACCCGCGCGTTCGGCCCCGGCCACCCGGAGCTGCCGCAGGAGCTGCGCGCGGTGGGCCAGCCCGTGATCATCGGGGGCTCGATGGGCACGGCGTCGTACATCCTCGCCGGCATGTCAGCCGACCGGGCGTGGAGCTCCGCCTGTCACGGCGCGGGCCGCGCGATGAGCCGGCACGAGGCGGTGCGGCGGTGGCGCGGCCGCGAGCTCGTCGCGGAGCTCGCGAACCGCCGGATCCTGATCCGCAGCCCGAGCCCGCGCGGCGTCGCCGAGGAGGCACCCGGCGCGTACAAAGAGATCGGGGCCGTCGTCGATGCCGCCGAGGCCGCCGGGCTCGCGCGCAAGGTCGCCCGGCTCGAGCCGATGATCGTCGTGAAGGGATGACGGTCGGGGCTCCTCCGCGCCTCACCCGAGCGGCGAATCGATTGCACGTCTGCTCGACGGAGACCGCAGCTTCTGCGCGGCCTGGAGCGTTCGCGCGGGGGTTTCGCTGGCCCGCAACGTGTAAGCCCACTCCATCAAGTCTCTGTTACCCCCAGGTGGAGGTCCCCATGCTGCGTCTCTTGATGATGCTCGGGTCGCTCGCGCTGCTCGCAACCTCGGCTCGCGCCGACACCTTCGGGGGGTGGAAGTACACGGCGCCACCGGGTTACGCGGTCGACGTCAACACCGACCACGTCGCGCTCACCAAGGTCACCGGCTCGACGTTCTGCTCGATCGCGGTGTTCGAGGCCCGGGCGCTCGACGGCAAGGTGCTCGCGGAGCGCGCATTCGAGTGGCAGAACGTCGTCTCGCACCTGTTCAAGGCGACCGTGAAGCGTCGCACCACCCTGCAGACCAAGCACGGCGTCAACGTCGCCGCCACGACCGCCGCGCTCGCCGACGCCGAGGGCAACGAATACGCCGCCGTGCACTACGTCGTGATGCCACCGGGGATGATCGGCAGCGTGCTGCTGACCTCGAGCACCGCCGCGTCGCTCAAGACGTGCGAGCCGGCCGCGACCTCGGTCGTGGGCTCGCTCGCGATCGACTGGAGCTCGCCCCGCTTCACCGATCCCGAGGCCCGGGTCGAGACCCCCGAGGGCCGGTGGGCGGTCGTCGGGTCGACCAGTCGCGAGTACACCTTCGCCTCCAACGGCTCGTACCGCTTCCACAGCGAGGCCGCGGGCACCGACGGCGATCGCGTCATCGACGAGACCGGCACCTATACGTTGCAGGGGAACCAGCTGATCGTGACGCCGGTCAAGGCGACCAGCGCGCTGGTCGCGGACGGGATCGCGAAGGCAGGCACGCGGGTGCCTCTCGAGAAGGCGACGTACACCTGGGGCAAGCGGTACCTCGTCGAGACCAACGAATGGCAGCTGGTCCTCGCGCCGAAGAAGGCGACGGCCCGCGACGGCAAGCACCCGACGACCGCAGGCTACCGCTACTCCGATCAGGCCAAGCCCGAGTGGAAGTTCGCGCCGCAGCCCGGGGTCTAGCGACGAAGAACGCGTGCATGCAATCGCGTCGGGCGGCGGCGACGACCGTTTCGCGGGGTTGCGCCGTGAGGATCGCCACCCGCGCATGAGAGACTGAGGGAGGTGTGGGAGCTGCTCGCGACGCCAGCGCTCTGGCTGCTCGGGTTACTGCATGGCACGGTCGAGAGCTGGGGCGTGGCGATCTCCGTGCTTGCCGTGGTCGCCGGTGGTCTGCGCGTGGCGATCCGCCGCGCCTCAGAGCGGCGCACGCGGCGTCAGACCGCGGCGCAGGAGGCGCTGGCGCCGGAGCTCGAGCACATCAAGCGAACGCACCTGAACGACCGGGAGAGGCTCATGCAAGAGATCTCCGCGCTGTATGGCCGGGCCGGGGTGAACCCGCTCGGCGGTTGCATGACCAGCCTCCTCGGCTGGCTGCTGTTCGCGATCCTGGGGCTCAGCGTGTACGCCGCCGTGCGCACCGAGCCGGAGCTCGCGCTCGCGCCCTTTCTGTGGCTCCCCGCGCTGGGCGAACGAGACCCGCTCTACCTGCTGCCGATGATCACCCTCGTGCAGGCCTTCCTCGGCTGGATGCTCGCAGGGGCCCGCGCGCGCAACGCCGCGCTACGCCGGTTCGCGATCCCGACCATCCTCCTCACCTTGATCGTGCCCGTGGCGTGCTTCGTGTTGCCGTCAGGCCTCGTGCTGTACGTCGCGATCCAGAGGTGCTGGTCCGTGATCATTCACCCAGTTCTCCGCGGGGACCGTCAGGAACCAACCACGCCCGGGCCGCAGACCTGACGCGAGCGGCGAGCTATCGCGAGCTTGGCCGACGGCGCGTGGGTTGCACTTCGCTGTCGGGTGCGCCGATACCACCTCGCATCGATCGCGCTGGCGGGAGCCTGCACGACTCCTTCCCCGATCGGCCAGACCTATGCCACGGCGCTGCGCATCGCCTCGCAGCGGAACTGCCCCATCTTCGCGGGCGTCAGCACGACGCCAAGCGGGCACGACCTCCGGATCATGATCAACGCCGACACCGTCAGCTACGCAGGCGGGACGACCCGCGACGTCGCCATCGGGGACCCTGACGACGGAGTCTCCTCGGTCCTGTTCAGCGTCGATCTGATGTGGATGACGGGGACCACGCCGGTGCCCGTCTCGATCCGCTACGAGGGGACGGCGCAGTACGACAACCTCGACCTGGTCGGGACCGTCACGTTCCCGACCGCGAATCCCGAGACCGATCGCTGCGAGATGACCCTGACGCTGTTCGGCTTCGAGGAGTAGCGCGTCACAGCCGGTGGTCGCGCAGGAAGTCGTCGATCGCGGCGTGAACCTCGCGTGGCTGCTCGACCTGGACGAGGTGCGTATGGCCCGGGAACACCACGAGCGAGCTGCCGGGGATGGCGCGCTGCATGCGTTGCGCCGTCGCCACCGGCGTCAGCTGATCGCGATCGCCCGCGATGATCAGCGTTGGCACGCGGATCGTCGACAGCACGTCCTCGGCGGAGTGTTCGAGGTACGCGCCGACGATGTTGCCGATCAGCTCGGGATCGAGCTCGGCGACGTGCGCGAACAGCCCTTCGAGGACCTCGGTCGGGCACGCGCCGCGATGCGCGCCGCCGCTGAGGTACGCCAGCTCGCGCGCGATGCGCAGGCCCGATCGGCTGCGCAGAAACCCGAGCAGCCCCGCGGCGAGCCGCCGCTGGTGGCCCAGCTCGCGGAACACGCGGCTCGCCGCCCGGCGGAGCAGCGGCGACGATGACACGCGATCGAGCGGGTGCCCCGGCGTCCCGCAGATCAGCACGAGTGCCCGCACCGCGTCGGGGTGCCGGCGCCAGACCTCGAGCGCTACCTGCACGCCGAAGCTGAGGCCGACGACCACCGACGGGCCGACGCCGGCGCCGCGCCACACGGCATGCGCATCGTCGGCGAACTGCGCGACGCTGACCGCGCGATCGCGGGGCACGGCCTGGCCACCGTGGCCGCGATAGTCCCACGACACGACCGGCCGTTCGGCCGCGAAGTGCGGCGTGAAGAACATCCAGTGATGGATCGACGACACCAGCCCGTGCGCGGTGAGCATCGGCGTTCGGTCGAGCGGGCCCTCGACCCGGTAGGTCAGGGCCTCGCCGTCACCGCCATACGCGATCCGAGGTGCGGTCGTGCTCGTCACGGTGTGACGCTACTCCAGGGGCGCGGGGGCTTGTGGAGATCCAGGCGCTTACGAATTTCTTCGCGTCCTCGTGCCACTATGCGGGGGCTCGCGCACCGAAGGGATGACGACCCACCATCTCTGAAAGAGAAGAGCAGCCATGTCCCAGCTTCGTAGCGTTCTCGCCACGGTCACCGTTTCCTGTATCTCGCTCGCGGCCTGCGCCTCGCAGGTCGACGGCGATCATCAGGGGACTCCCCTCGCCACGCTCGCCGGCAGCGTCACCAACACCCGTGCTCAGACCCCGAGCAGCGCCGACGTCGTGGTCCTCTGGGTCACCGACGGCATGGGAGACTTCGTGACCGCCGAGACGGTCCCCGTGCAGGGCAGCTTCCCGGCGGCGTTCTCGCTCGCGCTGTACGAGCCACCGGCGGACATCGTCCTCAACGCACACCCCTCGGGTGGCCCCAAGGTGGGGCTCGCGATGCTGAGCGCCGCCGAGCCCGGGCAGACCCCGAGCGACGCGACGCCGCCGCTGGGGATGGATCCCGATCATCTCCTTGTCTATCTCCCCGAGGACGTCACGGCCGGAACGTTCGCGTCGTACTTCCTGCACGGACCGGCGCAGGCGGGGTTCCACATCTACGGCTTCAACCGGCTGACCGACGCGGAGCGCACGCAGCGCCGAGACTGCGAGAACGGGCTCGGCGACGCCCCGTCGTACATCGAGGTCTACACCCAGTGCGGCGGCGACACCTTCGACGAGGTCGTGCCGCTGTCCACCGATCTCGACACGCCGCTCCACGTCCAGCTCGTCGACGATCTGGACTCGCTCGATCTCGCGAACTGGATGTGAGCGTGGGACGCGGGGTCGACGTCGAAGCCATGTACCGGTCGTACGGTCATAGCGTGCTGCGTCGCGCCCGGCAGATCCTCGCGAACGACGACGAGGCCGGCGAAGTGCTGCAGGAGATCTTCGTCGGGCTCGTCGCGCGCCCCGAGCAGTTCGACGGCCGCAGCGCGCCGAGCACCTTCCTCTACTCCGTGACGACCCATGCCTGTCTCGCGCGCCTGCGCGATCGGAAGAACCGGATGCGACTCATCGACGAACAGGTCAGGCCATGGACCACGGACGTCGATCCGCGCGGCGCCGACGCGGCGACGATCGTGCGCGCCGAGCTCGCCCGGCTTCCGGACGAGGAGGCGCGCGCGGCTGTCTACTATCACCTCGACGGGATGTCCCACGCCGAGGTCGCCGACGTGCTCGGTTGCTCGCGGCGTCACGTCGGGAACCTGCTCGATCGCGTCGAGCGCCGGGTCGCCGAGCACAAGGAGGCCTCGTGACCGATCACGTCTCGGATCTGCGATGGGATCGCTACCTCGCGGGCGAGCTGTCCGCCGACGAGACGGCGGCCTCGCTCGCGCACGCCGAGGGCTGCGAGCGGTGCGGCGCGCGGATGCGCGAGCTGTCCGCCGGGCGCGACGCGTTCACCGAGCGTCCGATCCCGATGACGTTCGCGCGCGCCAAGCGCGGCTCGCGGCGCGGCTGGATCGGCGGTGCGGCGACCCTGGTGGCCGCTGCCGCCGTGCTCGTCCTCGTCGTGCGGAGCGGCGAGCCTCCATCGGAGGAACGTGCCAAGGGCACCGGCCCGGTGTTGATCCTCACCGGCGGACGCGATGGAGCCATGGTGCCGCTCGCGAGCGGTGACGCCGTGCACCCGGGCGACTCGCTCCAGGCGGGCTACTCGTCGACGCGCGATGGCTTCGGCGCCGTGCTCTCGCACGACGGTGCCGGCCAGGTGACGAGCTATGTCCCATCGACCGGCGCGACGCTGGCGGCCCTGCCCGCCGGCACCGATCGCACGTTCCCCGAGAGCACGATCCTCGATGCGGTGGTCGGCAGCGAGACGCTCTACCTCGTGTGGTGCGAGACGCGCGAGCCGCTCGCGCCGCTGCTCGCCCAGGTGCGCGTGGGAGGGGCCCTCACGGTGCCGATCGGATGCCACACGCGCAGGGTCGTCGTCGAGAAGCGCCGATGATCCGCGTCGCCATCGCCGTCGCGATCCTCGTCACCGCCACAGCCGCGCACGCCGACGTCGAGAAGTACGCGATCATCGTCGGTCACAACACGGGCGCCGCCGACGAGCAGCAGCTGCGCTACGCCGAGACCGACGCCCAGCGGTTCGCGGAGCTCCTGGGCGAGATCGGCGGCGTCCGCGACGAGAATCAGGTCGTGCTGCGCGGCAAGAGTGCCGACCAGGTGCGCCGCGCGCTGATCGCGACGAACGAACGGATCCGCACCGCGCAGCGCGCCGGACACGACGCGATCCTGCTCGTCTACTACTCGGGCCACGGCGACGCCGACGCGTTGCACCTCGGCGATTCGCGGTTCGAGCTCCGCGAGCTCGAGGCGCTGGTCCGCGGATCGTCGGCGGCGATCCGGATCCTCATCATCGATGCGTGCCGCTCGGGCGCCGTCACGCGCGTGAAGGGCGGGACGCCGGCGCCGCCGATCGCGCTGACGTCGGTGGGCGAGCTCCCGGGCGAAGGAGTGATCGTGCTGACCGCGAGCACGGCGGGTGAGGACGCCCAGGAGAGCGACCAGCTCGGGGGCTCGTTCTTCACGCACCACCTCCTGTCCTCGCTGCGCGGCGCGGCCGATGCCGACAACGATCAGATCGTCACCGTCGCCGAGGCATTCGGCTACACGCGCGAGCAGACGATCCTGTCGTCGAGCCGCACGCTCGCCGGCACCCAGCACCCGACGTTTCACTACGACCTGCGCGGTCGCAACGAGGTCGCGCTCGCCGACCTCGGCTCCGACAAGACGCGCGGCCGGCTGACCGTGCCCGACGGCGCGAGCTTCCTGGTGATGCGCCGCGAGGTCGGTGGCGCCGTCGTCGGCGAGATCGCGACGGGCCAGAAGCACCGCACGCTCAGCCTGCGCCCCGGTGTCTACGGCGTTCGTGGTCGAGGGCGCGACGCCCTCCTCGAGGGCACGATCACCGTCGAGGCGAACCGCGTGGCCGTCGTCGATCCCGACAAGCTCACGCGGACCACCTACGCGCGCCTCGTCCGGAAGGGCCATGGCGACATCCTCGACCACGTCTCGGGGCCGTTCGTGGGCCCCCTCGTGCAGACCGCCGTGATCGACGGTGCGAGCCCGTGCTTCGGGGCCGTGCTCGGCTGGTCGTGGGTGCGCAGCGACGTCGCGATCTCGCCGCGGATCGCCGGATGTCGCGGCGGCTTCGCGAACCGCACTGTCGACGCGACGACCGACGCGCTCGCGTTCGACGTCCGGGTCGCGAAGGCGTGGGACCTCCGCGGCATCACGCTCGATCTCGGGATCACCGTCGGCGGCGAGCTCCTGCAGGAGCGGTTCGAGACGCGCGGCGTGGCTCCCACTCGGACGACCGCGGCCGGGCATCTCGATGCCGGCGGCGGCGCGAGCGTCAGCCTCGGTGGGCGAACCTACGCCGCGGCAGAGGTCGCGGCGCAGAGCCACTTCTTCTCGGTCGAAGCGCAATCCGGTAGCACCGAGTGGGTCGCGCGATTCGCGGTGCGCGGGCTGCTCGTCATCGGCGCCTGGTTGTAGCCACTTTCCGATGGTCGGCGGCGGCGCGCGTTCCTTCGTGTATATGGTTCCCCAGATGTCGCCCGGGCCACGCATCGAGCTGCGTCGATCGAAGGTGACGTCGCTGACCGCGGACGCGATCTTCGCGACGCTCTGCGACCTGCGGATGACGCCGACCTGGCTCCCGAACTGCACCGGTCTCGAGCTCGTCGACGAGGGGCCCATGGCTGCCGGCGCTCGGCTCCGCTACTCGTTTCGGGAGTTCGGATACGCGGGCACGCTGCCGTGTACGGTGACGGCGTTCATCCCCGGCCAGCGCATCGCCATCGGGTTCTCCGATGCGCGCTTCGAGGCGAGCTTCGACTTCCTGCTCGACCACCGCGATGGCGTCACGACGATCACCCACCACGTCGAGCTCCTGCCGAAATCACTGGCGGTCCGCCTCGTCGGGGGCATGCTGCGTCGCGCCCTACCGGGGCGCATGGAGGCTGCCCTGCATGGGCTCGACCAGGCCGCTAGCCGGGCGGAGCAGGCGGATGCGTAACGAGCCTGACATTTCATTCGCTGGCTCGGCGCCGGCGGCCGCGTGATAGCGTCGAGGACGCATGCGTTTGGTCCGTGGGGGATGGCTCGTGATCTCGGCGTTCGCCGTCGCGTGTGGCGACGTGCCGGGCGAGCACCATCCGCCGAACGAATCGCTGACGTTTGGCGAGCTGGTGTTTCGCGTCATTCGCACGAACCTCGCGGCCGCTCAGACCTGCTCGCTCGAGTACGTCTCGCAGGTCGAGCCGCATCACGCCGACTTCGTGCGCTCGGTCGACTACGCGCTCGCCCAGGACATTCGTAACGACCTTCCGGATCTGCTCGGCAACACGATCCAGCCGGTCGTGGCCAACGGCACGTTGCCCGGGCTCGTGGATCACGTCGGTGCCGCGCTGCAGTTGCTCGTCGACGACGACGTCGATCCCGAGCGCACGACCCTGGCGGCGATGGTGAGCCTGGCGACCTCGCCGACGCTCGTCGAGTCGACGATGGTCACCAACCTCGCCGCCGGTGTGCTCGCGAGCTCGAGACTCCCGGAGGTGCTGCACGCGACGCGGCTGCTCATGCAGGAGAGCGACGGCGTCGATCTGGTCATCAACGACATGCTCGGCCTCGTGACCCACGGCGAGGCCCCACCGGCGAGCTCGTGTACGGGCCTCGTGCTCGACGACGTCCAGGGCACGCTGCTGCGCACCGACGGATTCGTCGATGACCCGCAGTACGCGCTCGGCGCTCCGGCCTGGATGGTCCGGCCTGATGTCCACGGCAATCCGAGGGTCCTCGTCGAGACCGCGACCGGCACGCTGCCCGCACCGTTCATCGATCTCGACGGCAACGGCGCCGCGGATATCGGCGCGACCGGGCGACCGATCGACGCAGGCGGAAACCTGATCGATCTGCCCTATCTGCGCGCGGCCGCATCGCCCGACGCCCAGGGACGCGCGCTCAACGCGAGCGGCGGCCTCCTCTACGACTACTACGACGTCAAGCGCACGGCGCTGTCGTTCACGATGCAGATGGGCGCGGACTTCCTCGCGGCCGATGTCCACCACCAGATCCCCGCGATCGCCGATGCGGTCCTCGGCGCGCCGCTCGTGTGCAACGACGGGACGACGACGTGTCGCGCGTACTCCACCGCCAATCACCCGCTCGCCGATCTGTCGCATCTCGGACTCGAGCTGCTGCGGTTCCCGAAGACGTCGAAGCTGATGGAGGTCCTCCACCAGCTGTTCGTCGGCGATCCCGACAAGGCAGAGGATCTGCTCGTCGCCGGCGGCGACGTGATCGCCGCGCTGCAGAGCTCGACGGTCACGCTCACCGATACGGCGATGTACGACGCGCTGATCGGCGTCGTGCCGCTGATTCGTCAGGTCTTCACGACCAGCAACACGACCGGCAAGTCGACGCCGCGCCTGCTCGTCGATCTGATCGCCAGCATGTCACCCGCGGAGAAGGCGCTGATCGAACAGTCGGTCGGCTGGATGCTCGAGTACAAGTCGCTCGCCAGTCGACCGAACCCGACGCCCAGCGGCCCGCTCGTCGACTATCGGCGCAACCGCTTCTACGTGAACACGAGCGGGACGTGGGTCGATAACCGCAGCGGGCTCGAGCAAGCGATCGAGCTGCTCTCGTATGCCGACTGCGGCTTCATCGGCTGCTCGCGCGGGTCGCTGTCGACGAGCTGCGTGGCCGCCACGGTCCTCAACGGCTCGTTCGGCGACCCGGACGACGGCACGGTGTCGGAGTGGCTGCTCGGCGCGATGTCGAGCAAGTCGCCGGCGACGGTGTCGACCCTGATCACGGTCATCGACTGGCTCAACGGCTTCTCGATCCCGTTCGTGTGCAACGGTGCCGGATGCGCGCTCGAGGCGCTCGGGTGTAGCTCGGCGCGGGCCGACGACGCGGCGGCGCACATCCCGGCGCTGAGGAGCCTCGTGAACTCCGGCGGGCTCGACTGGCTGTTGCCCATCGCCCGCGTGTTCGATGACCAGCATCAGATGCCCGCGCTCGTCGACATCTTCGTCTATGTCGCCGACGACCTGTGGAGGAGCGGCGAGCACGACCGCAAGGTCGACAACGCGAACAGCTTCGTCCGCCGGCTCGAGCCGCCGATCCTGTCGTCGACCAAGGTGGGCGCCGTGGTCAAGATGTTCACCGCACTGGACGTGCTCCACGGCATCCAGGTCGCGGGGACGAGCGACCGTGCGAGCCACTTGCTCGTCGACATGATGGACTACGCGATCAAGCTGCGCACGGTGAACGCGCGGCGCGGCCCGATCGCGGGCAGTGACATCGCGAGCGAGCTGCTGAAGGTCACGCGGACGATCAGCGCGCGGGTCGATGCGGCGAATGTCGAGAGCTCGCTGTCGTCGGTGGTCGGCTTCGCGACGCAGTACCTGACGACCACCGCCACGCTGCCCGGCGGGCGCCGCGTGCTCGCCCATCCCAACATGCGCATGCAGATCGCGGTCGGGCTCGGAGCCTTCGCCGATCTCGCGGCGCTCCCGGCAGTCGATCAGGCCTGCTACATCGATCACTTCCAGCGCACGAGCGAAGCGTTCCTGACCGGGCGCAACTTCGCGACGCTCGTGAGGCTCGCCAAGCACGTGATCGGTTCGCCGAACGCGGCGGCCGTCGAGGATTGGCTCGTCTCGCTGTTGCGCGGCAATCCGGCGGCACCGCAACCCGAGGCGTACGGGCCGATTCTCCAGCTCACCGCGGCCGCGGGCTCGGCCGAGGTCGCGAGCAAGGACCTGGCGGCCATCGCGTCGTGGCTGGAGGGCGTGGCCAAGGACAACCAATCGACCGCGATGACGACGCTGATCGCGCTCGACGACATGGTGCAGAGCGATACGAACGGGGCGATGGTTCAGATCCTGCGCAACCTCGTCGGTCCTGGGCCGGCCGCGGGTGGCGCGGCCCCGGTCTCGGTGTTTGCCGACACCTTCGGGGATGTCGCGAGCGTCGACACCGGCAGCTCGTGCGCGATGCGACAGGTCATCACGGTGCCGGTCCTCGAGCACGCCGTGATCTCCCTCAGCGAGTTCCTGCTCGATGACGTCAACGGCATCACGTCGATCTGGAAGCTGGTCGGCACCCTCGGCCCTCATTGACCGCCGGAGTCGTGCGCGCCGTGGTGTTCCGCTGTCTGTGTGTCGCCGCGCTCGTGCCCGGCGTCGCGTACGCGAACACCCCGGACGATGTCTACGGCGTGTCGCCGCGCACGATCGCGATGGGTGGCGCGGGAACCGCACTGCCGGGCGACCACGCGGCCACGCACTACAACCCGGCGGGACTGGCGCACTGCCAGGCGAGCTCGCTCGCGCTGGACGTCAGCTACCTCGCGCATCGACTGTCGTTTACCGACGAGAACACGGCCAGCGAGCCCCTCGTGCCGAAGCGGACGCGCAACCAGACGCGCTTTGCGCTCGGCTCGTGTCTCGCGCTGCCCTTCGATCTGAGCGCGGGCTTCATGCTGGGCTTTGGCACCCCGGGTGCGCTCGCCCTCGACCAGCAGACGGCGAACGAGACGCCGAACTACGTCATGTACGGCGAGCCCCACCAACAGGTGTCGTTCGCGCTCGGGTTCTCGTGGCGCGCCACGCAGCAGCTCTCGATCGGGGCCGGCATCGCCGCCCTCATCAAGTCCGAGCTTCCGCTCACGGCGGACTTCCCGATCCTCGAGCCGGATCCGGCGGACCCCTCTGGCTACCGACCGGTCGGGTTCTCGCTCGGGATCGGCATGGGCGCCATGCTCGCGCCTCGGCTCGGCGTGCTCTACGCGCCGTCGTCGCGGTTTCGCGTCGGTGCGGCGTACCGGGGTGCGCTCTATCATGACCTCGACGTCGACGCGTACATCACCGCGAAGCTGATCGTCGAGATCCCCGTGCCGGTGCATGTCGATTCGCTCGGTTGGTTCTCGCCACGACAGTTCTCCGTGGGTGCGAGTGGCGAGCCGACGCCGAACCTCACCCTCACGGCCGACGTCACGTACTACCGGTGGGGCGAGCTACGTACGAACGCCTCGAGCTACCCGTTCCTCAACATGTACTCGCTCGATCCGGAGGGCGCATCCGGCGCGCTGGTGTTTCCGCGGCCGGTCCGCTCGGGGTGGAAGAACAACGTCGCGTGGCGCGCGGGTGGCGAGCTGCGCACGCGCGATGACACCGTCGCGGTGCGCGGCGGCCTCGGATACCGGACGCCGGCGGTCAACAGCGCAGAGGACTCGAACGTCAACCTGCTCGACGGCCCGGTCGTGACCGCGAGCGCCGGCATCGCATGGCACGCCGGCAGGCGCGCGGCCGCGCCCGGTGCGCCTCGCCCCGCAGCGTCTGCAACGCCGCCGCGCCGGTGGTGGCGGTACGAGCTGCCGGACGTCAGCTTCACGGTCGACGCCTTCGTGCGCGTCGATCACATGATCGAGCAGCGCGTCGATCACGCGACCGCCCCGGGTGACATCGCCCCGGACAAGCACTACCGGTTCGGCGGCGACGTCTTCCAGTTCGGTGCCATGGCCACGCTCGCCTGGTGACGCGAAGTTCCGCGCGCCGTCAGGACGTCTTCATGACTGTGCCTCGCGTTCGCCGACGCAGCCTGAGGCCTCGGGAACCGCATCGATGTCGACCTCGGTAACGTCGTCCTCGTCGATCTCGAACACCGGGTCCGTCGTGCCGAGATTGCAGCGACCCTTCTGCGCGCAAGAGCGCCCGCACGTGAGCGCGGTCGCTGGCCGAAACCGCGAGCACGCGTGGATCAGCGCACCGATCGGACTCTCGACAAACTCGATCAACTCGAGGCTCTTCGTCGCGGGACACACTACGAGCGCTCTGGCCATGTGAACCTCCCTCCAGCAGTGTGGGGCAAGCGCACCGACTCTCGGTGTGGCGTTCGGTCGCGGCCGGCGTCCTGTGGCCGCGGCACGCAGCCGCAGAACCTGCACGGTGACACCGGCGCCGGGCAGCGACTTCGCGGTTCGTCGGCGACGCTACTGGATGCGGACGTTCAGCGAGTACGCGCCGAACGCGCCCGGGTCCCAGCTATCGACGATCGCATAGAGGGTCGCCGCGGCCGGCGCCGTGTACGTGAACGTCTCGGGGTCGCCGTCGTCCTGACCGACGAGGCAGGTCGCCGCGAGCGTGCAGTTGCTCGTGAGCTCGATCGAGCTGTCCCAGGCCGTGGTCAGCGTCGCGGTGATCACCTGACCAGCCGTCACGTTGACGAGGTAGATCGCGTCGGGGCCGTCGGCGTTGAAGCCAGAGCAGTTGTTCGCTGGCTGGATGTCGTTGGCGTAGCCGGTCGTGTTGCCGGTGACGGTGATGCCGCCCGCCACGAGCGCGCCCGCGGTGATGTTCTGCGCCTGCGCGCACGTATCGGGAGTCAGGTTGATCGGCGCGTCGATGGCTGCATCGATCGCCGGTGGTGCGTCGATCCCCTGCGGCGCGTCGATCGTGTGCGGCGCGTCG
>Ga0102851_10000079_pt1 | contig 36888 bp, 31 predicted proteins | sample Mud3Dept3metaG_FD_79558 | JGI IMG/M metagenome (GOLD analysis project Ga0102851, IMG submission 79558) | Freshwater wetland microbial communities from Ohio, USA, analyzing the effect of biotic and abiotic controls - Mud 3 Core 4 Depth 3... | ecosystem: Environmental > Aquatic > Freshwater >... | reverse complement strand
AATGAATGAGTTTTTAATACATTGGGTAAAGAATGCGAAAGGGTTGTTACTTTTTGCTAAATCAAAACTATTCCAAGTTCTAACTAACATTAGCATAGCATATGCCTGCATATCTTCATTGTAACTATAATTAACAAAGTTACCTTTTGTTGCATATTTAGCACATAATAGTTGTAACATATTTGCTAATTTTTGAGACATCTGTTTCTTTTCTTTAGACTCCCTAACAGCAATTAATAATTCTTTATTGTTTAAATATTGTACCTTTGGGGGAATAGCTATCGGTCCTTGTATCATAAAAATCCTTTTTAATTTTGTATATAGCTCTTGTATTATATCACTTTTTAATCAAAAGTCAACATCATAAATATCTTTATATCACGATCAGGTAATTATTATGGCCAATCCTATTCCAGTATTTTCAGAATCACAATTAAATCAACTTGGACAAAGTCCAATAGGTGCATTTGGTGGAATTGGAAATGCAACTACTTTTCCATTGTCTAGTTCGAATTTTCCTATTGATATGACTTCTTTACCGTTTGGTGATACATCTTCTTTGTTTGGTAATATTATGCCTAAAGATCAATCTAGTATTAATTTTAAGGTTAGATTAGTATCTATATTAAATATGGTACAAGGTGCTCCTGGAAATATTAAACAAGTAATATTTGAAGTTACACCTACACTTAGTGAAACTCGTAGTGTAGAATATTCTGCTGTTCAACCTATTCATATGCCAGGAGGTATTCAGGTATATAAATTTACAGGATCACGTACGTTTGAACTAACAGTTCATTTTATTTCTCGTAATACTGCTGATGCTTTACAAAATATGCAATACTTACAAACATTACGTAGTTGGACAATGCCATTTTTTGGACAATCTTCTACTGATTTTGGAGGAACTGGTAAAATATCAGCTCTACCTACTACTTGGCATGCTCCAATGTTGACACAAGACCAACAACTTAAAGCAGGTATACAGCAAGTACAAACAGGAGATACAACAGGTGGTATAAATTTATTAGGAGCACCACCAGAAGTATTATATTTATATGGATATTCTTCTTCAAGTAACGACAACCGAGATAATATTAATAATAATAATGGTGTTAATATAAACAGAATACCTGTTGTATTAACAAGTTTAAATATTTCATATTCTGAAGAGGTTGATTACATTCCAGTTCAAATATCCCCAACATCTAATACAGAACCATTTCCAGTTAAAATGGATGTTAGTATAACATTAATAGAAACACATTCTCCAACTGAATATGAACAATTTAGTTTGAAAGCATATAAAAGTGGAACACTTAAAAACTTCTAAGGATATATTATGGCACAAAAATCAAATACACAAACAGAAGGTAGATACATTCAAGGTGGATATACAGATGATTTTAAGACACGACTTGGATGGTGGGAACGAAAAGTTTTTACTAAATCTCCTACTGATATAACTTTAACACTAACAGCTCGTTATAATAAACGACCTGATTTATTAGCATATGATTTATATGGTAAAGCTGGATTACAATGGTTTATCTTACAATATAATACTATTTCTGATGTTACCACATTTGGACAAGGATTAACTCTGACTGTTCCAACAAGAGCTAGATTGCTTAGTGAAATGTTAACAAGGATTAGTTCCCCGTTTCCTGTATAATAAATAACACTACAATTAAGGTTATCATAAATGTCAAATCCAGTAAATTCATTATCTAAGTATCGTTCATATAGTTATTATCATGTATTAGCTATATGTGATTCATCAGAAACAGCATCAAAACTTGCTGGTTCTACTGTATTAGATACTTGGCAACATCCAGTAGGAGCTAATTTTAGAGTTGGAGAGGATAGTGTATTAGGAAAATACGCTCCAAAAAATATTGAAATATCCGGAGGTACTGGTCAATATTGTATTTTAATTAATGGGTCTACTGATGCTGCCTTTACTATAACAAAAACACAATGGTCATCATATACAGCATCTTCTGCTACTATGAATGATAGAGGAACATCTATTGCCTTAGAAGGTAGTATATCAATATCAGAACCTCGTGGAATTATGTTTTTAGATCAAGTAGTAAGATGTTGTTTAGAATTAGGAGTAGATAGTGCTGGTGCCTTTTGGGTATTAAAAACGTTTTTTATTGGATATACTTTTGATAATGATACTGATGGAGTTGACTTTATAAGTGATATCCCTCCAGTTATTTTTATAGCTTATGATGTTGTAGGAAATTTTGGAGTTGCTGGTGGTGATTATGAAATTAATTTTGTTGCTGCTGCTAACAGTGCAGCAAGATTACCACATTTTAGTAAAGCATCTAAAGCATTCAATTTCAAAGCTAAAGGATCATTTGAAGGAACTTTAAAAGCCTTAGAACTTGAAATTAATGAAAATTATTTACATTATCTTGATTGTGTTAAAAAACAAGTTGGTCAAATAAAAGGATCAGAAGATTTAGTTAACTCTTTACGTCCAGTTACTTATATTATTAGTTGTGGAGCACCTTATGAAGGAAATCCAGCGTATCAAGTAAATGATCAAGCTGTTCAATTAAAGGATACACCTCATTGTCCAGATCCTGCTAATGTCCATGTAGATGCTGGGGTAAGTATTGAAGATGCTATTCATAGAATAATTGAATGTGTTCTGAAATCAAAGCAGAGGCTGATGTTGGTGTTGATAATACCAAATATATTACAAAAATTCTTTCACGAGTTGAGTCTAAACCTACTGGTTCTGGAAAGGATAAAAAAACAGAATATACAGTTGAATATAGAGTTGAGCGACAAGTACAACCACATAGTGTATCATTTGATGCGGCTGCTAGTGGAGCAAGTGCTGCTAAAATGGGAGAAAATCTAATTGAATATGATTATATCTATACTGGCAGGAATATTGATATTTTAGAGTTTGATATCAAGATGAATATGGGAATGGTATATCTTCAAGGTATGACTATAGCAAATCCATATAAACAACCAGGACAACAAGTAGCTATAGCTGGAACACATCCAGCTGGTATTGATATATTAACTCGTCAAAATGGACAGAATATTCCTGTGTTTTTTGGAACAAATATAAAAACAGCCAGTATTAAAGATACACAAGACACAAAACAAACATCACAATTTTCATATAGTATGACAAAACATGCTTCATTAGAATCCATAGAAGCAGCAGTAAAAATAACTGGTAATCCTCATTTATTAGGTTCTATAAATGCTACAACTGATCCAAAAAATATGGCTCAACGTGTTAATATTCCATCTGCTGATGATAATTTTGCAAAATTTTCTGATTGGTCATTAGCACCTTGTTTTGCTAAGATTAATATAAAAATGCCACGTAACAATGATGATCAATCATTATTTACAGGATCTCAAACTTCAGAAGATGAAACTTCTAAGTCTAATGATTATGCTGTAGATTTTTGGTTTTCTGGATATTATTTCATATATGGGATTCAACATGTTTTTGATAATGGAGAATTTTATCAAAACTTACAAGCATTGGGTATACCTGAAAAGAATTCCTTTACTCAAGAAAAGAATACCTCAGCAGAAAGAGATGTTAAACTTGGAAAATTAGTTCAAGAATGTTATGATAATGTTATAGGGTGTGGAGGTAGTTCTAATAAAAGTCCAACTACTACTTCATCAGCAGTATTACCAGAAAAACCACCACCAGATATTATAGACCATCCAAGAATTAAACAAGAAGTCTCAGAAGATGTTCCAAGAGATAGAAATTTATCTAATATTAAAGGATATGATGGAGCACCAGAGGAAGTTAAACAAGCAATACATAACGCTGCTGTTAATAATGGTGTTGATGAATTTACTTTAGCACAATTTGCTGCTGTTGAAAGTAAATTCGGTGCTAATATGGGAAAACCATCTCATAATGCTCAAGGTTTATTCCAATTTACTACTAGAACTAAAACAAAACATGGGTGGGTTCAAGGAGGAACTTGGGCAGCATATGGTAGAGGAGCAAGTGTGCTTGATATGAATGCTAATGCTGATGCTGCAGCAAGATATATGAAACACAATACGAAAGTAATACAAAAAGCATTACCTGGACATGTTGTAACAGCTAGTGATTTATATCTTGCTCATAATCAAGGAGAAGGAGGAGGTCCTGCTATTTTAAAACAAATTGCGGCTGGAAATGGAAATCATCATGCAAATGTAACAGATGATGCCTTAACAGGTCAAGGTCTTCCCACTGATTCAACAGCTCTTGAAGTACAAATTTGGGCAAAAAATATTATGGGAGGTCGTCTTAAAAATGGTGCTCCATATGATAATTATGATAAACTACAAGTTACTAATACTGATAATGTTTCTGAAACAGCAAGTAAACAACAACCAAAAGCTAAAGATATGTTATCTGCTTATACAAGTTGTTCAGATGAAGAAAAGAAACAAGAAGATCCAGCAAAATCATCTACTTGCCCTAAGGTACCAGATAGTAAAGCTGATAATGCTACAGTTTCTTCTTCTAATAAAATAGATAATGGTCAAGCAACTCCAAACAAAAATTCCAGTACAGTAGTTACAGGTCCATCAACTACTGTAGCTTAACACATTTATAAAGGATAATATATGGCAGTAATTACTAAACAAAAAAAGTTATTAGAAGATTCTAATGGTGGACATAATGCAAATACTCCATTTAGTGATATTGTTGCTATAGGTACGGTAATTGATACAAATGATCCAATGCAATGGGGTCGTGTTCGAGTATTAGTTCAAGCTTGGGGAGATTCTTGGGAACATAATGTGGAGGGGATGCCTTGGGCTATGTATGTAACACCATTTGGTGGACAAACTTCTGTAGGTACTCGTGGACCTGGAATTAAACAAACTGAAGGTGGTATCGCTTATGGTATGTGGGCTATTCCAAAAGTAGGTGCTCAAGTTGTTGTTATGAGTTTAGATGAAGAACACCAACAAAGAATTTATTTAGGTTGTGTATTTGATGCTTTTTCAACTCATACAATGCCTCACGGTCGTTGGATGTTTGAAGATCATCCAGAATTAGGAGATAAACCTAAAGCAAAACCTTATGGTCCATATTCTTCTGGAGATAAATTAATTCAACCATTAGCTAGTAATATACAAAAAGCTTTTGGTAATAGTGACCAAGCTTTTGAATGGCAAACAAGAGCTGCTGATTATGCTGTTTCTCGTGTTGATGTTAGTCATTTAGCATATTCTGGTTCTAGAGTTCAAGATGATAAAGCAACGGATAGTGGTGATGGGTGGACAAGTACACAAGGTTATCAAACAAGTCGATTTGACCCAAGCGGTGGAACTGGAATAACTGATAAAAATTATGACTCTCAAACTTATTCTATAACTTCACCTGGATTTCATTCTATGTCAATGGATGATAGAATGGAAAACTGTAGAATGCGTTTTCGTACTATGTCTGGACATCAGATATTATTAGATGATACGAATGAACGAATTTATATTTCAACAGCTCAAGGTAATAATTGGGTTGAGATGGATCAAGCTGGTAATATAGATATATTTTCTAATAGTAGAGTGAGTATTAGAGCAGCTTCAGATATTAATATGACTTCTGATAAATCTATTAGAATGTACGCAAAAGAAGGTATTCACATGTATTCAGATGCTGAAATCAAAGCGTATGCTAAAACAGACATTCATCTAAAAACTGGTAATATTTTATTTGTGGAATCGAAAAGTGATACTAATGTAAAATCAGGTGCTATGGTAAATGTAACATCAAAAGCAGATATGAATTTAAAATCAGGCGGTAAAGGAAATTATACTTCTGATGGAGCTACTAATATTAAAGCTGGTGGACAAATTATTCAAACTGGTACTCAAATACATTTAAACGGTCCTGGGGCTGAATCTGCAAAAGAGGCAAAAGAAGCATTGTTAGCTTTTTATACTAATCGAGTTCCAGCTCATGAACCCTGGGGAAGAATGATAACTAAAAAAGATACTGGTCACGAGGGTGAGCTTCAATATAGTGATAAAAATGTTGGAAAAATGGAAGGTGGTAAAGAAATACCAAGAAATCCATTTTGGCGTCGATAAGTGATAACCAACCCAGTGATAAATATATGAATAGTGGATTGGAGTTAAAATGAGTAAAGGACTTTATAGGGGGTATTCAACATACGAATACCAACGAAATAAATCATTTATATTAACAGACGTTGAACTTGTAAAAATGGATTTATTAAATCATATCTTTACACATAAAGGTGAACGAGTAATGATGCCTAATTTTGGAACACGTATTCCTGATTTAGCCTTTGAACCACTAGACCAAATAACATTGGATATTCTTGAAGAAGATTTACGAGCTGTAATTGCTTTTGACCCAAGAGTTCAACTAATGGAATTAAGAATTCTTCCATTTTATGATGAAAATATGGTAGTAGCAAGTGCTAAACTACTTTATATTGAATTGAATATTATTGGAAATTTAGATTTAAATATAACCTTTGAAGGTAAAGCATAATGAGTCGTCTTGTTGCCAGAGCAGAAAATTGGGAAAAAGTGTATGAAGCTTTCAACAACGTAAATTTTGCTGCATTTGATTATAATACAATCAAGCAGAGTTTACTTGATTATGTTAAGTTGTACTTTCCAGAAACATTTAATGATTTTATAGAATCAAGTGAATTCATAGCTCTTATCGAATCTTTTGCTTATGTTGCTGAATTGATGGCTTATCGTTTTGATATAGATGCACATGAAAACTTTTTATCAGCAGCACAACGTAAAGATTCTATATTACGATTAGCTAAGTTGGTATCTTATAAAGCAGATCGTCCTTTACCAGCTCGTGGTTTGGTTAAAATAACCTCTGTCACTACCACAGAAAATATAATAGACGCATATGGTACTAATTTGTCTAATAGAACTATTCGTTGGAATGACGCCAGTAACCAACAATGGAAAGATCAATTTATATTAGTAATGAATAGAGTACTAGAGCAGAATTTTGGTACTGTTAGAGCTTCAGATCGTTTTCAAATTGAAAATGTATTATTTGAATTATACGCCTTAAATATAAGTCCATTACCAACTGGAGCGGTTCCATATACTGCTAATGTGAATAATCAGGCTATTCCTATGGAATTAGCACCTGTGGAATATAATTCCACAGATGGTATTATAGAACGTCGTCCATATAATGGTTCAAATTTTACCTTATTATATGGTAAGGATGGATTAGGAGATACTTCTCATACCACTGGATTCTTTTGTTATACAAAACAAGGAATACTTCAAAGATTTCGTAGTACTTTTGATGGAATTACCCCAAACCAAATTTATGAAATTCCATTAAATAATGCGAATGAAACTGATATATGGGTTAATAATATAGATCCCGTGACTGGAGCTATATTAGATATACCTTCATTATTACCATATCGTCGTGATGCAACTGTGGGACGTTCAGGTGAATGGGTTCAAGTAGATGTAGCTCATGCTCAAAATGTTATTTTTAATACTAATCCACGTAGAAATAAATATGAAGTAGAAACAAGAGATAATAATCGAGCCAGAATTATATTTGGTGATGGTGAATTTGCCGATGTTCCATCTGGAACATTTGATTTCTGGTGTAGATCATCTGTTGATCAGGATATTATAATTTCACAATCATCTGTTGTTAATCAAACAGCAGCCTTTACGTATGTTGATTCTTATAACAGAACTCAAACATTTACATTTACTTTTTCCTTAATTAATTCATTACAAAACAATTCAGCTTCTGAATCGTTAGAACATATAAGAATAACAGCTCCTGCTGTATATTATTCTCAAGATCGTATGGTTAATGGTCAAGATTATAATAACTTTATGTTACAAGATTCTTCTATTTTAAAATTACGTTCATTAAATAGAACTTTTGCTGGTGATTCAAAATACATTCCATGGCATGATCCAAGTACTTCTTATGAAAATGTAAAAATCTTTGGAAATGATGGAGCATTGTACTTTCAAGAAAAAGTTGAAGGAGTAACCACCCCAATAGTTAATGGTATTAATGATCTTATCACTACTTATATTGAACCATTATTATCATCAACAGATGTATTTTTGTATGTTTCGAGTTATGGAGTTCCAGCATCAGCATTTCGTCGCGTATTTAATTCAGATGAAAAAATTAGATTGTCTGCTGGATTAACACCACCACCATCTCCATCTAATATTGAGATGTATTATAATTTGGCTAATAATGAATGGTATGTTGTTCAAACATCAGATGATCCAAGTACGGCATTAGCAACATATGGATGGCCAGCAGATTTTATTAATGTCCCATTAATAACAGTTATTCAACAACAAAGTGAAAGTAAATATCAAGTTAATAGATTAGCTAAACGATTAATATTCCAAAGTCCGACAACTACTTTTTGGAATACTAATAGTGCTTCACGTGTTATAGATTATAATACTTTAAATGCAGATTATGATCAAATTAGTGTATTACAGGCTAACCCTAATTATAATCGTAATAATATATTAAAACAAAATTGGAATTTTAATGTTTTGGGACTTGAAATTATTGAAGATGGTGTAAATATTGGATTAGCAGACACTAAACGAGTATCAGTTATTCCTATAGACGAAAATGGTGATGGAGTACCCGATCATTTAAATATTAATGACAATAATAATCCACAAGGATTAGCTGACATACTAAAACCGAAAATAGTTGTAGATTTAACACAGACCCTTGCTCCTTTACCTGAAACTGGAATTCGAATTGTTCTTCCAATATATTATATTATAGGTCAAAATGATATCTCAGTTCAAATACTAGGTGGTACTCCTGTATTATCAGGAGTAGATTGGCTTGAAGACATTGCGAATACCACAGGAATATCAAATGTTATATTTTTATTAGGAGATGTTTTTGGTGGAACATTAGTTGAAGTAACTGTAAATGATTTTGTTTATTTTATCAGAACTACTCCAACCTCAGAATGGACTGTTATGTCACCAACTCCTGATATTTTAAGTGCTTATGTAGATGAATTAGCTACATCTGTTGGTTTAGTTAAAAGAGAAATTGGTCGTTCTGGATTGAATTTTTTATGGTTACACCATTCTCCAAGATATCATTTAGTAGACCCAGCGGCTTCAAATATTATTGATACGCTTATTATACAAAAAGTATACTTTTTATCATTAAAACGATGGTTAGAAGATCCGTTAGCAGCTCAACCTCAAGCTCCAACCCCATTAGATTTAAGATTAACATATAATTATCTTATTAACAACAAGATGATTTCTGACACTTTAGTATTACACCCAGGTAAAATTAAATTATTATTTGGGACAAAGGCTGTTTTACCTTTACAAGCTCGATTTAAAGTAGTACGTTCATCAGATAATACTATGACATCTAACCAAATTAAAACTACGTTAGTATCAACAGTTCGTAACTTTTTTGACTTAACTGTGTGGGAATTTGGGGAAACTTTTTATTTTACTGAATTAGCAACAGCAATTCATGCAGCATTGCCTATTGAAATAAGTACAGTTGTATTAGTTCCGACTTATGCAAATAACTTTTTTGGTGAAATGTTTCAAATACAAGCACGTGAGGATGAATTATTTTATCCAGACGTTACCGTCGATGATGTTGATATTGTATCTGATATTAATGCCACTGTTCTTAGAATGGGTCAACAAACAGTTTGTCCAGTACAACATCCAAATGTATTCACACAAGTAACTTATGAATATGCGTTTGAGCATACTCAAACAGTTCCAATAACTTCTTGGAATATAACACATGATCTTGGTTTCTATCCAATTGTTCGTGTTTATAATACAACTTCTGACGAAGTTCAACCATTTTCTGTTATACATTTAAGTACTCGTGAAGTTGTTATTACATTTACTATGCCAGTAGTAGGAACAGCTAGATTGGTTTAATTATTAAAAGTGCTTCTGATAAAGAAGCACTTTTATCTACACGTAACCCTCTTATAAATATTCAGAAGATATAAAAGGACATTGCCTGTGACTAACTATAGCGATCACAAAAAGCCACAAATTAATATTAAGGATTACTTACCAGAAGTATATAGATCTGATGTTAATAACACTTTGTCAGAAATGGCATTTGATCGTCAATTTACAAAAGATGATACCATACGTGTTTCTGGTTTTGTAGGAACAGGTAATCCAAATGCTGTAGTAGATCGCCAAATTCCAGAAGTATCTAATAATTCTCACGACCAAGCCCATCGTCAGGCTTTTCAATTAGCTCCTACAATGTATACAAAAATAGGTACTATAGAGACAGCCTTATCATACCATAATTTTCTCACCCAATTAGAATTACAAGGAGTCGATATAGATCGTCTTCCAATCTGGGGTTCAGCTTTAGAATTTAATTGGGTTCCTCCTATTAATATTGATATGTTAGTTAATTATCAAAATTATTTTTGGAATGGAATGAGTAGTACTGATGCTCCACAATATTTTACTATTGAGAATGTTTGTAATAAAGCTTCTGATAAAGTAGCATCTTATGAAACATTAATGCAACAACGTGGTATTCATTTACCAGTTATTTCTATTGATTTTGTTAATAATACTTTTGTATTACAGGGTAAACAAGATAATATTTTTTCAACTGACTTTACTTTTTATACTAACTTGTCCAATACAACCCAACTGACTGACAAATATTGGAGAACTGTTAGTGTAACGTATGATATTAGTAGTAATAAAACGAAAGTTAAAGTAGCTGAAGTTATAGCTCCAACTATACAACCTATTAATCCAAGTATAGGTGATTGGTGGTATAATACAACAACTAATAATTTACAAGAATGGAATGGAACTACTTGGATCGAATATACTGATACCATAGTTGCTCAAATTATTATTCCAGCATTATTTACTATACTTAGTTCTTCTTTTGCTGATAATACATTGTCAATAGAAGGTAAACAAGATGATTTATTTGTATCTGGATTTGTTTTTTTAACAAAAGATAGTTCAACTATTAATATGCAAAACAAATATTGGACAACTTCATTAGCTACATATGATGATGTGACAAATACAACTATTATTCAAACAGTAACCCCATTAGCATATAATGGTGAAACTGCTCCTACTCCCACATTTATTGGTGAATGGTGGTATCAACCTTCTTCTAAAATATTATATACATGGGATGGATCAACTTGGATAGCAACTAATAAATCATTTATAGCTAATATATCTCTTTCTGAGTTATTGTTAATATTTCAAACACAAGTAAATTGTAAATGTCATAACGATATAGGTTGGGATATTGGATTATGGGATGATAATAGTATTGGTAATGTTGCTTGGAATACTACCCTATTAACTAAAATATCATTTTCAACAGAAGCAGATTGGATTGCTTATAATAGTGCTGACCCAACAATGATGGTTGGTGGGCAACCTTTACCTCTTACCTTATGGTATGATACTTCAACAAATCAACTAAAACAATATGGTGATCTACTTCATCCTATACCATCTGATCCATTATTTGTTCCTAGTTGGAATGTTGTAGCTTCTAATTTTTCAGCAGTATTAACATTAACAACTGCTACAGAAAATTGGGATGAAAATATAGATTGTGTATCTCAAGTACTAAATCAATGGTCTAATCAAAATAGATGGCAACATAAAACAGCTATTAATACATATGCTAACGTAAAAAGAGCTCAAGTTCCGATTTTAGAATATGATTCCAATTTAGAATTAAATGAATGGTCTAAAGTTCAACGTACTTGGAAATATCGTAAAACATCAACAGATGTATTTGAAGTTTCAACTATAAGTCCATCACGTATTGAGTTGGAACCAATAAAAGGATATCAAGTAGAAGGAGTTAGTGGTGCTTGGTATATCTATTTGTTTGATAAAACATCTACTATGAATGCTAATATTAATTTAACTGATGTTTTCATTCCAGAATATAAATTTAGTATTGTAAATGATATTGGATTTCATGATGTATACACAGTAGATTGGTCAGAATATAGGGAAATGGATACATCAACTAATCCTGCTCTTCAAGGAAATTATTTTGTTACCGTTGTAAGAATTAAAGAAACTACCTTTATGGCACCATCAGTTGGTGGTTTAAATCAAGCTCGTATTATTCCCACTAAAACTTCAAGAGGAGATAATTGGTACGGATATCACGTTCATTGGGTGTTAGATATTACTAATATTACGACAACTGCAACTAATCCACAATCTTTGAATTTCTTTCAAGTGAATGATGCTGTTACAAATACATTACCAGGAGTTGATCAAATATCCTTTGGATATACTTTCCAAGAACTTACTGTTGGACAGACCCCTCCAACAACTATTGATTTAGTGCCATCTCTTCAATATAATTCTAGTAATGCTAATCCATATGCTACACCAAATAGTAATGAATTGAGAGTATACGTTAATGGGATTCGTCAATATGGAACATATATAGAAAATATTTCAACAGGATTTCCTAGTTACACTGCTGTTGGTAATATTACTACATTCACAGGTAGAATACCATTTGTAGTTGGAATAACTTTTACATCATTAGCTATTTTAAAAAGTGGAGACCTTATTCGTATTGAAGTTAGTCCTGCTTCTGTACGTGATATGGGAATGTATGCTGTTCCAGTTCGTACTATTGAAGATGATGCTACATTTTCAGCATTAGTTAATAGTTCACAACAACCAATATATCAAAGTTTAACAGAATTTGTATTAGCAGAACAACATAAAATTGAGATAAATCAATATCCATTGTTTAATGTATATGATCTTATGTCTGGAAATGTTATGTTTGCTTCACCTATCATTACATTTAAAGAAAGCCAAGATGCCCCAATTAATAGTGCTGTTCAACGTCGTATAGTAGTAACAAATAATGGAATTGACTTTGAATTTGACCAACATTTATTAGCACCACATTCGTTAGATACAGATGATAATTATCTATATGGATATAGAAATTTATTACTTCCTGTAGTTGGACAATATTGGTATAGTCAACTTACTTCAAAAGTATTATATTGGGATGGGTATACTTGGTCTGATAGTGTATTACTCCCCACAGTAAATGGTACTACTTTACGAACAATTATAGTTCAATCTACAGATCCTATTGAATTATGGACTATGGATCAAGCCTTATGGTTTAACACAACTACTAATACTTTATATCGTCGTAATGTTGCTACAACATCTTGGATAGTAATACCAGGAGTAATTATAAACGATGCTGATCCAACTCTTCGTACCATTTGGAGACGTGGAACTAATAATGAACAATACGTTCCACAATATGTAGATAAAAAACGTAATGTAGTTCCAGTTGGTTCTGCTAATGGTGATTGGGAAGTAGTAAAACAATGGATATATAATCCAGAACATCGTAATAGACCAAGTGTATCTTTATCACAATTAGTTACACATTTTAGAGGTATAATTGATAATCAAGCACCAACATTAGGATTAATTAGTGGTGGAGTATATACAAAAGTTCAATCAGAATATAATTATGGTGTTGGAGGAACAATTAAAGAATTTAATGGTGCATTTGACACTTTAATTTCTGCTATTAATGTAACAAATACTACTCCTGTTGGTGTAATTGAGTATGCTAGTAATGACTATGCTGCTAATATTAGATTTGTTCGAGATATTTTTAATCGTGCTGTTATTGATTTATGTGGACAATATGTTGTTGAAGGAGTTGAAACATTTTCTCAACATATTACTAATAGTGTGATTGCTTTATATGAAGATAATGATTATGTTGCAAAATTATATGGAGATACTACTGCATATGATGAAGTAACTGGTAATGGTGTTCGTAATTGGATTGCAACTGCTCCTATGTTTGGATTAGCTCCATATTATCAACCACATCTATTAGATGATGGTACATTTACACAAGTTTATCACCATGATGGACATAGAACTGATATTGTATATAGTTTAGCTGAAGAAGATGCAATTGCTCGTAAAATAATATCTTTAGCTGACCCTCGTATATCAGGACAAACATTAGGAGCTTCAGGATTAACAGCTCCACCAGCAACTGAATCTGCATTTTTAACACAATATGGTGGTTCTGAAATACGTTCAGGAGTATTTTGGTATAAAACTGGTTCTCCACGTACGTTTTATCGTTTTGAAATGTATATGGCAAGTGCTGTACATCCATCTTTTTATTATAATGGTGTTGAAATATTAGATGGAATATACTATTACAATATTATTACTCATGCTGTTTATAGAAAATCTGGATTAAATTGGATAGGAGTTACCACTCCTGGAGCTGGTGATATACAACTATTATGGCAAGAAATTGATTTTCAAACTTTATTAGGTGAAGTATATTTAGAACTTGAAAATAGATTATATGAGATGTGTATAGGAGTAGTACCTGTATATGATTATTCTACATTAACACCAACTTCATCTGAACAACTTGTTTATGATCAAAAATATAGAAAACGTTTTGATGAATATGTTATTAATCATTCTGTACCAGTTCCATTTGTTAATACTCAATATAGACAAACAGATGCTTTTACTTGGAATTATATAACTAGTACTATTTTAACTCCACCACATTCATATACTGCTCCATCCCCATCAGCATGTTGGCAAGCTTTATATACAAGTTGGTATGGTACACCATATCCACACTTAGAACCTTGGAAACTACAAGGATTTGATGGTAAACCAACTTGGTGGGATACTGAATATAAACAAACTAATGGTACACGTACTTGGATATTTAATTATGCTCCAAGTGGTTCTTCTCTTGGAACTGGAATGTGGGAGAATATACGTACCGGACAAGTTCCTGCTGGACGAACATATCCCGATGGAAGAGTAAGTACAGGTAATTCAGGTACTGATGGTCAATCATTAAGAACATATATTTATTTTAGTGTTAATATTACTAATTCTACTATAACAGGTGGATATACTCCTGATCAACTATTACCTCCTTATTATGTAACATCAGATGCTCATGTTCGTTCATTTTTTACGAATATGAATCAAATAAAAGTACCTGATGCTGATTATATTTTTGGTGATGGCAATATTATTGAATGGCAGTGGAATATATCTCCTCAGTATCCATACGAAAATCCTATCATTGCATTTTTAATGCAACCTGTTAAGTTTCTTCGTGCATCATTTGGTCCAAGATATACATATGTAGACGGATTAGAAGTTGATACTACTTTTGGACAAGTGTATAGTCACTCAGATGTTTTGTTTCATGGTGATATGTACGGAGTTAATGGAGTATATGTCGCGAAGGGGTTAAATCAATGGTATGTTAACTTTAATCGTTTTGCTGGTTATGATACAAATGTTGAATTTAGAGACTTATGGGCTGGTTGGACACCTTTATTAACTTATCAATTTAATAGTATTGTTGATACAAGTACCTTAGATATTGCTAATAAAAAATTTGATATTATTAATACAGATTATAATGTGGTTTTAATTAATAATGGTTCTTTTAGAGAATTATGGATTGATGCTTTTAATATTAGTGTAGTTGGTATTCCACCTTCTATTATTCAGTACAATAACCAAAATAAATGGAAACTTGAACTTACAAGTTTAGCTTCTGTTGCTCGAGATATGTATTATTATGATGTTAAAGCCTATCCATTTATTGTTGATCCGGTTACTGATGAATGTTATGCCTATCGTTATTTAATTAATGGTATAGATTCAGTAGCAAATCGTTTTTATGTTGCTGGAAATGAAACAGATGTTTTTGTATACAATACTACTATTACTGTAACAGGATCTTCTTCTATAAATGGTAATTTTACTGTTGTATCTTCTGTATATGAATCAAGTGTAGATAGAACTCGTATTAATGTATTAGAACAATTAGTTGGAACAGTTGGTAATGGAGTTATTACAATAGCTGCTTTTGTATTTCCTTGGTCGACTGGAGATATGGTGGTATTAAGTTCTGATAAAGTTTTACCAGCTCCATTGGTTCCAAATACTCCATATTATGTTATTAATACAGGAAATCAATCATTTAAATTATCTGAATCTTTTAATGATTCTATTACTAATATTAGTATTGATATAGTATCAATGGGTGTTAGTATTCACACAATCGCTGAAATTGCAAGTTCGTTTAATGTATTTGGTGGTGAAAGTCATTCAAAAGAAACTTGGTATCATTATGCATTAGACAAAAGTAAAGTTCTTATTCTAACATCTCCACAAGTTATAACTGGAATGCAGACATTAATTAATACAATTGATGGATATGCTGAATATCAACAGGATAGTGGTGTTATTTTTAATACTGCTGATTCTGGTGATTTTGATTTTAATACTGGAAGGTTAATTAATTGGTCTCTTGAATTAGAAAGATTTATAGATTGGGCTTATGGATTACGTAAAGCTCGTATGGTAGTAAATGACCGTTTTGAATATACTGTTAATATTACTGATAATACATTAACAGTAGTAGATACTATTCCATATTGGAATGATGGTACAGCTATTCAAGTTTCAACAACTGGTTCTTTACCATCTCCTTTAGATGCTAATGAAACATATTTTGTAGTTAAAACTGCTACTGATGGAGTTATTAAATTATCAGCTTCTAAAGATATTACCTATACAGCATTTCATATTGATTTACTAACCCAAGGTAGTGGACATTTCTATCTTGCTGTTAAAGATATGTTACGTTCATATCCAAGTTTTGAGATTAATCCTTCTCGTAATAATATATGGTTAGATACTCCATTAGGAGTGTTATCTAATGTTATATCAGGTCCATATACAGATATAAGAGTTCGTCAAACTATATTTGACCAATATGGTAGAGCACTAAGTGCTGATAAACTTATAGTTCATAGACAAGATGAACGCAATCGTATTACTATACTCCCACAATTACCAAATGATGTAGATCCGTTTTATGTAGGTGATCCATATAATTATATTCATTTAGGTGGAGGACATTTCTTCTTAGAAGGATATGAACATTTCTTGTTATTTAATCCGTACACAGCTGGTAATGTTTTAGTATATGATTCATTTTTAGGACTATATGCCTCAAAATTTGAAATGAATTTTTTTAAAAAAGCAGAAAATACTTTACGTCCAACATTAGGTGGTTTTTATTTAAGAGGTAATGCATTTAATCGTAATATTGAAGGATCAGCAACAGACTTACAAAACTTTTATGATACATATGCTGGTTCAGAAGATTCCCCTAATATTAAACTTGCTCGTTCATTGTTAGGATATACAGGTAAAGTACCTTATATGGAAATGTTGAATGTAAATTCAAAATCTCAATTCCTTTTTTATCGTGGAATGTTGCACGCAAAAGGTTCTGTATCTAGTATAGTAGCATATATTAATTCACGTCGATTTATTGATGCAAAGATTGATGAATTTTGGGCGGTTAAAATTGCTGAATTTGGTGATAATAGACCTCGTATATATCCAGAAATATTATTATTTACAAATGATGCAATAGTTGATGATATTCGTTTTGAATTTGTTGGATTAGAAGATGATATTACAAGAGCAGATATTACATATGCTGTAACCTCAAAAGGATTTAAATTAGTATCATTTGCTGATGATTCTCGTTGGAATAACTTTCCAGAACAACGTGCTGAAATTATTCAACCTCTTTTCTTAGATTCTGACATATCTAGTTTGAGTCGTGTTTTTATAGCACCAATTCCACCATCTCCTATAAGTAGTTCAGATTTTGAATATTGGTATAATACTACAGATAATACATTAAGAAGTTGGAATACTGTTGATTGGACTACATTAATTAATAATAAAATTCATATAACATCTAATTATGTTTATTGGCATCATGATGAGCCTTGTGATGATATTCGGATTATTCGTCGTAATGCTAATATATCTAGTAAAATGATATCCATAATACATTCATTTTCATCTACTGCTATTATTGATTCTACTAATACTTTTTCAGTAGCAGAAGATATGACAACACGTTTATATCCTGGAACTACTGTGACAATAAGTCAAACAGTTCACAATAATGGTACATATATTGTAGATGGTACTGTATTTGATGAGCTCCGAAATATTACATATATTTCAGTTACTACACCTATACCATATGATGAAGATAATGGGAAATTAACATATTTTGATGTGGATTATAGTTTATATAGCACAAACTTATTAATAGATCAATATACTGGTACACGTCAATACGTTAAATTAAACTCAGAAGTTACTCGTATAGATCAATCAGCATTTTTTGATATTATTCACATTTATACCGTTAGACCATCCATTGACAAACTCAATCCTGCAAAATTAGTGGATAGAAAAACAGGTATAATTATTGATAGAATTGCTTTATGGCATCCAGCATTTGGAATACATAGTTATAAAGCCTTATATAATATTAATTTAAAAAGTGATAAAGATCCTGCTACTTATTCTGTAACAATGAATTCTGCTGATATTCCAGGACATTTTTGGGATTTTGCTGAAGTTGGAACAATATGGTTAGATACTTCTCAACTTGGGTATATTCCTTATTATGATGAAAGTGTTTATCCAGATATTAACGATAGATTATACAAATGGGGTAATATAGCTGAATATGCGAATATTAAAGTATATCAATGGGTTCGTTCAAATGTTGTTCCTTCAGAATGGGATGCAATTGCTTTACAACAACAAGGTAATATAACTATTCCACAAAATCAAAAGATAACTGGAACAGCTAGAAAATTATTATTTAAACGTACTAGAAATATATCTGATGGAACTATAAGATTCGGTAATCCAACAATTGTAACAGTACCAGCAGGTTCTTATATAACTGGACAGATAGTATATTTTACTGCCACTTCTGCTTTACCTACTGAATTACAAAATCAAACTCAATATGTTGTAGATGCTGCAACTCGAGACAATCCACAAACTTTTAGTATAGCATCTGTGAACAATAATGGACTTATAACTGATATAGCAGGTCCAGTTATTCTTGCTACTATAATTAATATTGGGAATAATAAAAATCCTATCCAAGTTTTTAAAGTTGATTCTGGAGTGTTATCATTAGGAGATATAATTACTATTTCTACTATTCCAAATGGATTATTTCCACAAGGTTCAACAACTATTCCAGTAGCTTCGTATGGTTATCAAGAAGTTATATATACCACAGAAAAAGTTGATTCAAGTTCTACAGGATTGGCTAATGATACTACTGCATATACAGCAACTTTCGATATTGATAATGTTACAAGAAGTCTTTCAGTTGTTGGAGACACTACCCAAACATTTTCAGCATTGATGCTAAAAATCAACACAGCTTTGGGGATATATGCAACTGCAACGTTAGTAAACGGAAATATTCGTATTACTTCAGCATCAGGAAGTACTTCACAAGTAACAATTACAGATGGTAATTTATTCAGAACTATGACTGATTTTAATTTTATTAATGTTATAGGAGCATCTAATACTGAATATTCTTTGCGAAATATTAATAATACAGACATTCAAACATTTGAAATTAATACTTTTAATGATACACCAATTACAATACAAAATGGTGAAGTAGGTCAATTAACATTGAATAATGTAGTTAAACCTATTACAATTGTTCCAATATTTACATCTGATAATTGGATTCAACAATTATCAGCTAAACAACGTATTATAGGAGCATGGTTAAGTACTGATACAGAACCATTATTATATTGGAAAGCTACTGTTGGTGGAGATATTTGGTATCCCAATGATACGGTTAATGTATATCTAAACGGAAAATTATATACTACTGGTACTGTAGTATATAATGCTACATTAGATAGATTTGAAGTATCTACTGTTGGTTCAAATATGGTTGTTCAATTATATGATTATATTGATGTTATAAGACCAATACATTCATTAACCTCAACAGAATCAAATTTTGATCCTTCATTAAGTGATGATGGTACTACAGATGTACATTGGAAAGAAGATTATGAATATTCACAGAGTGTTACATCAGTTGGAGTTAGTGGAACTTCTACTCTTAATTATTATTTCTGGGTAGAAAAATCTACTACAAAAAATACTGATCCATCTAGTATGTCAACTTCAGAAATTACTAATTATATGTCAACAATGCCTGACCCATATTTTATTGTACAGAAACCACTAGATAGTGATATTGTACAATCAACTTATGGATATGCTCAACAAGATTATGGTATTATATGGGATGTTCGAGAACCGATTAATCCTATCGTATCTAGTCCAGTTATATATAGAGAAGCAATTATTCGTAATGTGGCAAATTATATTAATGATAATAATCGTTATATGATTCAGTTTACTCGTGATTTAGCGTTACGTGATCATAGTAATACTATAATGGGTGAATTAGATTTGAAAGATAAACACGAAGAATGGTTAATGTTTCGTGAAAAACAATCTAATAATATTTCACAATTTTTATGGAATAAAGCAATAGAGGCATTAACCGGTGTATCATTAACTGATGGAACCCCAGTTCCATCACTTGATCGTGTGTTGTATGATGATAATTATTATGATAAGTATGGAACCGAAACTCGTTATGGACTAGAATTGGGTCAAGCTTTTGTAAATAAAACATTAGGACTTAAAACCTTATTAACTTATTTGTTAGACCCAACACGAGATTTTGCCCCAATAGATATTAATAACTTTTTCTTCCGTAATACTTTTACAACTCCAGCAGGAATTCAGGCAGCAATGATTGAAATTTATGATACGTTTGGAGCAGAACATGTTAATGGTATTTGGTTTGAATTGCTTCAAGATGCTTTGTCCACTAAATCTAAATATAAAGGACTAATGAAAACATCTTGGGTAGCATTACACGGTATAAGAATACTGGAAGTCAACGGTATGTTTGACGATTAATTAGAGTATAATAAATGACAACTCCAATAACACAAAGTACAACAACATTTAGTATAGATCCTGCTGAAGGATTTGTACAATATACACAAGCAGTTAAACCTTATCATTCTAAAATTTTAGATGTATTGATTGAATATGTATATTATGAAAATATAAATGTTACAATGAGAGAAAGATGGTCTTGGACTAATACTTTAGTTCGACCAAATACTGAAGTAGTGCCATCTTGTGGTTTTGGTGTAATTTGGGATAGTTCTCCTTATACTTTAAATGATTTCCCAATAGTTGTCATTAAACAGGCTATTGGTGAAACACCAATAGAACTAACTTTTTTATCGGATACATTACACCCATCAAATGTTTTAATATCGTATAATCCTGATGGATATATTGTTAATGTAGGAGACCCAATAACTTTTCAAACTACAGGAATTCTTCCAAATACTACTGTTGGTATAATATCAGTAGGGTTAGTTTATTATGTAACTAGTGTATCTGGTAATATTCTTACTATATCTAGAACTCCAACTGGCACTTCTTTAAGTTTTACTAATACTGGTAGCGGTAAAATATGGTTACATCAAGAAAATCTAAAATATAATTCGTTTTTAGTTGAATCTAGTACCCCAACACAATATCATTGCATAGCAACAAATACAAAAGCTAATCAATTTACATTTGTGAATACACATAACATAGTAGCTGTTAATCCGTCAGTAAGACAATGGACAGTAAGTGGATCAATATTAGCAGTCGCAACTGTTGGAAGTACTATATATGTTCACGATAATGGTGGTAGTAGTGCTAATGGAAAATATATAATTGAATCTGCCTCTGTAGTTGGTGGAAATACTATTATCACTGTTGTAGAACAAATATCCTTATTAGCTCAAAATAATGGTACATTAAATATTCAAGATGAAGTAGCATTTGTACCAAATTGGGTATTTGGGTTAAGTGTTAGAGTAAGTTCTTCTGGAACTCTTCCTAGTCCATTAATAAGTACAGATACTTATTATTTTACTCCAACTACTACAATTGGAGTGTTTAATTTAGCTAAAAAACAATTTCCGTTAATCTTTACTGATATAGTTGATATAACAGACTTAGGAACTGGAGTTATAAATATTGAAAGAGGTGAAATATTTTATCCTGGAGCAGTTGTTAGTGTTGAAGATACTTATTTATCCAGAAACAATGGTACTTATTATATTAGAAATACAGTAGTTGAAGGAGCATATGTTAGAGTAACTTCTCTACAAAGAGTTAATAGAACAACACCCCCATCATTATTAACTGATGGTATTATGATTATTCATAATTTTAATGGATATGACCTTCCAAGTTTTTGTTTACCAATAGATGTTCCAGATTTATACACAGATACGTTTATAGATGAACGAATCACGTTTGAGTTCCTTATAAACTTTAATGAAAAAATTAGTTCTCTTTTATCTGAAGATGATGCTGGAGTACATGATACAAAAGATTTTTTTACCTCCACATCTATTCCTAGATATGGACAAGTCTTGTTACCTATGGGATTGGATACACAATATTTTGATATTGGGGTATTAGATGAAGACCAACATTATGATAATCATAACTTAGGTAGTACAATATAAATTATATAAATATAAAACAAATAGTAAGAGGTTATTATGCATCAAGAATATAAAACAACTGATATTGTGTTAGCAGCATTTTTAAGATTAAATGAATGTACTATGCTCGGTATTGAAAAAGTAGGACAAAGGGGAACTTTTGTTTTTGAACAAGTAGATGATAGTTTAGTAAAAACATATGATCTAGGAAAAGCATTAGTTGAACCAATAGCCTTTAATAATATGATAAAAATGCTTACAACTTCCGTTCGTAGAATGGACTAACATAAATATTTCAATATATTAGGAGAAATATTCAAATGCCAACAAAAGACATAATAACAGCCACAGTTACAGGTCACGGATATATTACCGATGACTTAGGTAACGTGTTACTTGACCAACATAACGCTGTTCATCCTCAAAATTTAGCTCGTGTGTTTGCTCGTGCTTTATCAAATGAACATAACTTTTATATTAACCGTATTGCTTTCGGTAACGGTGGAACTATTGTTGATGCTGCTTATACAGTAACATATAGAACACCAAACGATGGACAATCTCCGGATATTGCGACTTGGGATAGCCGTATTTATCATGAAACATTTTCAAAAATTATCGATGATGGTCAAGTGGTATTAAACCCTAGTCTGGGGGTAGATCCTGGATCTGCTGACTTAAATACTGGTATTCGTCCAGGAGGTGGTTCAGTTCCTTCGAGCGATCCAACAACTATTCCTCATATATCAGGACCAGGAGTTCGTAGTATTGATTTAGGTTTAACCTCTGAAGTTGTTATTTCAGCAACTATTAATGCTGATGAACCAAAAAGTCAATATTTAACAGATACATTATTTCCAACACAGAATACTGAAGCATCTTTTGTATTCGATGAGATTGGATTATATACAACTGGAGCAACTGCTATTAATACAAGTGGTTTTCAATATATTGACGTGGGGAACAGAACTTCACTTGATAGTATGGGTCTTGAACGAAATACATATTACTCATTTGCTATTGCTGTTGATGGTAGTACTACCCCTATAATTATATCATTTACCACTCCTTCTGTTGGTGGGTCTGGAGCTAGTGGTGAAATTTTATATGGTGATTTTTGTCAGGCTGTTAATACTGGAGATTCTGCTTGGGGATTTACAGGAACAAGTCCATTACCAACTGGTGCTACTGTTTCTATTACTGATAATTCTAGTGGTACTTTTTCTACAATTACAGGAGCCCTTACTTACGGTTTCTTGAAGTTTACAAGCGGAACATCAGGAGCAAATTCTAGTGTATTATTAGAGAATCCATCTTGGTCATCACATGAAACATTAACATCGTTTTTACCAAATATTAACGTACCATTGGGTGGATTATTACAAACAGCTGTTAATGGAACTATTGCTGGATTACAAAATGCTCCAACTAACTCATCAACTGAACGTGAAAGATTATTAGCACATTTGATATTTTCACCAATATTAAAATCAGCAAATAGAACATTAAATATTGTGTATACTTTAACAATTTCTGTTGCTCGTACCCCAAGGTAAAATATTATGCCACGAGTTATTGTATTAACTAGATTTGCACATGAACAATTAATTCCATCAAATGTTTGGACTATTACTCATAATTTAAATATTACAAGTCCAGTAGTTGATGTGTGGATAACTGAAGGAACTACTGGTCGTTATATTAATAATGATGCTTATGATGTAAAGTTTATAAGCGCTTCGGTTGTAATAATAACCTTTGTAGGAAGTGTATTAGTAACTGGAACTGCATTAATAACCTAAGGAATTTAAAATGGCAGCATATAATCATTATCAACCAAACGAATTATCTGTTTGGATAATAAGTCATAAACTAAATAGTAAATTTTTAGCTATGGATGTTCTAAAACTAACAAGTAATGGGGCATACGAAAAAGTAATGCCTGAAACAGTAGAAATTCTTGATTTAAATAATGTATCTGTACAATTTCAAAATCCCGTATCAGGTCGTGCTCGAATAGTATCAGGACAGTTATAAAAAAAGGAGTCCTAGGACTCCTTTTTAATATAATAGTATTATTAAGCAGGAACTGAAGCAGTTTGACCAGTTGTTACAACACCACCCATTTGACCAGAGCGTGGATCAAGAATCTTTCCGTTAGGAGTTAGTTGACGAACTAATTGATGGAAATACGCTAAAGCATTCATACCATTTCCTAAAGTTTTTTGAGCCATAAGATCCCAAAGTTCAAAACTTCTTGAGTTACGATCCATTAAGATACCAGCTAAACGTCTTTTATCAATTTCGTCCAAATCATTTGTTTTGAAAAATAAAACATTTCCATTAATATCACGTCTCATAATTGCACATTCATGCAAAATTCCATCGTTATTTAATTCCATCCATTCAATATGTGGATATTCGCGAGAATTTTCGTGTTTATAAGTTACATCTGTCATAGTAAGTCTCCTTTATAGTTTTTGTATAACGACTTCGAGACTATTTAGAATTTAATTAAACAGAGAACCCAGTATACATTTTTTTGGTCCCATTATGAGTCCACAAAAACAGTTGTCTGACCTACTACAACATTAGTATCCCCACATATTCTATCATCCTTATCTCTATGAACAGCTTTATTATTGACAAATACACTTGAACTACCTACTTTTGATTTTGGATTACAATGTGTTCCATTTTGAGTTGGACAAAGAGAATCCGGACTAGCCGAATCTCCTATAATAATAACAGCTTTATTATTGACGAATACTGTGTGTTGAGTGGCTTGTATATTTCCCCCTCCTGCCGAATCTGTATCATTCTCTACACTTATTAATGGCATATTATCCTCTTTTTACCCTTTATGATATAAATATTTATCGTAACAACGAGAGATGTTATGGATATTTTAGTTGAATTTATACATAAAATATACAATAGTTTTGGTGGAATAACTATAATAATAATATTGTTGGTGTTTGTATATGTAATGTATAAAGCTCATCATTCAAGACATTTAGATTGGGCTGATTTAGTAACTAATAACGATTCCATTCACGTAAGTCTGACAAAATTTCTTCAGTTAATTGGTGGAATAACAGGAACTTGGATGGTTGTATATTCTACACTACATGATAAACTAACATATGACTTGTTGTTGGTTTATCTTGCATATGTAGGGGCTATTGAAGGATGGAGCAAATTTGTTTCAGCCCGTTATGGTGTAGATTTTTCCAAAACACATCCAATACCTAAAAAGAAAAAAATCATTACCAAAAAAGAATCAGAGGAAACCGATGAATAAGTTATAAACTTAACATTGGAATAAATTGTTCAATATTATCCTTAATTTTTTCAAGTTTATATTTGCCAACAAATTTCAAGATATGGAAATAAGAAAATTGTTTTGTCAATTTTAATTCTTCTTCTAAAGTTTCATTTATAATCTGACGAATATCAGTAGGTTGTTTTTCAAGATTGATTAATATTTCATTATGTTTAAACATTTGAGCAACAGTAAACTCACGTTTATTATGGTCAGTCCATTTCTCTTTCATAAAATTAATATATTTGTAACCATCACCATCGGTGGCATCCTCATATACTTCTTTTATTTTTGTTGAACGAACTCTTGGATAAGCTGATTGAACATTATCAGTAATATCCCCACGAATACATTTATGAAATAAGTAATATTCAGGGTCATTCTCAAATTTTTCTAATGTTGTTTGAATCTTATCAGTTATTGGTGAAACTACTGTTACGTTCTCATGTTTCATTAATTGTGCTAAATCACTATCAGCTGAAATAATAGTAATATTTTTTTCAGAGGGACGTTGAACAAAACCAGCAATTAAATCATCAGCTTCTAATCTATCACCCCATAAAGTAATAATTGTAGTATGTTTAATGATTAAAGATTCAAACTCAGCAAGATGGTTTTTAAATCGTTCAAATTTAGCTTGTTGAGCTGGAGTCATATCCTGACGACGATTACCTTTATATGGTTTTAAATAATCATGTTCAGCTGTATATTCTTTTCTCCAACTACTTCTATCAAATGCCATAACAACTTTTTTAGGTCTATATTGTTTATAATATTTGTTAAGAGTCATTAAAGCCATATGACAAGCTAATCCAGCTAATGTTGTATCATCCTCACCTGTTTGAGCATAGAAAGAACGATACAATAAATTCGATATATCGAATATCAAATATTCACATCCTTGTGGTTTCATAATTACTCCTGTTTTTCTATCTTTATTTGAAGCCTATCTTTAACAGCTACAATTATTTTAGTAGATTCAGGAATTATCTTCCTAATTTCATCTCTACGATCTTCTAAAAACTTTTGAGCCTTTGTAGTGGGTAAATTTCCAATATCAAAATACACAATAACAACATGTTTATCAGTTAATTTACTGGTATCTATTACTTCAATAGATGCTGGTGAAATTATAATTTCGTTCATTTTATTATTTCCTTATATGTAATCGCTCACTGTTTTCTTATTTTTATCACTATCATCGATGATTTTTTGTTCAAATTTATCCATTAAATCAGCATATAACATTGCTAACCATTTTTGAACAGCTACATCTTCATCTTTAGCAGTTATTCCATTTTCTTTTAAATATTGAATAAAAGCTTCATTCCAATCTAATTTGATTTCAATACCTTTGATTGGATCAATACTTTCCCCTACCACGATTACCCATGGTTCAGAACTATTTTGTTTATCTTCATATTCTTGTTGTTGTTCTCTTAAAACAACAAGTTCAGATTCAGCCTCTCTTAAGTCAGCTTCAACTTTTTGTTTATCTTCTTTTTCAACTGTTAATAAATGTTCCAACTGACTCAATCTTTGTTCAATTGTAGGTCTTTTTTCTTTTTTTGAAAATTCAAGCCAACTCATAATATTATCCTTTTGCCATTACATATACATCTAATCCACTTACAGTAAACATTAATGTTCCTCTTGGTGTTAATGAGAATTGACCAGTTGGATTTGTTTTGAAGATGGGTAGAAGTAATTCTATAGGATACTTATATGAAAAATCTAATGATACTCCAGGATTAGTATGTACTATATCTGAAAAGTGATATTCTAATGCATCTCCATTAATGTCTGATATTTCAAGTACTACACCATCTTTATTACCATGAAATGATACTTCATTCGACTTCATGGCAGCTTTACCTTTAGCTATCATATTAACAGCTTCTGGTGTTAAATCTACTGTATGTTGATTAATACCAGCTCTTGTTTTTGGGGCTTTGATAGTTTGTGGACTAGCACATCGATAATCAATCTTTGTATTTTTCCCACTCATTGTTAATGAGCGAACCCACATAGGAGTTTGTTTATCAGTTGGAGTAAACATATCAAATCCATATTTTGTAGTATCACCAGCTGTAACTGCATCAATTGTGAAATTATCTTGCAACTTTGCTAACTCCAATCTAGCCAAGAAAACACTAATTCGATTTAATCCCAATGAACCAAACGACATATCCGGAACATTATTATCTTGAAAAAGAACAACTGTTTGATCTTCATCCATTGCTCTTATTTTGCCTGGTTCAATAATAATGTTACCAATATCTACTAGGTTTGCTACTTTGATTACTGCTTGAATATAATTGATTTCATCCTTTGTTAACTTCATATTTTAATCTCCCTATATGTTTTTCCCATTATACTAGAAAAAGAATTCTTCTTCAAGCGTTGGGGATAATGTTTTTTTATATTTGTATTCTTCGACAAAATATCCGTTTGTATTAAACCAATCAGCAACTAACTGACGATGACAAAAATCTTCAGGTTTTTCATAACAAAGCAATATAACATCATTTTCCTTTTTTCCGAACTCTAATAACTCCTTCATTATTATATGAGGATTTAGTTGGGTTAATTGGTGATTAAACAAACTAATATATTGTTCAACAGGAATTTTATTATTATACATTAAAGTATGAAGATGCTGTGATGGAGCTAGTTTATTATAATGTATAATCCTATCATTCCCATATCTTTGAAACACCCCATTAGTTATTGAACAACTAATAGAAACCAATATATTAGATGAATCTTTAAGATTTGGTTCATAATAGTAAGATGTAAGTACGTTTATCAAAATTTCCACTCCTCTTCAAATATTAAACTTTCTTTTGAAGGTGGTTTTTTATCTACAGCCTTCAAAATATTTTGTAATGGATTATCCACTAATTTTGTAACGTGTATCTTTCTGTCTATGACATAATTTTCAATAAACCAATCAGGAACAAACTCAGCATCAGTTGGTAAAGCAATACTAACAAATCTTTCATACTTAACTTTTAAGTTGAATACTTTAATTTTCATACCTGACATAATAGGTTGACTAATTCTATCATTATAAGTTTCCAACATCATATTATAATGAATAGCAGCAGCAACATGTCCTGGTAATCTAGTCTTTTTATCTAAAATATATTTTGCTGTATATTCTTCTACGTTCTTAACTCCTTTTGGAAGACCAATATCCATAATATATTGTGTAGTTTGTAGTTCATGTTTGTAATCTACAATAGAGATAGATACTTCTTCCCATGTTTCTCCTTTTAAATATCTTTCAATAAACTTATTCAATTGTTTTGAAACTGCAACAGGTAATGTAGTTTTTTTCGTATCTAATCCCATTACTTTACATTTACTAACACGTTTTCCTTCGATATCAACAAGATGAAGAATATATCTTTTCTTTTCAACAAATATCCCACGATCAGAAACAACTTCTCTTCCACATTTAACTAAATTATCAAATTCTGGTTGACATAAAAACGTTTCTTTCATAAAATCTTGATATGAACCATTAACTTTATCAGCAACGGCATCAGCAACTTTAATAGCATCCTCTACATTATCGGTCCATGTATTAAAATAAGTAGAATCAGTGTCTCCATATATTACAGATTCAGTTTGAAATTTACCTTTAAAGAATGGTCCATCTAAGGCTACTTCTGGAGGGTGATCTCTTTCTACCGCATCAGCAACTGTGGCATACATTGGAAAATCTATATTATAATTATCTTCCATTATTTCATTAACTTTACGACATTGATGTCTCAATATCATCCTACCTGTTCCAGTAGTTGACTCTCCCATTCTTAAATCATAAAATCTGAAATATAAATTAGATAATGCTCCATATAAGCTATTCAGTTTAATTTTATAAACATATTGTAGTCTATCATAATATGCTTCTTTTTCTTCATTATGAGCTATTCCTGCTTCCTTCTTTTTAGCTTGATATGCTTTTCTTTGAATAAACCAATTTGTTAATACAGTTGGAATAATACCTGGAGAATCTTGATCAAATACAGTGCCATATCCTGATACAGCCCATCTCATTCCTAGTAAATATTCTCTCCATTCAGCAGCAGTAGCAGTAGTAGATTCTCCTGTTTTTTCAAATACAAATGTAAGTTCAACATCACTCCCTAATTTAATTTCACAACAAGCCTGTTCTTTTTCTAAGAATTGTCCACGAAGTTTTTCAGGTGAAATGTTAATACTTCTGATTGCTGTTGGATATAGTGAGTTAATATCTATAGACCCGAGAAGTTCATGCATTCCAGTTTGTGGTAATAGGACTAATGCTCCTTCAATCTTTTTATCAATTAATGGACGATTTACATTAGGAACTACTTTCTTTATTACATGATGACAATGATTAACAATAGCCAATTCTGCTAACTTTAATGTTCCACCAACATGTTGAAATAATCCACATGATAAATGATACATTTGGTTTGCTAATTCGACATATGCCAATTTTTGTTCAAATCCATGTAATATTTCACTATCTCGAATATTGTATCGAACAAAGAAAGCAAAATCATTTTTGTATAGAGCATGTAATGAACCTTCATAATGTAATTTTGGTAATATAGGTTCATCATTTTCGTCTACTAGTACATCTTCGGATATTGTTTCTAATTTATAAGATGGTTTTTCATTCGGTTCATATTTCTTATACAGAATCATATAATCAGCAAGCATTCTACCACTTAGTTCAAGTTTAAGATATGTTTGTTTAATTACATTAGGATCTCGTGCTCTAAATTTGTTGAAATTATCTTCAACTTCAGAGAAACGAGGAGATTCAGCGTCAGGAAACGATAAATCATGAAGTCTATGAGTTCCTAATATAATCTCAATACGTTTTCCAATAAACGGAAAGTCAAATTTTTCTGAATTCCATCCACACAATAAATCACTATCTTTAATCTCTTCAATGAATCGTTCTAATAGTTCACGTTCATCTTTACATATTATGAAGATTGTGGGGTATTCTGTAGGAATAGGAACTTGTTTATTACATTCTTGTCTTAACAGTTCTGCTGTCCAGATAATTCCATCATCAGGTGGAACTGATAATGAAACCATGGTATTGGTATGTTCGTGAAACAAAGACATAGCATTTATTGGAGCATATGGATTTTTAGGTCCACTAAAGCCTTGTTCTAAGCTGTAATCGACCTCGATATCAAGAAATGTTATGTGAATTTTTGGTGCTGGTATATCGTAGTATTGATTAGACAGGACACGTATTTCAGGACCGATATCACTTTCCCAAATACCTACTCCTTTATCTCTGTATTGGTTACGTTTAGTGTAGAATACTTTTCTATCACGACCACAATCGATTTTTTTAACTCTTGTGTCAAAAATAGTTTTGTTTGTTCCTTTTGGGTCATCGATATAAAAATAATATGGAGCGTTATGGTCTATAGTATTTCTTTCGCCAAATTTATCTCTTTCCCAAACACGAACAGTATCATCCATGGTTATTGCTGAAATATAACTCATTTTTCTACTTCTCCTTAAGTGAATACAATATTATACTCTAACCCTAAAGAATAGTCAACATTTAATATCATTAGGGATAAATATCTCACATATACAAAAGGGAATTATATATGCTTTTTTATGGAATTGAGTTAGCAGCAGGAACCCAGGCTGCAAATTTAACAGTAGAGGGGGGATCTACTAACCCAACTACTAGTTTATATGCAGGTCGTCTATTTTTTAATACAAGTACATCATTAGTTTATTTTTATGATGGGAGTACTTGGAAAACCTTATCTGGAACTATGGAAGCTCCTGGTGGGGAGGTTACTTCGTTTAATACTAGAACTGGAGATGTTGTATTAAATATTAATGATTTAAGTGGAATATTACCAACAGCTTCAGCAACAGTATTAGGTGCTGTTATGATTGGTAGTGGATTAACTATGACAAGTGGAGTATTATCTGCACTATCAACTAGTAGCATTCCATCTGGTTCAAAATTAGTTTGGGCTCAACCATCAGCACCAACTGGATGGACACAAGATGTTACCGTGACGACAGATAATAGAATGTTACGAGTTGTTGCTGTTGCTGGTGGAACAACTGGATCTGGTGGAACAGGTGGTGGTGGATATAGTGGTATAGATAGTCCAATATTAATGGATAAAGTACCAAGTCATACTCATACTTTCAGTGGAACAACTAGTACTAATGGTAATCATACTCACACTGTTCCAGATAGTTGGGGTGGTGGAGGGAACACATTTGGTGGTCTAGGATATAATTTCTTAGCAACCCAAACAGGAGTAGCAGGTGATCATTCTCATACTATTTCTGGTAGTACAAGTGGTAATACTGGAGCAGCTAATTGGTCTCCAAAATATTTAAATTTAATAGTATGTACTAAGGATTAATTGATATGAAATTTTATGGTATTGAATTAGCTGCTGGATCTGAAATCCAAAATCTAATAATTGAACGTGGGGTGACAAATCCTCCTAATTTAACGTCTATAGATAGAGGACGATTATTCTTTAATGATATAGCAGCAACGGTTGAATTATGGGATGGTGTTAAATGGATAGCTATAGCTTCATCAAATACTGGTATTGTTACTTCGTTAAATACAAGAACTGGAGCCTTAACATTAATATCATCAGATTTAGTTGGTCTTATAGATTCTTCCAACTTACCAATAGCTTCAGGATCAGTATTAGGTGGAATTAAAATAGGTACTGGATTAACTATTGATGGTAATGGTGTAGCATCTACTATTGGAGTGGCTGTTGTTGTTCCTGCAGGAACAAGAATGTTGTTTTCTCAATCATCAGCACCATCTGGATGGGTACAAGATACCACAGATACTGCTAATAATAGAATGTTACGAGTAGTTAACGGTAGTGGTGGTGGAGTTGGTGGTACTCATGATCCAACTATTATGAATGTTGTTCCAGCCCATTATCATGGATATAGTGGAACAACATCTGGAGTTGGTGATCATGTTCACCCATATACAACTAGAGCAGGAACACAACCACAATCTGGTGATTCAACACAATGTTGGTGGCTTACAGCAACAGGATATACAGGAGGAGCAGGTGCTCATAGTCATACTTTTAGTGGTGCTACAGATTATGGTAGTTCACAAGTAAATTGGTCTCCTAGATTTACCAACCTAATTATTTGTGTCAAAAGTTAAAGTATAAATACACTCAAAAAAGAGAGTATTATATGGCCATTGAAATAGTATTAACCTGCCCATTAGGTGCTGATTGTGAAAAAATAGTAGATGGAAAAATTCATAGATGTAGATGGTATAAATGTTTAGCAGGTCAGGATCCTCAAACTGGTGAAGTACTTAATGATGTTTGGGATTGTAGTCTTTCTTGGTTACCGTTACTTTTGGTTGAAAATGCTAATACTAACAGAGGACAAACAGCTGCTATGGAAAGTTTTAGAAATGAAGTTGTTAAAGGAACAGAAATAACCAATACAATATTACTTACTGCTGCTCAACAAACTCCCCAAAGACTTAATAAAGATTAAAAAGGCCACATTGTGGCCTTTTAATTATTCTATATCAGCGTCTTCTAATGGATCTATAACTGTAATTCTTCCACCAACAAGTGCTTCATATAACATTTCAAAATGACTATTTTCTTCTTGAATATCAGCATAGTTATGTTTAAACATAACATTTGCTAATTTACGTATGATACGTTTATCAACATTAAATAATGTAGCTGCTTCTTCAACTGTTTCTTTAATGGCTTCTTTTTGGTCATCAATAATTTGAAGATAATGAGTTACAGTTACTAATGTTTGTTTGAATTTTTTGAGTTCTTCTGGATTAGATAGAACGTTTGCATTTTCTTCCTTTTTCTTTGCCATTATAATTTCCTTATATTATGGGTTAATCAACAACAAATATTATATCTCAAATACTTGTTGTTGACAACGCTACATTATGATTTAATTTATAAAACCACCATTTGAACCTTAGCCGTTCCAATTACACCTAATGCCCTAGCGGATGCAAGAGATAAATCTATTGACCTACCTTTTACATACGGACCTCTATCATTAATTGTAACAATAATTGACTTATTGTTTTTTAGGTTTGTTACTTTTACCTTGGAGTCTAGTGGTAGAGTTTTGTGTGCTGCTGTCATAGCATACATATTAAATCTATCACCACTAGCAGTCCTTCTTCCGTGAAAGCCTGGACCATACCAAGAGGCTAAACCTGTAGTTTTATATCCTTTAGAACTTTTAGAACCTCTGACTTTATGGTCAGTACTAGGTTTAGATAATTTGTCTCTTTTATCTTTTACTTTTATGTTCCTTTGTTTTTCATGTTTCACATAATGGTGGTGTTCTACCTTATGATGTGTTACATGACCCTTATTGTGTGATTTCTCTTTAGCTTCTACTTCTGTAGAACCTATACCACAACCCAACAACACTACTAACATCGTTACAGCAGTGACGTTTGAATGATTTTGTTTTATCATACTCATTTTCTCCGTCAAGATAAAACTTAATATACTTTTTCTTTAAGTTTTCAAAGTATATTATCTCTCAAAACGAGAGTAAAGTCAACTTACTCCTGATGCCTATCACCATGAAGCAGAAGTCCTATCAGGGGGATTAATTAACTCAAAACCAGTTAAGATAGTTCCCAGGAAACTTTTCAGGATTATATAAATATGGAGTTTGTGCTGCAATTTGTAATCTTGCTTGATACAACTCTCCAACATAAATTTCCGTTGTAACGTTGATGAAATGTGGATCACTTGGATAAAAAATAAGTGTTCCTCTACAAGGGTTAAAACCAAAGGCATGTTGTGGAAATTCTAACTTCCCACCATATACCTCATAATCTTGTTCAAAAGGGGTTGTTTCTTGATAATCACAGAGGAACAAGATCCCTGTGATATCCCTTTGTCTTGTACGTAGCCATTTACCACGAAGAAAGTTGCTGTTTTCCGCCCCCATTTCTCCTTTGCTTCCTGTTGGAAGCCATTCAAACATAATTGGTTCAGTTCCTTTATATTGAAACTGATAGTATGCTTGAAGTTCTGGTAAAAGTAATAGCAATCTCTCATAAATGATTGCCTCAGCTCTCTCGTTTGACTTCATCGTCTTTACATAGTGCCCATCTTTGTTTGTGTCAGGCACGGTAAAGTCACAAATTTCGATCAACTCTTCACAAAGTAAAGGCGAAACGAATTCTTCTACGACGTAGAACGGTGACTTTGGATTCATATATTAGTCCTTGATACTATTGACAGCTACAGTGCGTAAACACATCATAATCTCAGTTAAAGTGACATTATGGTCCGTAAGTACTTGAATCGCTTCAAGAACTCTAGCATCTCGGTCAATGTTAGTTTGGACATCTTTCTGAACAGCTTCCGCACGTTCAGGAGCCTCATCCTTATTAACATCAACCACAAAGTTCCCAACCTTTAAGATGTTTTGTCCAATTAAAACTGGACTATCCATCTCACTACGGTCATTTAAATTAAATGACGCAGATTTGATAGGGATACCATTTATTTCCACGTCCATTTTAATCATAGGACGTGAGTTCCCACCGGCATCAGCAGAAACAACTTCTTGTGCTCCATCTAAATCCATAGTTAACATACCTTTGGAAATTTCAGGACACAAGAACGAAACTCTATTATTAGCCTTATCAACTTGAATGTCTTTAGCATGTAATGATGATGTAGTAGCACCTGTATCAACTTTTCCATTAACAGTTCGGTTTAACGTAGTGAATTTTACTTCAGCTTCATTCCCTAATACATTAGACTCTTCTGGTTGTTGTTCTACTCTATCATTTATAGGTAAATCCATTACTTAGCTCCTATTGCTACATAATAAGTATTTATACGTTTTATAAGTGGGTAGATATAATCATCTACTTTACCAGTGAATAACATAGGTACTCCACGTTCAACACTCATAATAATCACAATATCTTCAATGTGAATATCATATATTTCTTCCACCATTAACGCATAAGCAGTGGTTTGAAGAAAATAATCTTGTATTAATTGTTCAGATTTAGATCGTGTTGCTGTTTTAAAATCAACAACAGCTAATTTTCCTTTATATTCAGCTATACAATCAACTCTTCCAGCAATTTTCAGTAAATTACTATATAAAGCTGCTTCCTGTAATAATATATTATTTAAAAATCTAATATGGAGTTTTAACGATTTAAACTCTGTTATATGGTCAATATGTTGACCGATAGTTGGATTTGGATTGTTTTGAAGTTGTCGTTCTAACATTAGATGAACAGCAGTTCCTCTATCAGTTGCCCGTTTTACTTCTTTATCAGCATTTATTGCACCTAACGAATCTCGCCAATCTTTTAACCATACTTTTTCCCCATGACCCAATATAGTAGTGATAGATGGATATTTATTACCTTCAGGGGTTGTATAATGTCTTCCTTTTGGTCCATCTACTGATTTTATCAGTAATGGTATTAGGTTATCTAAATGAACAAACATATCTAAATTTATCTAGTTGGTGCTGAAGTAGCCATTGAACCAGGTGTTGCGGCACCAGGACTACCTGGTGTAGTTGTCGCAGTTCTAGCCAGCATTGGATTTTGCTGATTAGTACCTTGTTGTGGTTGTTCTTTAGCTGTTTTAGCATCTTCTTGTTGTTTTTTCTTTAAAATAGGACCTAATCTTCTTTGTAATTGTTGTTTTTGTGCTAATAAAGGTTGAGTTCGTTGGTTTATTTGATTATCAATTTGGCTTATTGCTGTTTGAATATCTATAACCATTTTATCAATAGCGACATCTTCATCGATTATACTTAAAAACTTTTTAAAAGTCAACATTTATCTAGTCCGTTGAGTAATATATTTGGCAATATCTGATGAACTGACTTTACCACGTAGTACTTGTGGTT
>Ga0102851_10000077_pt1 | contig 37941 bp, 33 predicted proteins | sample Mud3Dept3metaG_FD_79558 | JGI IMG/M metagenome (GOLD analysis project Ga0102851, IMG submission 79558) | Freshwater wetland microbial communities from Ohio, USA, analyzing the effect of biotic and abiotic controls - Mud 3 Core 4 Depth 3... | ecosystem: Environmental > Aquatic > Freshwater >... | reverse complement strand
TACGGCGAGCGGCGAGGTTCATTTACTTAGGCTGCATGCGGATCGCGCCGTCGAGCCGGATCGTCTCGCCGTTCAGCATCGGGTTCTCGACGATGTGACAGGCGAGCGCCGCGAACTCCGGCGGCTTGCCGAGCCGGCGCGGGAACGGAATCTGCGACGCCAGATAGTCGCGCGCCTCCTGGGGCAGCATCATCAACATCGGCGTTGCGAACAGGCCCGGTGCGATCGTGTTGACGCGGATCCCGACCGCCGAGAGGTCGCGCGCGATCGGCAGCGTCATGCCCACCACGCCGCCCTTTGACGCCGAGTAGGCGCACTGGCCGATCTGGCCCTCGAAGGCGGCGGCCGACGCGGTGTTCACGATCACGCCGCGTTCGTTCTCGTCGTTCGGCTGGTTCGTGCTCATGCGCGCCGCGGCGAGCCGCACCACGTTGAAGGTGCCGACCAGGTTCACGCGCAGCGTCAGCTCGAAGAGCTTCAGGTCGAAGGGCTTGCCCGCCTTGTCGACGGTGCGGCCGGCGGTGCCGATGCCCGCGCAGTTCACCGCGACCTGGATGCCACCAAATTGTTGGACGGCACGATCCAGTGCTGCCGTCACCTGCTCCTCATTTGCAACATCGGCTTCGCAGAAGATCGCGGCGTCGCCGATCGACTTCGCCACGTCGGCGGCCTTCGAGCGCCCGAGATCGAGGATCGCGACGCGCGCGCCGCGCGACGCGAGCGCCCGCGCGGTCGCCTCGCCGAGACCCGATCCGCCGCCCGTGACGATCGCTCCGATGCCCTGGATCTGCATGCGCTTCCTCCGCCGTTCTCGAGAGCTGGCGAGCTTAGCAATCCGCTTCCAGCGCGCGGGCCAAGCGCTGCGACCACGGGCCCGGGCGCGCGTCGCCGATCGGGCATCCGTCGAGCTGCGTGATCGCGCGGGCGCCGCGCACGGCGTTGACCGCAATCAGCTCGCGTGCGGCGGCGACGTCTGCGGCCGACAGATCGGTTTCGCGCAGCGCCGCTTCGCGATCGAGGAGGACGGCGCGCGCGATGCCGGCGACGCCGCCGCGCGTGAGCGGCGGCGTCCGCAGTGATCCATCGGGGCTCGCGACGATGAGATGGGTGCGCGCAGCTTCGACGAGGAAGCCGGCGCCGTCGAAGAGCAGCGCATCGTCGGCTCCTGCAGCGCGCGCGGCGTCGAGGGCGGTCAGGTAGACCGATCGCTCGGTCGACTTCGCCCGCGACGTGGGCGTTGGCCCGGGATGCGCGAGTGGCGACGTCACCGCTCGCCAGACGGGCGGGTCGTCGCCCCACGCGCGCAGCGAACCGACGAGGCGCGGCAAGCCGTCCCAGTCGCGGCGCACTTCGAGACGCAAGACGGCGCGGCTGCCGTCGCGCGTCGCTGCTGCCAGTTCGGCGAGTTCGTGCAGGCAGGTAGCGAGATCGAGTTGGCCGAGACCGAGCAGTTGCGCGTCGCGTAGCAGGCGCTCGGCGTGGCGGTGGGCCTGCCAGACACGACCGCCCATCGCGCGGGCGGTCGTGAAGCATCCAGCGTCGCTCGTCACTTCCTCTGGTCGATCGGCACAAACGAGCGCTGTTTCTCTCCGGTGTAGATCTGGCGCGGGCGCCCGATCTTGAAGTCCGGATCGCGGTGCATTTCGGCCCACTGGGCGATCCAGCCAGGCAGCCGGCCGATCGCGAACATCGCCGTGAACATGTTTTCGGGCGTTCCGATCGCGTTGTAGATCACGCCCGAGTAGAAGTCGACGTTCGGGTAGAGCTTGCGCTCGATGAAGTATTCGTCCTTGAGCGCGATTTCCTCCAGCTCCTTGGCGATCTCCAGCATCTTCGAGTTGACGCCCAGCTTCTCGAGGACGCCGTCGCATGCCTTCTTGATGATCTTCATGCGCGGGTCGAAGTTCTTGTAGACCCGGTGGCCGAAGCCCATCAGGCGCGAGGTGTCGTTCTTGCTCTTGGCGCGCTCGACGAACTCGCGCGCCGAAATGCCCTCGTCGCGGATCTTGTGGAGCATCTCGATCACCTGCTGGTTGGCGCCGCCGTGGAGCGGGCCCCAGAGCGCGTTGATGCCCGCAGAGATCGCGCCGAACAGATTCACCATCGACGAGCCGCCGAGGCGCACCGTCGACGTCGAGCAGTTCTGCTCGTGGTCGGCGTGCAGGATCAGCAGCAGGTCGATCGCCTTTTCGATCACCGGGTCGACGTGATACGGCTCGCAGGGCGTCGCGAACATCAGGTGCAGGAAGTTTCCGACGTAGCGGAGCTTGTTGTCGGGGTAGATGAAAGGCTGGCCGATCGAGTGCTTGTAGGCGTAGGCGGCCATCGTTGGGAGTTTCGCGATCAGCCGGTGTATGGAGATCTCGATCTGGCGCGGGTCGCGCGGGTCGAGCGCATCGGGGTAGAACGTCGCGAGCGCTCCCACCGCCGCCGAGGACGCCGCCATCGGGTGTGCGTCCTTCGGCAACGCGCCGTAGAAGCGCTTGAAGTCCTCGTGGAGCATGGTGTGGTGGCGGATCGAATCGCTGAAGGAGCGCAGTTGGGCTTCGGTCGGCAGTTCGCCGTAGATCAACAGATGCGAGACCTCGAGGAAGCTCGACTTCTCGGCGAGATCTTCGATCGCGTAGCCGCGATAGCGCAGGATGCCGGCGTCGCCGTCGATGAAGGTGATCGCCGAACGACACGCGCCCGTGTTGGCATAGCCGGGATCGAAGGTGATGTATCCCGTCTGGTCGCGGAGCTTGCGGACGTCGATCGCGCGCTCGCCTTCGCTGCCAACCAGGATGGGCAGGGTGATCGTCTTGTCGCCGATACGCAGTTCGGCGCTGTCGATGGGCGTGGGCATTTGCGGGCCTCCCTTCGTGGGCCGGTCGGCAGACCGGCCGATGCGTTTTCACGCAGTCGCGGTTTGCGAGATTGGAACCTAGCCGATGGTCCTCGTTCGGCTACGCCCCGGCGCGCAGAGGCCGACTCGAGAGTCGGCCTCCCGACGTTTCCGTTCCGTGCTCGACACGCGCGCGTCATCGAGTTGTGCTGCGCGGCGTCACGACGAGCACGGCGCGGCTTCCTTCGCGGGCGCGGAACTGCACGTCGACCGGCGTCACCGCATCGACGCGCTCGCGTTTCCTCTCCTCGACCACGATCGCGCGGCCCCCGGCCGCGACGAATCGCTCGATGCTCTCGGCCTCGTCGAGCGCCTCGACGTGGCGATGGCCGTAGTAGACGAGTCCCCCCGCCATCTGGACGTCGCCGACCAGTCCGATCGATCCAGTTTCGGGAGTGAGCGCCGCCGCCGCCTCGGCGATCGGACGCGGCGACTTGCCGGGATCGAGCGCCGGATAGACCACCGTGAAGACCACGAGCAGCAGCGCCCACACCGCGCCGACGGGAATCGCGAGCCGCAACCGCAGGCGCGCACGCGCACGCCACAGCGCGAGTTGTGCGATCCCCGCCGCAGCCACGATCATCGCCACCGCTGTGCCGGCCAGCAGCGACGCCGCCTCATTGCGCAGCGGATCGCGAAGCGCGAGCCACACGCCGCCGCCGACCATGGCGGCTCCGATCAGGCCCGTCGCCGCGTGGAACGCGACCGGAATCCGGTGCGCCGCTTCGACCCAGCGCCCGAGCGCGTCCGCGAGCAGCAGCGCGACGGCCGGCAGCAGCGGCACCAGGTAGAGCCCGCGCTTGCCGGTGGAGAGCGTGAAGAAGACGAGCGTCGCCGCGACCCATGCGAGCAGGAAGCGCCACGCGCGGCGGTCCTCGTCGTTGGCACCCGCGATGAATACACAGCGTCGTGCCGCCCACCACACGACCGGCGCGAGCAGGAACCAGGGGAGGCTCTCGGCCGGGAACTGGTAGAGGTAGTAATAGAACGGGCGATCGTGGGAGCTGCCCGCGAAGAAACGCCCGAAGAGATTCTCGACGACGGCTTCGCCGAAGAAGCCGGGTGGCGCCAGCGCGATCGCCACCGCGACCCACGCGAGCCCCGGTCCGAACGAGAGCAGGAATCCCCACCACGGAAACGCGCGGCGCAGCGCGCCAAGGCGCCGCTCCCAGATCAGGAAGCACGCCATCACCAGGACCGGCACGAGGATCCCGACGGGTCCCTTGGTGAGCACGGCGAGCCCGAGCGACGCGTGCAGCACGAGCTGCGCGAGCCAACGGCGACCGATGCCGCGGTCGATGTGCCAGAACGCGACGAGCGCGAGCGTCTCGAAGAGTGCGAGGAGCACGTCGAGTTGCGCGCGTCGCGCGTTGTCCGCGAACTCGAAGGTGGTGAGCAGCAACGCGGCGCCGAGCGTGGCGGTCGCGCCGCCGAGCAGACGCGTACCGAACACCAGCGTGAGTCCGATCAGCGCGATCCCGGCAAGCGCCGACGGCAAACGCGCCGCAGTCTCACTCACGCGACCGAACGGGGCGCCCGCCGCCGCCGCCAGCCAGTAGTAGAGGGGAGGCTTCTGCGTGTAGGGTTCGCCGTTCAGGTGCAACAACACGAGGCCGCTCGCGCCGAACTCCATCGACCGCACCGTCTCGGCGACGTGGCCGTAACGCGGTTCGTCGGGCGCCCACAGGCCCGTGCCGTCGAGGCGCGCGAGCAGCAGCAGCGCCGTCCCCGCGAACAGGACGGCTCGGACCCAGGGACTGGCGGGCGCAGCGTGCAGCGCGACTCCTCCCCAACTCGCCAAATCGAACTCGCGAAATCCAGGTCGCCCAATCGAAGTCGCCGAATCGCCAGGACGATCCGGCCATGCCTGGGCCGGCGCGGGCTTCCGCCCCGTGAGGGCCGACGTTACCTTCGCGCGAGCGGAGGTGCCCCATGGCCGGCAACCACGATTCCGATCCGACTCGCGCGTTTCTAGGTCTTCTGCGTGAAGCCGTCGTGAAACCGATCGAGGTGGCGCGCGTGCTCGACGACATGAGCCACGCCGAACGCGTCACCGCGGTCCGCTCCGCGGGCCGCGCCGAACAGCGCCGGCTCTACGAGGCGGTCGCCGGCTTTCGCGAACTGCGCATGACCGACATGGTCGGCCCCAGCGTCGCAGCCATGAAGCCCGTGCGGCACTACGGCAAGAACACGCTGCCCGCCTTCAGCCACTTCGAGAAGCGCTTCTGTCGCCCGGCCGACGCCGACGCCAACGCGCCCACGCAGCTCTGGGGCTACAACGAGGGCAGCATGCGCTGGCTCACCGGCCCCGGCTACTTCGTGCTGCGCCCCGACCCCGAGCGCGGCGAGCTACTCGTCGACTACAACCAGGTGCCGCCGGCGCATCCGCCCGAGTGGCCGGAGATCCGCCGCAACGAGGTGGGTCTCTCGCGCCTCGTGTACGGCTTCATGATCGATCGCCTGCGCGGCGTCTCGCAGCACGTGACGATCGGATCGGCGGCGCGCAAGGGCAAAGACCTCGGCTCCTGGTTCGTGCTCTGCCGCGAGTCGTAGCGTGAGCGCCGCGAGTCCCGCGCCGCCGCGCGTTTCGGTGATGATCCCCGTCTACAACGAGGAAGAGTCACTCGCGACACTGCACCGCGAACTCGACGCCGCGCTCGCGAGCATCGCCGGCGGCGCCGAGATCGTCTTCGTGGACGACGGCTCGAAGGACCGCAGCCTCGCCGTGCTGCGCGAGATCGCCGCCAAGGACCCTCGCGTGCGCGTGGTGGTGCTCGACGGCAACCACGGCCAGACGGCGGCATTCGCGGCGGGCTTCGACGCCGTGCGCGGCGAGATCACCGTCACGCTCGACGCCGACCTGCAGAACGATCCCGCCGACATCCCCAGACTCGTTGCGAAGATGGACGCCGAGGGCGCCGACGTCGTGAACGGCGTGCGCATGAAGCGTCGCGACTCGTGGGTGCGGCTCGTTTCGTCGCGCGTCGCCAACCGCGCGCGGAACTGGGTGACGAACGAGTCGGTCACCGACGTCGGCTGCTCGCTGCGCGCGATGCGCACCGAGTACGTGAAGCGCGTCCGGCTCTTCCGCAACATGCACCGCTTCCTCCCCACGCTGCTGCGCATGGAGGGCGCGACGAAGATCGTCGAGATGCCCGTCGCGCACCGCGAGCGCCGTTACGGTGTCTCCAAGTACGGCATCGGCAACCGCCTCTGGGTCGGCATCGTCGACCTGTTCGGCGTGCGCTGGATGCAAGCCCGCCACTTCCGCGTCCGCGTGAAGAACTGACCGTCCCCAAGTCAACGGTCAGGGGTGGACGCGACCTGCGAGGCGGGCGTGTTCGACCATCAGGCACGCGTCCTGCACGACGCGCACCCCGGCGGCGCGCAGGCGCGCCGCGCTTGCGTCGTCGCGGATGCCGAGCTGGAACCACACCGCGAAGGGGAGGGGGTCCATCGCGAGGATCTCGTCCACGTGCGCGGGCAGGTGCTGCGGGGCGCGGAAGAGGTTCACGAGGTCCACGCGCTCGTGCACTTCGCGCAGGCTCGCGACACAGCGCTCGCCCAGCACGGTATCGAGCTTCGGAGAGACTGGCACGATGCGATGGCCGTGTTGCTGCATGTAATGCGGAACGCGGTAGGCATCGTCGTCCGCGCCCGCCTTGATGCCGACCACGGCGATCGTGCGGCAGCGATCGAGGATCTCACGCAGCAACGAATCGTCGTCGCGCATCGTGGACTCCAAGTAGTGCTGGGTTAGGCTAGGCCGCCATGCTCGCAGCCGCTCTCCGCAAAGCGCTCGTCGCCGCGCTTGCGCTTGCTCTCGGAGGCGTCGCGATTGCGGCGTTCGCCGCGCCGGACGTGGACGATCCCGCCCTGCGCACCCAGATCACCAAGCTCGACAACGGTCTCACCGTGCTGCTGCTCCCGGATCCCGCCACGCCCGGCGTCTCGTTCCAGATGTGGGTGCGCGCGGGCTCGAAGGACGAGACCGGCTACACGGGTCTCGCGCACCTGTTCGAGCACATGATGTTCCGCGGCACCGATCGACTGCCGCCCGAGTCGCACGAGCGCATGATCGAGGGCCGCGGCGGTCGCGTGAACGCCTACACCACGGCCGACACGACCGTCTACTTCGAGGACGTCGCGCCCGATTCGCTGCCGCTGGTGATCGAGCTGGAGGCGGAACGCCTCGCCAATCTCAAGATCACCGAGGAGACACTCGCGAGCGAGCGCCAGGTGGTGCTGGAGGAGCGCCGCCTGCGCAGCGAGGACCAGCCGGACGGGCGCGCATTCGAGTTGTTGCTCGGGCTCGCGTTCCAGGCGCACCCGTATCGCGTGCCGACGATCGGCTGGCGCAGCGACATCGAGACCGTTCCCGTGAAGGCGTGCCAGGATTTCTTCAGGACCTATTATGCGCCCAACAACATCGTGATCGCGATTGCGGGCGACTTCGACGCGACCGATGCCCTCGCCCGCGTCCGGCGCGCCTTCGGGGGCTTCGAGCCGGTCGCCGAGATCCCGCGCAGCCCGACGAAGGAACCGGAACAGCGTGGGGAGCGCCGCGGCGTCGTCCGCTTCGACGTGCGCAGCCCCATCCTCGCCGCCGCGTGGCACGCACCCGCGATCGGGCATCCCGACGCGGAAGCCCTCGACGTCGCGAGTCTCGTGCTCTCCGGGGGGCGCAGTTCGCGGCTCTACCGGAAGCTGGTCTACGACAAAGAGCTGGCGCTCGGCGCGCAGGGCGCGTACTGGGAGCTGCAGGACGCGGGACTCTTCTACGCCTTCGCGAGCGTGCGTCCCGGCCGCGACGTCGACGAGGTCGAACGCCTCTTCATGGCGGAGATCCAGCGACTGCGAGATGAACCCGTGCCGTCCGGCGAGTTGGCCAAGGCGAAGCGCCAGATCGAGGTCGACCTGCTCTCGGGCATGGAGACCGCCAACGAAAAGGCGAGTCGCATCGCGCGCGAGTACGTGAGCTTCGGGCGTATCCGCTCGGTGGACGAGCGCTTGAAGGCGTTTGCCGCCGTCACCGCCAAAGACGTGCAGCGCGTGGCGCAAACCTATTTCCGCGACGACCGCCGCAGTGTCGTGCACGTCATTCCCCAGCCGAACGCCCAGGCGTCGAAGTGACGCGCTCCCGCGCGCTCGCTGCCGGCGTTGCGATCGTGCTGTTCGCGGCCGGCTGCGCCGGGCTCGGCGCGAAGCCCGCGTGGGAGCAGTTGCCGCCGCCGATCGTCGAAGGCCCGGTCGTGCCGCAGTCGCGCCTGCACCGCGCGCAGCTCGACGATGGAGTCACCGTGCTGGTGCTCGAGGATCATTCGCTGCCGCGACTCGCGCTGGGCGTGATCACGCGGCGCGGCGCGGGCAGCGAGTCGCTCGAGCAGGCGGGGATCGCGTCGCTCATGCTCGACGTGATGAAGCGCGGCGCGGGCAAGCGCGACGCGCTCGCGCTGGCGCGCGCGGTCGAGGAGATGGGCGCCTCGCTCTCCGCGAGCGCTGGATGGGACTCGGCGTCGGTCGGCGTCGCGGGACTCTCGGAGGACTCGAAGCGACTCTTCGACGTGCTCGCCGACGTCGTGCATCGACCGCGCTTCGACCCGGGCGAAGTCGCGCGCGCGCGCGCCGAACAGCTGGCGAGCTTCGAGCAGGAGAAGGACGAGCCCCAGGCGCTCGCCGGCAAGCAGTTGGCGCGCATTCTCTACGGTGGCCATCGCTACGGAGTGTCGGCCGATGGCGAGCCCGCGAGCGTCGCAAAGCTCGATGCGCGTGCGCTGCGCGCGTTCCACGCGCGGCTCTTCACGCCCGCCCAGTCGATCGTCTACGTCGTCGGCGACGTGACGGCCGAGGCCGCGCTCGAGCAGGTGCGTGCCCATTTCGGCGACTGGCCGGCCGGCGCGGGACTCGAGCGGGGCACCCCGGCGCCCGATCCGACGCCCGCGTCGCGCCGCGTGGTGATCGTCGACCGGCCGGACCTCGCGCAGGCCATGCTGGCGATCGGCCACGAGGGCATCTCGCGCCGCGACCCCGAGCGCGTCGCCGCCGATCTGATGAACACCGTCCTCGGCGGCGGCGGCTTCCTGTCGCGGCTGATGACGCGCGTGCGAGCGGACGAGGGGCTCGCCTACTCGGTCGGGTCCGGCTTCGCGTTGCGCTGGTACCCGGGTCCATTCCTGGTGAGCACTTCGACGCGCGTCGCCGAAGCCGGGCGCGTGGTCGAGATCGCACTCGCCGAGATGGACGGGATGCACAGCAGGCCGCCGTCGGCCGCCGAGTTGCGGCTCGTGAAGAGCTTCTCCGCCGGCCGCTTCGTGCTCGGTCTCGAAACCTCGTCGGCGATCGCGGGCTCGCTCGTCGATCTCGACGTCTACGGGTTGCCGCCCGACTCCCTCGACACCTACCGGACCCGCGTGCAGGCGGTGACGCAGGACGACGTCGCCGCCGCCGCGAGCCGGCTATTGCATCCCGATCGCGTTGCGATCGTCGCGGTCGGGCCGGCGGCGTCGCTGCGGCCGCAGCTCGAGCGCTTCGGTCCGGTCGAAGTGGTGGAACCCTAGTGCACGACGGGCGCCTCGCGGGGCGCGTTGCACGCTTCGTGGCGATTGCCGTGCTGGCGCTCGTCACGGCATGCGCCTCGCCGCCGAAGTCGAAGTCCAAGCCCACTCCCGAGCCCGCTCCCAGCGACGCACTCGCGCCGAGGGCGTTCTTCTGGGAAGCGCAGGCGGTGAACGGCGCGCACCTCTTCCTGCTCGGCTCGGTGCACATCGGGGACCGCCGCCAGCTGGTGCTCGACGCGCGCATCGAGCAGGACTGGGCGCAAGCGCTGGAGCTGGTCGTGGAGCTCGACACCTCGACGCCCTCGCCCATCGACGCGGTCGACGCGATCAACCGCTTCGGCCTGCTGCCGCGCGGAACGACGCTGCGCAGCGTCGTTGCGCCGGACACCTACCAGCAGCTCGCGACGTACATGAAGGCGCGTGGCTACCCGATGGAGCGCGTCGACCGCATGCGACCCTGGCTCGTCGCGCAGGTGGTGACGCAGCTCGAGTACACCGCGGCGGGTCTCGAAGCCGAGAATGGCGTCGACGTGGTGATGATGCGGCGCGCGAGCGGGCGCAAAGGCATCGTGCCCCTGGAGTCGCTCGAGGAACAGGCGGAGCTCTTCGCGGGTCTGCCCGCACCTCTGCAAGAGACGATGCTGGTGGAGATCCTCCGCGAGGCGCAGGCGTTGCTCGCCGTGACACGCGCGACGCTCACCGCCTGGGAGCAGGGCGACGAGAAGACGTTGACCGAGCTGCTCTTCGGCAACTCGACCGGCGATGCGGCGCTCGGCCAGTTCTACGAACGGGTCTTCTACAACCGCAACCGCACGATGACGGATCGCATCGTGGCGCTCTCGGCCGACGCGAAGCCGCGCTTCGTGGTGGTGGGAACCGGACATCTGATCGGCCCGCAGGGAATTCCCGAGCTGCTCGCGCAACGTGGCTTTCGGGTCGAGCGCGTGGGCAGCGCGCGCGTGTTGCCCGGAGCGGCGACGACACCGGGAGCAGTCATTCCGGCGCCCGCAGCAACTCCCGTCGAACCGTCTGCACCTGCACCTGCACCTGCACCTGCGGTCGCGCCGATCCTGCCGCCGGTGCCGGGCGCGCCCGTCGCGCCCGCTTCGACGCCCGCTTCTGCGCCCGTTCCGGCGCGCGTTCCGGCGCCCGAGATGGTGCCCGCGACGGTGCCGGCGATCCCGGCTCCAGAGGCTCCGATCGCGACGCCCGCACCCGTTGTACAGCCGGTATCGCCGCCGTCGCCCACGGCACCCGTCCGGCCCTCTGGTGTGCCGCAGGATTCCTGGCTCGGTCAGGACGCTGAGCAGGTGCCGTTTCCGGATGAGCCGGCTCCCGCTCCTGTGGAGCCATCACCAGCGCCGCCCGAAGCAGCGCCCGCGCCCGCGGTGACGCCCGCCCCGGCGCCGCCGACTGAGAAGCCGAAGCCGAAGACCAGACGGCTGAGCCGGCCGAAGCCCTGAGCTCTTTCCAGATCGATTCTGAATCCAGTCTGGATTGATTCCCGTCTGGTGTCCAGATAAGCTGCCGCCCGACCGATCGGTCGGAGCCAGAAGATGAATGACGCCACCGCCAACTCGCACGCGAAGATCCTCGAGGTCGCGGAAGCGCTGTATGCGCGGCGCGGCTTCGCCGGCGTCGGCATGCGCGAGCTCGCCGAGGCGGCGGGACTCGGGAAGTCGTCGCTCTTCCACCATTTTCGCTCGAAGGTGCAGCTCTACCTCGCCGTGGTGGAGCGCGTGCTCGCGCGGGTCGAAGAGCGCGTCCAGCCGATCCTCACGGCGCACGCTCCGGCCGCCGAAAGACTCGACCGCTGGATCGACGCGCTCGTCGATGCCTTCGCCGAGCAGCCGGCGTCGGCGCGCCTGTTGCTGCGCGCGCTCTTCGAGGAAGACGAGTTCGACGCGGCGGACTGGCCAGAGGGGCAAGCGGCCGAACGCCGCCTCGCGAACGTGCTCGACGGAATCACGCGGCTCCTACAGCAGGGCATGCGCGCCGGTGAGTTCCGCGCAGCGTCCGCACCGCACGTGGTCCAGGCCCTGATCGGCGCGACGATCTACCACTTCGCGTCGGGAGAGATCGGCGAGCGGCTGCTCGGCGGTCGCCTGCTCTCGGCGGAAGCCGTGCGCGCACGCAAGGCCGAGATGAAGCAATTCTTGCACTACGGACTGGCCGCGCGCCCCGCGTCGTCCGATGAGGGAGGGCAATCTTGAACAAGCTGATGCAGCAACACCGAAAGCGGTTCGGTGACTTCGAAGTGATCGAGTTCGTCGACGAGAGCGAGATCGCGAAGCTGCGCGCGAAGACCGACGTCGCCACGCCACTCACGCTCAACTGGACCTGGGAGTACGGCTCCGAGGTCGAGGAACTCCGCGCCCTCTACGAGAAGGGCAAGGTCAACCAGTGGAACGCCGAGCGCGATCTCGACTGGTCGATCCCCGTCTCGAACGACGAGTGGGTGCTCTCTCCCGAAGCGTCGATGCTGGCCCAGATCTGCAGGCTGATGGGCAAGGACGAGGCGACGCAGAAGGCCGCAGCCTTCGACGAGCTGGGCCACACGCTCTCGCAGCTGCTGCACGGCGAGCAGGCGGCGCTCCAGCTCTGCGGTCAGCTCACCAATGTCTGCACCAAGATGGACGAGAAATGGTACTCGGCGAGCCAGGTGGCCGACGAGGCGCGCCATCTCGAGGCGATCTCGAAGTTCCTGTCCCGCAAGCTCGGCACCATCTACCCGATCAACCCGACGCTCAAGATCCTGCTCGACGAACTTCTCGCGGCCGACACCGCGCGCAAGAAGACGCTCGGCATGCAGACGCTCTTCGAGGGCATGGCCGTCGGCATCTTCGACCTGCTGCGCCAGGAGAGCCGCAATCCGCTGCTCACCGAGATGATCCGGCGCGTCGAGCAGGACGAGGCGCGCCACGCGGCTTTCGGGGTGCTCACGATGCGCCGTGCGGTGCGCGAGGCCGACAAGACCGAGATGGACGAGATGGAGGACTGGGCATTCGGCATTCTCGAAGCGCTCAACGCCAACCAGCAGCTCGACATGCTCCAGACGCTCGGTCCGAAGTACGGCATCGATGCGAGCAACCTCACGCAGGCGACGCTCGGCATGCCCAACTGGGCCGAGCTGAACAGCCTCATCTACATGCACACGGTGCTGCCGAACCTGCGTAACCTCGGCCTCGTCACCGAGCGCACCGAGTCGCAGTACCGCAAGCTCGGCATGCTCTACGACCGCGGCGATCGCGCGACGACGGTGTCGGAACTCTCGCTGATTGCCTGAGCGGCCGACGTCCTGAAAGAACAGGGCCGCGGGCGCAGGTCCGCGGCCCTTCGCATTTTCACCGCCGGGTGTCGGCCAGCAGCCCCGATCAGGAAGCCGAGATGCCTGCTAACCGCGATAGCGCGCCGCCGCCCGGGTGAGTTCGCGCTGCACGTCTTCGCGCAGCGAAGCGGGTTCGAGCACCTCGGCGCCGGCGCCGAACGAGAGCACCCAGCTGCGTACCTCGGCCGCGCCTCCCACTTCCATCGTGAGTTCGAGGGCGCCGCCGGCGCGGCGCTCCAGCTGCTGCGTCGCGTGCCAGGTGCGTTCCGCGACCCAGTCGGCCCAGCGCTTCTCGAAGCGGATGCGCACGCGCACGGGTGGCTCGTGGATCACCCCGAAGGCGGCGCCGATGTAGGCGTCGAAGTCGAAGCTCGCCGGCACCGTGAAGCGTCGATCGGTGCGGCGGATCGCGCCGATGCGCTTGACCGCAAAGGTGCGCACCTCTCCCGAGTGATGGTCGTGGCCGACCACGTAGAGCGCGCCGCCGCGATACCAGATCCGATACGGATCGAGATCGCGCGCGCGCTCGCGGCCGGTGCGCCCGGTTCGGTACTGCATCGAGATGCTGCGCCGATCGAGCACCGCCTCGTTGAGCACGCGGATCGTGTCGCGCAGCGCTGCGTAGTCGCCGTGGGGACCCGGCAGTACACGGAATGACTCGCCGAGTCGCGCCAGGAACTCCGTCATCTCGGGGCCGAGGCTCGCACGGATCTTCGCGAGCGCCGAGCGGATCGAGTCGTGGAAGACGGTGCCTTCGAGCGTGCGCAGCAGGTCTTCGCCGAACGCGAGCGACAGGATCTCGTCGGGTGTGAACGGCACGTCGCCGAGCTTGAAGTCGTCGAGGAAGCGATAGAAGACGCGACCCTCGCGGCGTTCCGAGAGAACCGGGAAGCCGGCCGCCATCAGCGCGTCGAGATCCCGGTAGATGGTGCGGCGATGACACTCGAAGTCGTTCGCGAGGTCGTCGAGCCCGACGCCCCAGCGACTGCGCGCCAGTCGCTGGATGAGCCTCCACTGCCGCGCCAGCTGATCTCCCCGCATGCCCCGCGCATCCTAGCTCGTCGACTTGGGGACGTTCCTGCCCCCGTTGACCTGCTTGACTTCAGGAACGTCCCCAAGTCAACGGGGTCAGGCGACGATGACGAGGCGGGTGCGGGCGGGGACTCGCGCGCTGAGTCGGGCGAGGACGTTGCCGCGCAGCATGTGCCAGAGCATCCCGCGCTGGGAGGTGCCGATCAGGATCGCGTCGACGCCGAGACGAGCGGCGGCGTCGGCGATGGCTTCGCCCGCGTCGCTCGCGACGCGCCAGATCGGGATGGCCGCGGCGCCCTGCGCGTTGAGCCGCGCGACGGATTGCTCGAGGACGCCGCGGGCTTCGCGTGACGGCTCGGTGTCGCGTGGCACGAAGAGCCCCGGCACTTCGTCGACGAAGAGCACCGCGACGTCCACTTCCTTGCGGCCCGTGAGATGCGCGGCGGCCTCCTCGAGTAGTCGCTCGTTGCTCGTTCGAACGCAGACGAGTGTCAGCGGGCGATAGGCGGGGGCCAGCTCGAGCGCCTCGGCGAGCGTCAGGATCTCTGCCGCGGCCGGGCGTTCGGCGGCGATGCGCTCGGCTTCTTCGGGCGTTACCGACGCGGCGGCGCGCGGTCGCCAGATGCCGCGCCGGTAGGCGAGGCCCCCGAGCATCATGATCGCAGTGAGCGATCCGCCAAAAATCGTAGCGGCCGGCTTCGCCACCAGGTTCGTCGCCCACGCGACGAGCACCATCACGGTGGTCGCGACGCCCAAGGCGAACAGCAATCCGCGCTGACCCTCCGCCATGCGCACGCGGTCGAGCGAGATCGACGACAGCGCGAAGGCGCCGAGCAGCCCGAAGGCGTAGAGCCCGCCGAGCGTCGCGATGTTGCCACCCGTCATGGCGAGTACGGCGATCGGCATCATCACGGCGAGTGTGATCGCGAGGGTCGGCGTCCCGAAGCGCTCCGAGCGATTCAGCAGCAGGCCGGGCAGGAAGCCGCCGTCCGCGAGTGCACCGAAGATGTGATAGGCGCCCACCAGTGCGGTATTCGAGGCGAAGAGCAGCAGTGAGGAGGCGGTGATCACCACCAGCACCCGCAGCCAGGGGCCGCCCATCGCGAAGGCGAGCTCCGATTGCAGCGCGTCGGGGTTCAAGCCGCGCGGGTCGAGCACATTGGTGGAGAACGCAGTCAGCAGCGGTGACGTTGCGAGGACCGCCACCACCACGAGTCCCACTGCGATGCTGGCGGTGCGCCGGCGCGGTGTCGCCATCGCCGGCGAGATCTGTGCCAGCGATTCGAGCCCGCTGAACGCCAGCCATGCGCCCGAGAATCCGATCACCGCATCGCCCAGCGGGAGCCGGCCGGCCGCGGCGAGCTGACCGCCGATCTGCTCCCAGTGCTGTGGACCGACGTTCCACGACGCGACGCCGACCAGCGCGATCAACACTGCGAATGCGGCCGCTCCGATCGCGGCGCTCACCGTCGCCGACTCGCGGATCCCGACCCAGTTGAGCACACCGAGCAGGATCAGCCCGATCGCCGCGAGGATCGGCACGGCGTGTTCCAGCGACGGGAACATCGTGGCGAGATACGAAAATCCCGACACGGCGGAGATTGCCGCGGTGAGGAAGTAGTCGACCAGGATCAACATGCCGCCGAGCGCACCGACGCGCGGACCGAAGGCGTCGTTCGCGACCGAAACGACGCCGCCGCCGGCGGCGTAACGCGCGGAGATGTCGGCGTACTTCTCGGCGAGGAAGATGAAGACGATCGAGGTGGCGAGTACGAAACTCGCCGCGCTGCTGCCGACTTCGCGAAACAGGATACCGGGGACGTAGTAGACGCTGGTGCCGATGTCGGCGTAGACGATCGCCCAACAGAGCAGTGGTCCAAGCACGCCGAAGTGCACGGCGCCGCGTCGCACCGACGCACCTGCCACCGCTGTCGCTCGGCTCATGGACCCCCCGGACGGCGGCGCAAGATAGCGCGGGGCACGACGAACGAACGGCGCGGACCACGAGCTGGTTGCTAGTGGTAGTCGTGCGAGACCGGCAGCTGGGCGCCCGGCGGCGGGGAATCGGCTTCGAGCGCGAGCGTTGCGAGGTGCTTCACGCGCACATGCAGCACGCCGTCGACATTCTGGACGGTTCCTGCGATCTCGACCAGCGGCGAGGTGTGGAGCGCGACGCGGAAGCGCCGGAACTGTTGCGGCCCGAGCACGGCGTTCGAGGTGCCGGTCTCGTCTTCGATGGTGAGGAAGCACATGCCGCCCGCGGAACCGGGTCGCTGGCGCACGATGACGTGGCCCGCCGTGCGCACCCAGCAGTCATTCGGGACGTCGCGTAGCGCAATTGCGGAAAGCACACCGCGCTGCGCGAGCCGCTCGCGCAGGTGCGCCATCACGTGCGGGCCCGTCGAGACTCCGCTCGCACGGTAGTCGGCGAGGGTTTCCTCGAGTGCGCTCATCTCGGGCAGCGGCGAAGTGGCCGCGGGCGGGGAGGCGCCGGCGAAGAGCGATCGGTGGTCGCGTTCGAGAGCCGCCACCTGCCAGAGTGCGGCACGCCGCGAGCAGGCGTCGGGGTCGATCGAAGCGAGCGCACCGAGTTCGGCGAGCGTCAGCAGCTCGGCGCGCGAGAGTTCGGCGCGGCGCGCGAGGTCGGCGACGTGCGCGAACGGTCGCTCGCCGCGCGCCGCCTCGATGCGTCGAGCGGTTTCGGAGTGGAGGCCTTGCACGAATCGAAAACCTAGCCGGCACCTCTTGCTTTCGAGGTCGCATAGCCACTTCGAATGGAGTACGTCGATGGGAAGCACCGCGACGCCGTGGCGTTGGGCGTCTTTGATGAGGCTTGCGGGCGAGTAGAAGCCCATCGGCCAGGCGTTGAGCAATCCCGCGAGGAAGGCGGCGGGGTGGTGGCATTTGAGCCAGGACGAGGCATAGGCGATCAAGGCGAAGCTGGCGGCGTGGGATTCGGGGAAGCCGTAGAGGGCGAAGCTGGTGATGCCACGCACGATGTCGTCTTGCGCGGTGCCCGTGATGCCGCGCTCGGTCATGCCGTGGCGCAGCCTGGCTTCGATCTTCTGCATGCGCTCCCGGGAGCGCTTGAAGCCCATCGCGCGCCGCAGCTCTTCGGCTTCGCCGCCGCTGAAGCCGGCTGCCGTCATCGCGAGTCGCAGCAGTTGTTCCTGGAAGAGCGGGACGCCGAGGGTGCGACGCAGAATCGGTTCGAGCGACGGATGCGAGTACTCGACGGGTTCGCGACCGGCGCGCCGGTTCAGGTAGGGGTGCACCATCTTCCCGACGATCGGGCCGGGGCGGATGATCGCGACTTCCACCACCAGGTCGTAGAAGTTCGCGGGCTTCATGCGCGGCAGTGTCGCCATCTGCGCGCGGCTCTCGATCTGGAAGGTGCCCATGGTGTCGGCGCGCTGGATCATGGCAAAAGTGGCGGGATCATCGGGCGGGAGTTTCGCGAGGTCGATCGCGACGCCTTCGTGCTCGCGCGCGAGCCGGATGGTGTGCTCGAGCGCATTCAGCATGCCGAGGCCGAGCAGGTCGATCTTTATGATGCCGAGGTCGGCGCAGTCGTCCTTGTCCCATTGCACCACGCGGCGACCGGGCATCGACGCGGGTTCGATCGGCACGACTTCGTCGAGGCGGCCCGCGGCGATCACGATGCCGCCCGAGTGCTGGCCGAGATGGCGCGGCAGGCCGCGCACGCGATCGACGAGGCCGAGCAGGCGGAGCACGCGCGGCGCATCGGGGTCGACGCCGCCCTGGCGCAGCAGCGCGCGCGTTTCGTCGAGTCCTTCGCGCAGCTCGAGCGTGGCGAGCACCCTGGCGAGCTTGTCGATGGCGTCGGGCGCGAGACCGAGCACCTTGCCCATTTCGCGCACGGCGAGTCGCGTGCGGTAGGTGATGACGTTGGCGGTCATCGCGGCGCCGTGTCGTCCGTAGCGCGCGAAGACATACTGGATCACGTCCTCGCGCGGATCGCCCGACGGCAGATCGATGTCGATGTCGGGCCACTCGCCGCGCTCTTCGGAGAGGAAGCGCTCGAAGAGCAACTCCATGCCGACGGGGTCGACGGCGGTGATGCCGAGCGCGTAGCAGACGGCGCTGTTGGCGGCCGATCCGCGCCCCTGCGCCAGCATGCGACGCTCGCGTGCGTAGCGCGCGATGTCCCACACGATCAGGAAGTAGCCGGCGAGGTCGAGCTTCTCGATCACGCGCAGTTCGTGCTCGAGCTGGCGGTGCGCGCGTTCGGGAAGCGGATGGCCGTAGCGCATGCGCGCGCCGTCGAGGGTGAGACGGCGCAGCAGCGACGGCTGCGACTCGCCGTCTTCGGTGGGGAAGGTGGGGAAGCGGTAGCCGAGGTCGCCGATGCGGAAGGCGCAGCGCCCGGCGACCTGGCGCGTCGCAGCGAGCCACGCGGGACGATCGGCGAAGCGGCGCGTCCACTCCGCCGCTGCGAGCAGATGGCGTTCGGCGTTGGGCGCGAGGCGACGGCCCGCGCTGTCGAGGGTCACGTGGTGGCGTAGGCAGCTGAGGGCGTCGAAGAGTGGGCGATCCGATTGGCGCGCGTGGCGCACGTCGTTGGTCGCGGCGATCGGGACGCCGAGTGATTCCGCGACGGCCGCTGCCCAGCGCGCTTCGCCTTCGGCGCGCCGGTCGAGATGGCGCGAGACGTCGACCCACACCCGCCCGGGTCCGAGCACGCCACGGGTCCGATCGAGTGACGCGGCGGAGAGCGAGCCGTCTCCGCGCACCAGCGCGATGAGATCACCCGCGTGCTCGGCGACTTCGTCCCAGGTCGCCGATGCGTCGCTCTTGCCACCCCGTTCGTGGGCCACGGTGAGCAGCCGCGAGAGGTTTCGATAGCCGCGCTGCGACTCGACCAGCAGCAGCAGCTCGGGCCCGTCTTTCACCGCGATTCTGGCCCGATGACCTTCGTTCGCCTTCGGCTCACTGCGCGGATCGCGGTCAGTGACCGCGATCCTTGCTCCTACGATCGCCTCGATTCCCGCCGCCTTCGCTGCCTGGTGGAAGCGCGGGATCCCGTAGAGGCCGCCGCGATCGGCGAGCGCGACGGCGCCGTAGCCCAGCTCAGCGGCGCGCTCGGCGAGGTCTTCGGGGTTGCTGGCACCTTCGAGAAAAGAAAAAGCGCTCGCGCAGCGCAGCTCGACGACATCGGAGGAAGACGGGTGGGACACGAAGCCGACTTTCGCCACTTGTTCGCCACAAGTCAACGCACCCAGGAGCACCCCTTCGGGGGTGCCGGGCGTCAACTTATTTGGGCGTCAAGTTATTCCGGTCAGGTTGTTCCCATAACTTGACAAGAAATAACTTGACGCCCGGCACCTCCCTGAGAGGCACCTCCCTAAGATGTGTGGATGGCGTCGGTTGTGGTCGTGGGGGGAGGCGTTGCGGGGCTCACTTGCGCGTGGCGGCTTCGCCGTGCCGGCCACGACGTCGAGGTGCTCGAGCGCGAGCCGGTGGCGGGCGGGCGGATGCGCAGCGAGCGCGTCACGACGCCGCGCGGCGACTTCGTCGTCGATCGCGGCGCGCAGTTCGTCGCGAGTGGCTATCGCAACATGCAGCGCGTCGTCGATGCGCTCGGACTGCGCGCGCGGCTGCACCCCGTTGCGAACACCAGCAACGCGATCCTGCGTGACGGCATGCTGCACGCGGGCGACTACGACTCGCTCGTCGCGTTCGCGCGCTCGCGACTGCTTTCCACCGGCGCGAAATTGCGACTCCCGCGGTTGCTGTTCGAACTCGCGAGGCATCGCCGCCGCCTCGATCCGTATCATCCCGAGCGCGCCGCGGGGATCGACCGGGAAACCCTCGCGCGCGGGCTCGCGCGCATCGTCGGCGAGGAAGCGGCGGAGTATCTGTTCGTGCCGGCGTTCTCGTCGACTTTCGACGCCGATCCCGAGGATCTTTCGAGCGCCTTCACGCTCCTCAGCGCGCGCTTCGTTCTCTCGGGCTTTCAGCTCCAGGCGTTCGACGGCGGCATCGGGCTGCTCACGCAGACGCTCGCCGAGCAGGTGCCCGTGCGCACCGGCTGCGAAGTGACCGCGATCGAGACCAACGCCGACGGTGCCCGCCTCACCATCCGGTCCAGCAGACACAGCGGGCAGAGCGGCGCCGGCGACCGCGAGGACCGCGTGCTCGCCGATGCCGTGGTGGTCGCGCTGCCGGGCTCGCTGGTTTCGGGCGTGGTCGCGTCGCTCACGCCCGAGGAAAAGTCGTTCTTCGCGCGGGTTCGCTACGTGCGCGGCATGGTCTGCTTCCTGATGACCGAGCGCGCGCCGGAGACGCTGCCGTGGTACGGCGTCGCTTTTCCGCGTCGCGAGGACGTCGGCCTCTACGGACTCGCGGTCGATCACCACAAGCCGCGCGTGGCGCCGGCCGGCGCGGGCTTGCTGAATGCAGCGCTCACGGCGACCGCCGCGGAGCGTCTGCGCGACGCGCCCGACGCAGCCGTCGTCGCGCACGTGATCGAGGCGCTCGCGCACACGCCCGTCGGCCGCCTCGACCCGATCGCGACGGCGGTGCACCGCTGGGATCCCATGCTCCCGCTCTTCTACGCCGGCTATCTGCCGCAACTCGCTGCGTTCCTCGCGCGCCGCGAGCGTTCGCCACGGCTCGCCTTTGCGGGCGACTATCTGATCGGCCCGTACACCGAGATGGCGCTCACCAGCGGCATGCGCGCCGCCACGGAGATCGCGCGGGCCGTCGCGGGCTGATCCGCGGCGCTCTCTCGCTCCGATCAGGTTCTGCACGTGATCTGCCGATGACCTTCGCCGCGTGTCGCGCAGGAGGGAGTCGTGCAGCTTCTCGCCCTACCGGGGTTTCTCGCCTTTTTCTTCGTGTCGCTCTGGGTGGGCGTACGGATGCTCGCGCAGTGGGGACGCACGCGAGCGCTGCCGGAGTTGCTGCTCGGTCTCGGTGTGCTCGGCATCGGGCCGGTTGGATTCGGTCTGGTCATGCTGGCCGCGGTGGCTGGCGCCCACCAACCGGACGCTCCGTCGCTGCTCGCTGGACTCTCGGCGCTCGCAGTCGGTGGCGGCGCCGCCGCCAAGGCGATCTTCAACTGGAAGATCTACCACCCGAGTTCGCGGGCCGCCGCGGCGATCGCGTTCGCCTCGGTCGCGTTACTCGTGGTGGCGATCGTCGGCGACGCGCGGAGCACCGGCTTCGCGCCGGCGGCGTGGATGCAGCCCGGCTGGATCCTGGTACGCCAGGGCGTCCAGGTCGGAGTCCTGCTCTGGGGATCTTGCGAGGCGCTGCGCTGGTGGCTCCGCATGCGGCGACGGCTTCGCATCGGCATCGCCGACCCGCTCGTTGCGAATCGTTTCCTGCTCTGGGGCATCGGCGCCGGCATGGCGGGCAGCGGCTCACTCATCGGGATGCTCGTGGGTCTCGCCTATGGCCAGCCGATGAACGAGCTGCCGCTCCTGACGCTCGTGCTTTCGATCTGCGGTCTGGTGGCGGCGGTTGCGCTCTGGCTCGCCTTCGCGGCGCCCGAGTGGTGGAAGCTCTGGATCCGAGATCAGGCTCCGAACGCTTCGATGTGATCGCTGGCGAGTCGTCCGAGCATGCGCTTTGCGATTGGATGCTCGCTCATTGCGAGAGCCTCCCGCAGTGCATGGCCAGCGATTCCGCTTCGGCGACCATCTTCTCGAGCAGCGCGAGACCGCGCTCCCAGAAGTCGGGGTCGCCGATGTCGAGGCCCGTGTGCGCGACGACTTCGCGCGGCGACTGGGAGCCCCCCGCTTCGAGCATCGCGAGGTAGCGCGGCACGAACGCAGCGCCTTCTTCGTCGTAGCGCTGCACCAGCGCCAGCACGAGCAGTTCGCCGAAGGCGTACGCGTAGCAGTAGAACGGGCTGTGCACGAAGTGCGGGATGTAGAGCCACCACCAGGCGTAGTCGTCGCGCAGGCGCACCGCGTCGCCGAACATCGGGCGGTTGGCTTCCATCCACAGCTCGTTCACGCGCGGGATCGGCAGCTCGCCCTCGGCGCGGCGCGCGCGGTGCAGCTTCTCCTCGAAGCGCGTCATCACCACCTGGCGGAACACGGTGGCGAAGGCGTCCTCGAGCTTGCCGCAGAGCAGGCCCAGGCGGACGGCGGGATCCGGCTCGTCGCGCAGCAGGCGGCGGAAGGTCAGCATCTCGCCGAACACGCTGGCGGTCTCCGCCGTGGTGAGCGGCGCATCCATCTCGAAGAGGCCCCGCGCGCGCGAGAGAACCTGATGCACGCCGTGGCCGAGTTCGTGCGCCAGCGTCATCACGTCGCGCAGCGTCCCGGTGTAGTTGAGCATCACGTAGGGATGTGAGCTCGGGATCGTCGAGGCGGAGAAGGCGCCGCCGCGCTTGCCGTTGCGCAGCTCTGCATCGATCCAGCGGCGCTCGAAGAAGTGCCCGGCGATCTCCGCCATGCGCGGCGAGAAGTCGCCGTAGGCTTCGAGCACGAGGGCGCGCGCGGCGTCGAAGGAGCGCGCGCCGTCGGCCGCGAGCACCGGTGCGTAGCGGTCGTAGTCCTCGAGCTCGGGAAGTCCGAGCAGCCTCGCCTTCAAGCGGTAGTAGCGCGCGACCAGCGCGCCGCGCCGCTCGCACGCCGTCATCAGCGCCTGCACCGTGGTGTCGTCGATCTCGTTGGCGAGATTGCGTTCATCGATCGGCGACGCGTAGTGGCGCAGCCGATCGCGCGTGGCCTTGTCCTGCACCAGCGTGTTGAAGACGAACGCCAGCAGCCGCGAGTTTTCGCGCAGGCCGCGCGTCAGCGAATCGGCGGCGCGACGGCGCAGCGCGCGGTCGGGTTCGTAGAGCAACGAGAGAACCTCTTCCTCGCTCTTCTCCTCCGTCTTTCCGTCCGCAACTTCGAGTTGGAAGCGCAGCGAGCCGAGCGTCTCGTCGAACAGGCGCGAGAACGCGCGCGGTCCCGTGTTGGCGGTTTCTTCGAGCAGGCGTTCCTCGGCTTCCGAGAGCACGTGGGGGCGAATCTTCCGCATCTGTTCGAGCAGATGGAGGCGGCGGGCCAGCACGGGTGCAGCGAACAGCGCGGCGGCGCGCGCGTCGTCGATCGCGACCCACTCCAGCTCGAAGAACACGACGGCGTTGCGGATCTCGGTGCCGCGCTCCTGCACGCGCTGGAGCAGCGCCCCGTGGCGCGGCGCCGAAGTGTCGGAGGCGAACAGCAACTGCGCGAACGCCGCGGCGCGGTACGCCGGTTCTTCGAATGCCTCCAGCTCGTCGATCGCCGCGACCAGCGCCGCGGCGTCGAGTTCCGCGACGCGAGTTCGATAGCGCTCGGCGAAGCGCTGCGCGGCGGCGAGCGCTCGCGCGAGATCGGCCTCGATGCGCGGGTCATCGGGACCGGCGTAGAGATCGCCGAGATCCCAGGTGACACCGGCGGCCGGGCCGTGCTGGCTCGTCGTGTCGGGAGTGGTTGCGGGCGCTGCTTCGGTCATGGCGCCGACCATAACGGACTCCGTAGACTGCGGCGCGATGGCGATCGAGCCGTGCGAACGAACGCTCGAGGCAAATGGGTTGCGCTTCCGCGCACTGGAATGGAAGGGCGCCGGACCGAGCGCATTGTTCGTCCATGCGACGAGCTTTTGCGCCGACGGCTGGCAACCAGTCGTGGCGGAACTCCGGCGAACGATGCGAACGTCGCTGCGCGCGGTGGCGATCGACCAGCGCGGCCACGGCGGCAGCGATGCGCCGGTCGACCCTGCGGCCTACCAGTGGACGCGGCTCGCCGCGGATGTTGCGGCGCTCGCAGCGTCGCTGTCGGCCAAGGAAGAGGAAGCACGGCGCGTCGTCGGGATCGGGCATTCGAGCGGCGCCACGGCGCTGCTCGCGGCAGCGGGCATGCATCCGGAGCGCTTCGCCGCGCTGGTGGCCGTCGAGCCGGTGCTCTTCGAGAAGCCGGCGCCGCGCGACGCGGATTCGTTCGCGGGCTCGTCGTTCCTCGCGATGGCCGCGCGCCGGCGCCGCGAGCGCTTCGCCTCGTTCGCCGAAGCGCGCGAGCGACTGCGCGCGCGACCGCCCTACGCGGGCTTCTCTCCCACCGCGTTCGACGCGCTGCTGCGCGGTGTCCTCGCGCCCGATGGCGAAGGCGTGATGCTGCGCTGCACGGGCGAGCGCGAGGCGTGCTGCTACGAAGGCGCCGCGGCGCTCGACCTGTGGCCGCTCGCCGGGTCGATCCGTGCGCCGCTGCTGCTCGTGCTCGGGGAGCACAGCGCAGTCCCGCCGGCGCTGCGCGATCGGCTCGTCGCGGCGCTGCCGTCGGTGCAGATCGTCACGATTCCGGGCGCCACGCATTTCGCTGCGCTGGAGCGCCCGTGCGAAGTCGGCGCCGCGATCGGGAACTTTCTCGCCGCGTCTCGATGAGCGCTCGTGAAACGGGGGGCGCGCGCCGCGAGCCCTTGGTTCCCTGGCGCGCCGCGGGTGGTACGGTCCGATCGTGTCGTTCCCGCGCGTCATCCTGCACGCCGACATGGACGCGTTCTTCGCGTCGGTGGAGCAGCGCGACCACCCGGAGCTGCGCGGCAAGCCGGTGATCGTGGGTGGTACGGGACCGCGCGGTGTGGTGTCGGCGGCGAGCTACGAGGCGCGCGTGTTCGGCGTGCACTCGGCGATGCCGGGCTTCGAGGCGCGGCGGCTCTGCCCGAACGGAATCTTCGTGCGCGGCGACATGCGCAGCTACGCGGCCGTTTCGCGACAGGTGTTCGCGCTCTTCGCGCGTTTCTCGCCGCTCGTCGAACCGATCTCGCTCGACGAGGCGTTCCTCGATCTCAGCGGCACCGAGCGCCTGCTCGGAGCCCCGCGCATCGTCGGCGAAGCGCTGCGAAGCGCGGTGCGCGAAGAACTCGATCTCGCGGTGTCGGTGGGAATCGCGCCGACCAAGATGGTCGCAAAGATCGCGAGCGACGAGGCGAAACCCGACGGCCTCTGCGAAGTGCCGCCCGAAGCGGTGCGCGCCTTCCTCGACCCGCTGCCGGTGGGTCGGCTCTGGGGCGTGGGGCCGGTCGCCGAGGCACGCCTGCGGGCGGCGGGCATCGCTACGATCGGTGCGCTCGCGCGCGGCGATGCCGAGCAGTTGCGCAAGCTCGTCGGCGACTCGCTCGGCGCGCACGCCTTCGCGTTGGCGCGCGGCGAGGACGCGCGCGACGTGGTCCCCGATCGCGATGCAGTTTCGTACAGCGAGGAGAACACCTTCGACGCCGACGTCGCAGATCGCGCGCGCATCGGTGCGGTGGTGCTCGGCCACGCGGAGGCGGTGGCGCGCCGGCTGCGGCGCGACGGACTCGCGGCGCACACCGTCGTGCTCAAGGTGAAACTCGGCGCGCGCAGGGCGCCGGGAGCGCGCGGCTACCCGGTGCTGACGCGGCGCGCGACGCTTGCCGAGCCGACCGACGACGGTGTCGCGCTCGGTCGCGAAGCGCGGCGGCTGCTCGATCGCATCCCGTCGGATCCGATCCGGCTGGTGGGTGTGGGCGCGACCAATCTGGTGGACGTCGCCGCGTCACAGCTCGGCCTCTTCGAGCCGCCGCGCGAGCGGCGGCGCAGCGTGCGGCTCAACCGCGCACTCGACGAGATCGCCCTACGCTTCGGCGCGCGCGCGGTGGTGCGGGCAGGGCAGGAAGAGGCGACGCGCGCCGGGCTCTCGCTTCAGCGCAAGCGCGGCGAGCGCGACGGCGAGCCGCCCGCTTCGAAGCGGTAGACCCGCATCGGCGGGACGTTGCGCACTTCGAGTTCGACGCGCGACGGCGGCGCGAAGACTTCGCGCGCCAGCACGGCGACCTTGTCGCGTACCTGGTAGGGGACGAAACAGCCGGTTGGTGCGAGATTGTCGCGGATCGCGCGCAGGATCCCGCGCGCCACGGGACGCGGCATCGTCGAGAACGGAATGCCCGAGATCACCGCGTCCGGCGCCGACAGCCCGTACGCGGCGAGCGCGTCGGCGAGATCGGTCGCGCTGCCGCAATGAACGATCAGGCGCGGGTCGGTGATGCGGTGGCTCACCCGCTCGGCGAGGCGCGGGTTGATCTCGATGCTGAGCAGCTTCGCATCGGGGCGCATCGCGCGCAGCAGCGCTTGCGTCGTGCCGCCCGTACCCGGTCCCAACTCGACGACGACGCGCGCTTTGTCGAGGCGCGCACAGCGCGTGACGCGGCGCTCGAGGAAGCGCGAACTCGGGATGATCGAGCCGACCTCCTTCGGCCGCTCGAGGAAGGAGCGGAAGAAGAGGCCGGGGGCATCGTTGGCGATCTTGGATTTCCGGACACGCGAGGAGTGGGGAGCGCTGGGCATGGGATCGCGTTTAGCGCGCGTGGCTGGCGTGGGTCAAGAGCGGAATGGATTGGATGTCGTCTGAGGGACAAACGGCCTCAGCCAAAGGCGAGCGAAGTGCATCGAGCAGGCGGAGCGCGCGGCGAGCCGGCGGCGAGCGGAGTTCATCGGGCCTGCGAACCCGTCGGGATCAGTCGTAGACGGCGTCGATGTGCCAGGCGTCGCGCAGTCGGTCGTGACGCAGGCGCACGACGAGGCCGTCGCTGGTGGCGACGTCGAAGCAGTCGAAGGCGAAGCGGTCCTGTTCGGACCACCAGCCGCCGGTGTGGCGCCAGGGACCGGCGCAGTGGAGGACGTCGCCGTTCGCGACGGCGCTGCGCAGCGTGGTGGGGCGACCCGCGTCGAGTCTCACCTGGGCAGGGGTTGGGGGGCGGAGGGCGCGCAGCGCCAGCGTCGGAGTTTGGGGAGTCTCGGGGCTTTGTGACGAGTTCGGGGCGAAGGGTTCCAGCGCGAAGGCGCCGGGGTGATGGTCGTCGGCGATCTTGGGGGCGCCGACGCGACCAGGGCCGCAGAGCACTTCGAGTTCGGCGAGCAGGTTGTCGAGTGTGGCAGGCGCCGGGCCGGCGGGGCGGAAGAGGTCGAGCTGGTCGCGGCGCGCGGGGCTGCCCTCGGTGGCGACGGTGATGGCGTCGACGGGCGCGTGCGGCGGATCGCATTCGAGCGCGAGTCGCAGCCGCCGCAGCCAGACGCGCGCGTCGGTGGTGGGCGCGGCGAGTCGCAGGCGCAGTGCGTGGCGACTGGAATCCGCCAAACCCAAGTCGAGTTCGAGTTCGGCGCAGGCCAGGTGGCGCAGCGCGAGTCGCGCGAAGAGGCGCGAGAGCGGGCCGCCGATCACGAAGAGCAGCGCTTCGAGTCGATCGAGCGGAGACTCGGCGGAGACGGATTCTTCGAGGCGCAGCGCGTGCGGGGCGGAGATCGGCGCTTCGCGTCGCGCACCGCGCAGGACGGCGAGAGCGGCGGCGAGGCCGGGGCCGAGGCGCGTCGCGACGACGGCGGGCGACAGCGCGAAGAGCGCTCCCAGGCGGTAGATGCCGAAGCGCGTGAGCGTCTCGGCGAGTGCGTCGCTCGGCGCGAGCAGGTCTACGGGCAGCGGTGCGAGGAACGACGCCTCGTCGCCCGCCGCCACGACGCAGGTTGCGCCGGTGCCGCCCTGCGCCGCGAGGCTGCGCGCGGCGAGCAGCGCGAGCGCCCGCGATGTCGCGACGCTGGCGACGGCGGGAAGTCCCTGCGCGCGCGCTCGCTCGACCAGCGCGCCCGCGAGCGCGGCGTCGCTCGCGAACAGATGGCCGAGTCCGGAAGCGTCGAGGTGTACGGCGGCTTCGCCAGCGCCCGCACCGCTGCGCGGGGCGGCCGGCTCGGCGCGCGGCGATGCGGAGAGCGCGACGTCGAAGAGCGCGTCGCGCGCGGCGCGCTCGAGCCCGGGATGCGAGACGCGCAGCACGAGCGCGCTGCACACTGCGCGCGCGTGGGCGAGCGTCGCGCCCGGATGGACGCCGGCGCGCGCTGCGGCGGGCGACACCGAGAGCACCGTTGCGCGCGGCCCCGGCTCCGAGACGACCGCGAGCGGCGCGCCGGCGAGCGGCGGGTGCGCGCGAATCTGCGCCGCGGCGGGTAGCGCCGGCACGAGTACACACGCGACGCGCGCGGGACGGCGCTGCGGCTCGCGCGTCACGCGGCGCTCCGCCGTACTGCCGCCGCGCCGCGCACGCGCTGGCCCTGCTTCGCAAGAAGATCATTCGCGGCTGAGCCCATGCGAACCGTTCCCGTCTCACCAGGCAATCTTCCACTGCAAACCCACGCTCCCCTCGGATCCGCCCAGCCGATTCCGAAGTGGCACCACGCGCGCGTCGATTCCTTCGAGCCAGTCGGGACGCGTCGCGAAATGAACGCGCGTTGCGCGGGCCTCGAGGCTGAGCGCGGCGAACGGGCCGGCGCGCATCGACGACGCCACCAGCACCAGCGCCGTGCCGCTCGCGGTCGCGCTGCGGCTCATGCGCATCCAGATCGATGTACTTCGCTCGCCGGTGGCGCGCGGTTCGACCAAAACATCGGAGTCCAGCACCACGACGCCGAAGCCGCGCGCTTCGAGCAGGCGCTCGGCGCAGCGCAGGGCTTCGCGCGGGCTCAGCGGGCGCGCCCACAGCACGCGCGAGAGGTCGATGCCCGCGGCGGCCGCGGAGGCCGGGTCGAAGGCGTCGGCGGCGTCGACCACCGCGGCGATTTCACCGGCGCGTGTAGCCGCTGCGAGGAGTGCGAGCGCGAGCGACGTGCGCCCCGACGAGAGCGGCCCGGTGATCTCCGTCACGCGCCCGCGCGGGAAGCCCCCGCCCAGCAGCGCGTCCAGCGCCGCGATGCCCGTCGCGAGACGGGGCAGGGCGCTCGTCTCGTTCGGCGCCGCGCCCGTGCGCAGTCGCTCGGCCAGCTCGGCCGGCAGCGACCCGCGGAGCACGTGCAAGAGATCTTCGACCGAGCCGGTTTCTTCGAGGGTTTGCTTGGCGGCTTCCGCGAGGGTCCGCAGGGGGGGCGAGATCATCCATTCACTTTCGCCTTTTGTTCTCTTCGAGTCAATCTGGAATTTCGCGACGCGGGATGTCTGCGGGTGGGGTTAGACTGCCCCTCCATGCGGCTGCTCCACACGATGCTCCGGGTGCGCGACCTCGATCGCTCCCTTCACTTCTATTGCGACCTGCTCGGGATGAAGTTGCTGCGCCGCAAGGATTTTCCGGGCGGCGCGTTCACGCTGGCCTTCGTCGGCTACGGCGACGAGACCGGGACCGCAGTCCTCGAACTCACCCACAACTGGGACGGCCGCGACTACGAGCTGGGCACCGCGTTCGGCCACGTCGCGCTGGGCGTTTCGCAGATCCGGCAGCTCTGCGATTCGCTGCGGGCACAGGGCGTCGCGATCGTGCGCGAGCCCGGCCCGATGCAGCACGGCACCACGGTGATCGCGTTCCTCGAAGATCCCGACGGCTACAAGATCGAGCTGATCGAGGAACGGAGCCGAGCGTGACGCTGCGAACCCGCGCTGCGCGAGCGGCCGCGTTCGCGGCCGCCGTCGTTCTCGCTCTCGCTGCGCTCGCTGCGCGAGCGGCCGCCCAGAGCTGCGGCGCCGGCGAGTGGGTCTGTCACAAGACCGCCGACGGCCAGCATCCCGACGGCGTCGAGCAGGCGTTCGTGTGGCTGATGAATCACGCGCGGCACGATCCCGTCGCGGAGGGCGCGTTCCTCGCCGGACTCGACCTTGCAGATCCCTTCGTGCACGCGGCGGTGGATTTCTACGGCGTCGATCTCGGCGTGATGCAGGACGAGTTCGACGCGCTCGCGCCGAAGCCGCCGGCCGCCTTCGACCGCCGCCTCTACAGCGCCGCGCTCGGTCACGCCAACGCGATGATCGACGCCAACTCGCAGGACCCCGCTTGCGGAGGTCAGGGCGAGCCGCCCTGCCAACTCGATCGCGTCGGCCCGGCGGGTTTCTTCTTCGCGGCCAGTGGGCTGCGCGGCAACTCGCTCGGCTTCGCGCAGTCGCCGCTATACGGCCACGCGGCGTGGAACATCGATTGGGGACCGTTCGTGCCGGCGGTGCCACCGGGCATGCAGCCGGGAAGACCGCACCGCAACGGTGTCATGGGCGCGCCCGACGCGATCGCGACGCTCGACATGACCAACGTCGGGATCGCCGCCGTCGCGACCAGCGGCGATCTGGCTCCGCTCGTCGTCGTCGCGAACTACGCGAACGCGAACACGGCGGTCGGCGATCACTACGACCGCTTCCTGGTCGGCACCGTCTGGCAGGATCTCGACGGCGACGCGCTCTACGACCCGGGCGAAGGCAGGAGTGGCGTGGTCGTGTCGACGGACGCGGCGGCACGCTTCGCGGTCACGTCGGCCGGGGGTGGCTATGCGATCCCGGTCCTGAGTCCCGGTGCGATGCAGGTCACCTTCTCCGGCGGCGGCCTGCCGACCCACGTCGCCGACGTCACGGTCGGCGCCGACAGTGTGCTCGTCGATTACGAGGTGCCGGAGCCGGGTGCCTGGGCGGGTGGGGCGATCGCAGCGTTGGCGCTGGCCCTGCTGCGTTCAGGCAGGCGGATGCCGCAGAACTCTCCGCCCCTGGGTCGTTAGCCGCCCGGCCGCGATCAGTCGGATCGCCTCCGGCACGAGTCGCCGCTCCGCTTCCTGAACGCGCGCGGCGAGCGAGTCCGGCGTGTCGTCGTCGAGCACCGGCACGGCTTCCTGCAGCAGGATCGGCCCCGTGTCGTAGTGATCGTCGGCGAAGTGTACGGTGGCGCCCGAGACCTTCACACCGGCGGCGAGCACGGCTTCGTGCACGCGGCGGCCGTACATGCCGTGTCCGCAAAAGGCGGGGATCAGCGCGGGATGCACGTTGATCGCCTTGCCGTTCCACTTGCCGCGCAGTTCGAAGACCGAGAGGAATCCGAGCAGCGCGACGAGATCGACGTCGTAGTTCGCGAGTTCGGCGTGGAGCGCGTCGTTGAAGGCGGCGCCCGACGCGAAGGCGTGACGCGGCACCGCGATCGCCGGGATGCCGCGTCGTTCGGCGCGGCGCAGGCCGCCGGCCTTCTCCTTCGACGCGATCACGACGACGACCTCGGCCGGCACCTCGCCCGCGTCGATGCGCTCGCACAGGTTCTCGAGGCTGGTGCCCTCGCCGGAGAGCAGCACGGCGACGCGCAGCCTGCGCGTCACGCGAAGACGCTCTCGTGCACGCGGCGCGCGGCCGGCGACTTGTTGAGCGTGTAGAAGTGCAGGCCCGGCGCGCCGCGCTCGAGCAGCGTGCGGCACTGGCGTGCGGCCCATGCGACGCCGACCTCGAGCGTCGCGGCTTCGTCGTCGCCGGCGTGCGCGAGTTGCGCTTCGAGTTCGTCGGGAATCCGAGCGCCACACATCTGTGCCATCCGGCGCGCGTTCGCAGCGCTGGTCACGGGCATGATGCCGGGCACGATCGGCACCTCGATGCCCGCCGCGCGCGCGCGCGCGACGAACGCGCTGTAGTCGTCGGGGTCGAAGAAGAGCTGGGTGATCAGGAACTCGGCGCCGGCGCGGACCTTGCGCACCAGGTTCGCGAGATCGGCTTCGGCGCTCGGCGCCTCGGGATGCGTTTCGGGATAGCAGGCGCCGCCGATGCAGAGGTCGAAGTGCGCGCGCACGAAGGCGACCAGCTCGTCGGCGTGCGCGAAGCCGCCCGCCACCGCCTGGAAGCCGGCGGCGTCCTTCGGCGGGTCGCCGCGCAGCGCCAGCACGTTCTCGATTCCCTCGCTCGAGAGGTGCGCGAGCGTCTCGGAAAGCTGCGCGCGCGGCGCACCCACACAGGTCATGTGGGCCATCGCGGTGAGACCGATCTCGCGCTGGATCGACACGACCAGGTCGATGGTCTTCCGGCGCGTCGAGCCGCCCGCTCCCCAGGTGACCGACACGAAGCCCGGCGAGAGTCGCTTGAGATCCGCGATCGTGTGGGCCAGCGACGCGTAACCCGCATCCGTCTTGGGCGGGAAGAACTCGAACGAGACCACCGGCTCGCCGCGTGCGTACAGATCCGTGATGCGCATGGCGCCGATTCTACCCGCAGCCTGCGCGGATCGCCGCGCGCGCGGCGCGGATGTCGACCGCGAAGCCCTCTCATTGACCCCGCGAAGCCCTCTCATTGACCCCGCGAAGCCCTCTCATTGACCCGACTCGGGGCTCCGGCGAAACTGCCGCGCGCACGAGGAGGCTGCATGTCCATTCTGGTGACCGGTTCGCTTGCGATCGACCGCATCATGGTGTTTCCCGATCGCTTCAAGAACCACATCCTGCCCGAGAAGCTGCACATCCTCTCGGTGAGCTTCCACGTGCCGGAGATGCGCGAGTTCTTCGGCGGCTGCGCCGGCAACATCGCGTATGGGCTGAAGCTGCTGGGCGCCGATCCGCTGATTCTCGCCTCCGCGGGCCGCGACTTCGGCGCCTACGCGGCCTGGCTCGATCAGCATGCGATCCGTCGCGACGCGATCCGTATCTTCGAGGACACCTACACCGCGCAGTGCTTCATCACCACCGATCTCGACGACAACCAGATCGTCGCGTTCCACCCGGGCGCGATGGAGCGCGCTGGGGAGCTTCATGTGGCGGACGTTCACGAGCCGATCTCGCTGGCGATCGTCGGCCCCGACGACAACGGCGCGATGCGCCGCCACGCCGCGGACCTCAAGAAGCGCGGCGTTCCCACCGTGATCGATCCGGGGCAGCAGTTGATCAACTTCGACCCCGACGGATTGCTCAGCTTCCTGGAAGGCGCGCGCGCCTTCGTCGTCAACGACTACGAATGGGCGGTGACGCTCGAGCGCACCGGCCTCGCGGAGGGAGATCTGGCGAAGCGCGCGGACGCGATCATCGTGACGCGCGGCGGCCAGGGATCGACGATCTTCGAAGGCAACCGCCGCATCGAGGTGCCGCCCGTCACGGCGGGTCGCGTGGCGGATCCCACCGGCTGCGGCGACGCCTATCGCGCGGGCCTGCTCTGCGGACTCGAGCGCGGTCTCGCAATCGATCGCGCCGCGCGCCTGGGCTCCCTGATGGGTTGTCTCGCCGTCGAGGTGCGCGGCACGCAATCGGTGCAGATCGACGACGCGGGCCTGCGCGAGCGCTACCAGCAGGCGTTCGGGGAACCGTACCCGCTCTGATGGCTGGACCCGAGTGCGACGTGCTGGTGATCGGCGCGGGCGTGGTCGGCCTCGCCAGCGCTGCGGCGCTCGCGCGGGCGGGCCGCTCGGTCGTCGTGGTCGAGCGCCACGACGGCTTCGGGCGCGAGACGACGAGCCGCAACAGCCAGGTCCTGCACGCCGGTCTCTACTACCCGAGCGGCAGCTGGAAGGCGCGACTCTGCGTGGCCGGCAGCCGCGCGCTCTACGCGCGCTGCCAGCGCGAAGGCATTCCGCACCGCCGCATCGGCAAGCTGGTGGTGGCGACCGTGCCCGCCGAGATCGCGACGCTCGAACGCCTGCGCGCGCTCGGCGCCGAAAACGGGGCGCCGGATCTCGTGCTCCTCGACACCGACGCGGTGCGGCGCATCGAGCCGTCGGTGAGCGCAATCGCCGCGCTGCACTCGCCCGCGACCGGCATCATCGATGCGCACGCGCTCTGTCTCTCGTTCGCCGCCGAAGCGGAGACGCACGGCGCGGCGCTCGCGCTCGGGCGCGAAGTCGTCGCGATCGAGCCCGCGCGGCCGGGCTTTCGCGTCGTCGCGCAGAACGCGAAGGGCGAGCGCGAGTCGCTGCATGCCGCGGCCGTCGTGAACGCCGCCGGCCTCGCGAGTGATCGCATCGCCGCCCTCGCCGGCATCGAGGTCGATGCCCGCGGGCTTCGCCAACACCCGTGCAAGGGTGACTACTTTGCGCTCGCGCCGGGCGCGCCGCTGCACTTCGAGCGGCTCGTGTATCCCGTTCCGGCGGGCGCAGGCCTTGGTGTGCACCTGACGCTCGATCTCGGCGGCCGCGTGCGCTTCGGTCCCGACGCCGAATACGTCGACCGCATCGACTATGCCGTCGACCCCGCCAAAGCGGAGCTCTTCGCGCGCGCAGCGCAGCGTTATCTCCCCACGCTGCGCGCGGAATGGCTCACGCCCGATCAATCGGGCATTCGCCCCAAACTCGCGGGGCCGGGCCAGGCATTCCGCGACTTTTCAATCGAAGAGGAGTCGGCGAACGGCATGCCCGGCTTCGTGAACCTGGTCGGCATCGAGTCGCCGGGACTCACCGCGTCACCTGCGATCGCGGATCGCGTCGTCGCGCTGCTCGCCGGGATCTGATCAGCGCGCGAGCCACGCGACCGCGACGGCGATGTTGTCGCCCGCGTCGTTGCTGCGGTGCGCCGCGAGCGCCGCGTCGACCAGGGCGCGCGCGGCGACCGACCCCCGCGCATTCGCCGCGGCGGACTCCGCGCTCGCAATGGCCGTCTGCACCGCTTCGCGCGGGTCGTCGACGCCGATGCCGCGCTCCGAGATGCCGTCGGTCACGGCCAGCAACGCGCGCGCATCGCCGAGCGGCTGCACTTCGATTCGCACGTCGCGCGCGAGCTGCGAGGGCTTTCTCGGCTCGTGGCCCAAGAATTTGGATTGACGCTGACGGGGCAGGCGCTCGATCACCTGCTTCGTCTCCGCGACGAAGAGATGGCTGTCGCCGACCGATGCCGTGACGAGCAGACCTTCCGCGGGACGCGAAAGCGCGAGTGCTAGCGTGGTGCGCGGATTCTCAGTGGCCGTGTGGGCGGCGAGGATCGCGTCGTTCACCGACACGAGGGCGTGCAGCACCTCCTGGTACCAGCCCTCGGACGAGCGCTCCGCGCCGTCGAGCCACGCCTCGAGATGGGCGTCGCGCAGGTGCACGAGCGCGACTTCCGCCGCGCGGTGACCCCAGTGGCCGTCGGCGACCGCGACCAGCATGCCGCGCGAACCTTCGGCGGCGAGCGCGACGTCTTCGTTGGGATCGGTGTACTCGTAGCGTTTCTCGGCGCCGCCGCGGGAAAGCGCCACCGCGACCCGAGCGAGCGCCTGCTCGTCGACGGCTCCGACCTCGGCGTGTTCGCGGCCCGCGAGCAGCACGGCTTTCACGAGCGCGCGCTTCCGTCTTCGGCCGGGCGCAGCCCCGGCGGCGCGGGTTCGGCCGGGTTCGGCAGCGGGTTCGTGGCGAAGCGCAGGCTCTCGACCGGCCGCCCGCCGATCAGGTGCTCCTGCAGGATGCGTTCGAGCGCGTCGGGTGTGCAGCCGCGGTACCAGACGCCGTCGGGGTATACGACCGCGATCGGGCCGCCCTTGCAGATGCGGAGGCAGTTGACCTGGGTCCGGTAGACTCCGCCGGCCGCGCGCTCGAGGCCGAGTTCGCGCAAGCGGCGCTTGAGGAATTGCCAGGACGCGTTGGCTTGCTCGGGAGGCGCGCAGTCGCCGTGTACGCACAGGAAGATGTGGCGGCCGTAGTGGCCGATGCGCAGGCCGCTCGCGATCGTCTGGAGTCGTTCCGTCGAGACTGGTGCCAACGGGTCCGCGGGCGCGCCTGCATCGTGATCGGGCTGCTCGGTTTTCACGGGCGCCGAGTATAACCGTCGAGGGAGACCGGGGAGAGGATGAAGCCGTCGACTGCGGTCGTGATCGGAGCGGGGAATCGAGGCCGCCTGGTGTACGCGCACTGGGCGCACGCGCATCCCGACCGCTTGCGCGTCGTCGCGGTGGCGGAACCCGACGACGTGTCGCGATCGGCCGTTGCGACCGATCACGGCATCGCGCCGGAACGGGTGTTCCGCGACTGGGCCGAGTGTCTGTCGCGCCCGCGTCTCGCCGACGTCGCGATCATCGCCACCACCGATACGCTGCACGTGGAACCGGCGCTCGCTGCCATCGCGCGCGGCTACGACGTGCTGCTCGAGAAGCCGATCGCGCCGACGCCGGCCGAGTGCGTGCGCGTGGTCGAAGCGGCCGAGGCGGCGGGGTGCCTGCTCCAGATCGGCCACGTGCTCCGCTACACGCCCTTCTACGAGAAGATCCACGAGATCGTGCGCAGCGGCGTGCTGGGCGAGCTCGTCCACGTCGACCTGAAGGAGCACGTCGCGCAATGGCACATGACGCACTCCTTCGTGCGCGGGAGATTTCGCAACCGCAGCGTCGCTGCGCCGATCCTTTTGGCCAAGTCGTGCCACGATCTCGATCTGCTCACCTGGCTGGTGGATCGCCCGGCGCTGCGCGTGGCGTCGTTCGGGTCGCTCTCGCACTACCGGCCGGAGCGAGCGCCGGCCGGCGCGCCGTTGCGCTGCAGCGACGGCTGTCCGGTGCAGGCGAGCTGCCCGCACGACGCGGTCGCCTTCTACACGGGGCCCGAGGATGCGATCGCGCGCGTCTGGCCTTGGTGCGACGTGTCGCCCGATCCGAGTCGCGCGGCGCGCCGGCGCGCGCTCGAGACGGATCGCTACGGGCGCTGCGTGTTCCACTGCGACAACGACGTGCTCGACCACCAGGTCGTGGCGCTCGAGTTCGAGGGTGGCGTCACCGCCAGCTTCGGCCTGCACGGACTCGCCGCGAACGAGCAGCGCACGATCCGCTTGACCGGCACGCGCGGCGAGCTGCGCGGGCTCCTCGACGGAGGCATCATCGAAGTGTCGCGTGCCGGCGCGCTGGGCGTCGATCGCAGCGAGCTCGAGGGCTCGGTGTTCGGCCACTTCGGCGGCGACCCGGGCCTGATGGCGCACTTCAGCGAGTTGCTGCAGAGCGGCAGCCGCGCGGTGCGCGCGTCCGGCCGCGCGGCGCTCGAGAGTCACCTGATCGGTTTCGCGGCCGAGCGTGCGCGCGAGACGGGGCAGGTGGTCGCGATGCAGCGCTTCCGCGCCGGCGCCTACGCCGAGGCGGGGCTCGCGCCGCGATGAGCCCGGCGCGGGCGGGTTCGGCGAGCGCGCTGCGCGTGCGTCAGGCCGCTTCGCGCTCCTGCATTGTTTCGCGACTCCGATTGGATTTCAGCGCCGCGGGCGGCTCGCGCACGTCCCAGATCACGCCGACGGTCGCGAGGGCGCGGAGCAGGTAGTAGGTCACGTCGACTTCCCACCAGCGGAAGCCCTGGCGCGCACTCGCCATGTAGTGGTGGTGGTTGTTGTGCCAGCCTTCGCCCAAGGTGAGCAGCGCGAGCGCCCAGTTGTTCCGGCTGGTGTCGCCGGTCTCGAAGCGGCGCGTGCCGAACAGGTGCGACAGCGAGTTGATCGTGTAGGTCGCGTGCCAGAGCAGCGTGGTCGACAGGAAGAAGCCCCAGAACAGGCCCGGCAGGCCGCCGATCGCGAAGCACGCGACCGCGAGCGCGACGGGCGGGACGAAGTGCCAGCGGTTCAGCCACTGGATCTCGGGGTATTTCGCGAAGTCCGGGATCAGGTCGAGGCGCGTCGCCTGCCAGCGCCTGTCGAAGATCCAGCCCTGGTGCGAATAGTAGAAGCCGCGCTTCGGCGAATGAACGTCGCCGGGACCGTCGGACTCGCGGTGATGGATGCGGTGCAGGCTCGCCCACCAGAGCGGGCCCTTCTGGGTTGCAGCGGTGCCGAGCAGCGCGAGCACGAACTGGAAGGGCCGGCTCGTCTTGAAGGTCTTGTGCGCGAAGTAGCGGTGGTAGCCGCCGGTGATACCGAACAGGCGACCCCAGAAGGCGATCGCAAAGAGCACGAGAGCCGTCGTCGTGATGCCCGTGAAGAAGACACCGAAGGCGGCCACGTGAACGCCCCAGTAGAGGCCGTAGGTGAGCCAGTCGGCGAAGCGCGAGGCCCAGATCCCGTCGGCATGCGTCGGGGCCGGCGCGATGACCGCCGCGGGATCGTGCGGTTCCGTGTCGGGTTTGGCTGAGAGCGCGAGCGACATGCATTCCCTTCGGTGCGCTCGGGCGAGCGCCGTTGTTTCGAAGCGGCGCAAGAGTAGGCACCGGGTCGGCCGCCGAAGGCGGCCGCCTGTGAAACTTCGGTAAAAGCCCCCATTTCATGACCCCGCTCGCCCTCGGACGCGGGCGAGCCGAACACGGGTCAGGGGGCGGGTTGGCTACGCGTTCAGGCCGAGGCGTTGGCGCTGGTAGCGCTCGCGCTGGATTGCGGTGCACCACGTGGCGTGGTCGAGATACCAGCGCACGGTGCGGGCGAGACCGCTCTCGAGGTCGTGGCGCGGCGACCAGCCGAGCTCGCGGCGGATCTTCTGCGCGTCGATCGCGTAGCGACGGTCATGGCCGGGACGATCGGCGACGAAGCTCTCGAGAGCGGCGTAGCTGCGGTGGCCCTGCGCGCGCAT
>Ga0102851_10000076_pt1 | contig 37962 bp, 32 predicted proteins | sample Mud3Dept3metaG_FD_79558 | JGI IMG/M metagenome (GOLD analysis project Ga0102851, IMG submission 79558) | Freshwater wetland microbial communities from Ohio, USA, analyzing the effect of biotic and abiotic controls - Mud 3 Core 4 Depth 3... | ecosystem: Environmental > Aquatic > Freshwater >... | reverse complement strand
AGTATTTCTGCTACTATTTCCTTTGATGAAGGAAGAGTTGGAGCTAAAAGTTGAGCATGACTTGCAGTTAAAGGTACAGCATCAGCTTGACCAGAATGTTGAGTAGTTGCAGTTACTTCTGGAGGAATTATTTTAGTTTGTTGTGCTGTTAAAATAGTGGCAGAAATGCTGGCATAAATATCTATTTGATAATGAGAGACATAAAAATACAAATCAGACCCATATATTATACCAAGCTCAAGTTTTTTAGTTATGTATCTATAACCATCTGTAAGTGTAACTTCGCTTCGTATTCTATCAAAAGCTAAATGCGTGTGAGTTTCAACTACTGATGTACTAGCAGTTCCACTATCATGTAAATCAGAGTGTAATTGAAAATCAACTTCGTTATCAGGTTCAGAATAGTATCTACCAATACTATCCCAATAGGTTGCATTTAAGACGCTATAATTTGCCTCTGTATAAAGCATTCTAGAATCAGTAGCCCAAGTCCAAGTACTATCATGCGCGTGAGCTATAGGGTATTGAATTTCAACTTTCTGTAAGTCTGTTAAAGTAAGAAAAAGGTTGGCTGCATATAACTGACCTGAATAGGAAAGAGAACTTTTATGGGCTGGGATAAACTCATCACCATCATGAAAATTAGTGGCATCCCATTCAAAGTCATCACCTATTGTATACTGTTCATTACCAACCGCACTTAATTCAGCAACTATAGAACTATCTGTGTAATTATAAAGGGCAAGATAATGAGTGCCAACATTATATGTTTTTATTTCTAGATTACAATGGTCAACATTTTCCCAATGGCTTTCAGTTTTAAGCCAAATTCCTCCCCCCGGTATGGTAACGTAATCAGTAGAACTTGGGTACTCATAATCAGTATCTTGAAAAAGTTGAATTTGAATACGAGTTTTTGTTGCACCTTTTTGTACAATAATAATTTTTGCTGAGTGTACGGCTGTACCATTAGGATAAGTACCATACCCTTCCATTTTTACACCATAAGTGGCACTTCCACTTACGGGAGTAAACGCCGTACTTCTCACTCTTCCAATATCATCACCTAGAGAATAAGGAACTGTTACAGATACTATTTCATCATCTGTATTATAATTAATTAGTGTAACAACACAATCTATAGTATCATCATTATCAGCAGTTACTTCAAAGTAATAGGTGCATTCTCCATCATAATCATTTGTGTTTATTGTTTGTTGTGTGAACCAAAATTTTGCCTCATTAGGATAAGTAAAATCTCCTTGATTATGAGGTCCATTATAAATACTACATAGCTCAATAGGAACTTCAATATCCATTCTAAATACTGCATTTGTACTTGCAGTTAGAATTTTAGTTTGAGAACAAGTGATAGGAGTAGCATTAATAATTGCAATATTAGTATCAATTGAAGGAGTTAACAGTTGAGCATGAGAACAAGTTATTGGTGGTACTTCAGTAAGACTAGAAGCAATATCTCCACCAGCAATGGCAAATACACCTGTTTCTAGATGTGCAACATCTAAACTAGTAGTATCAACAGTAGAAACTTTAGCAAATACCCCACTCCCTAGCCAAGCAAGGTCTAGAGTTTTTACATCAGGGGTTGCCATATTAAGCCTGTGTTATACTTATATCATCTATATAAACAGACTCGCTTGCGCCATAAGCATGAATTTGAATATCTACTACTCCTGCTTCTCCAGGAGTAAAATTAATTGTTAGCTGTTCCCAACTACCATCTGAAGCTGCGGCTGAATCTTCTACATTGGTATCTACATCTGCAATTTGATAAGCAGGACAAACCAGTTTTACAGTCATAACTGAACTGGTTTGTCTTTTTACATATACAGAAACAGTAACTTGTGTATCAGCACCACAAGCTACTTGTGCTATACTAAATGCCGTTGGAAACCATGATGTTGCTCTAGTTGAAGCCCCAAGAGTCATTTTCCAAGAAATTCCTGATGCTGTGTGCCTCGTAGTTGCTTCATCTTCTACTATATCATATGGATTTAAGTAAATAAGATGGTTATTTTCTGTTTGATTGTGTTTTATACTGATGAACTTATCATAGGCAGAAGTGGAAATAGAAGGTCCATTATCAAATAAACAATTAAAAAATTTATGCTCTCCTCCGTATCCATGAAGCACATCATTTACTGAACCAGAGGTATCTGTCCAAACACAATTGTAAAAAGATGCTGGTGTGTAAAGATATATTCCACTATAACTAGAGCTAGATGCATATGCATAAAGATGGTCAAATACACAATTAATGAACACTATATCATAAGACCTGTCTATAACGGTGTCATCATATGTAGTATAGACTTTTATATTATCAAATTTTATATGATAAGCATTCCAAGAACTAGTCATATCAAAAGTAGTATTTCCTATAATATATCCATCTTTCAATATAATAGTATTTGCTACACCACTCGCATAACTATAAAGTGGTGAATAGGAACCTACTATTGCAAAGTCATGTAGGTATATTCCACCATTACCGTAATTATATACTCCATATACCGCTCCTACTGAACATAATCTTTCTATTTCTATCCAATTATAATCATTATTATAGAAAGCGGCGTGTGCTTTTGAATTTCGTAGCCAAGTATATCCTGTTTGGCTACTAAAAGTGGAATCCCAACCACCGCTAAATTTAGGATAGCTTGTGGCAGAATAGTTTTCATAGGTCAGAACAAAATAATCATTCATTCTCAATGGTTCTATTTTGTATCCAGTTTTTGTTCCTGAAGACCCATTAAAATAGCTTGGATATGCAGATGTACCCCCACAAGCAGAGCCTAAAGTAACCGTAGTAGTTACAATATTTCTAACAGGGTAAAATGGGGGAGCGTCAGAACTGTTATCACTAATAACAGAAGAAAGAGAAATTGCATCGGCAGAGCTTGAAGATTTACAAGCAATAATTGTATCAGTATAAATATAACAAGCAGGCATCGCTACTGTAGCATAAACAGCAACACTTTGTATCGAAGAACCTAATGCAGAACCTTTATCTACTGTTATAGCTGACCACTTAGAATCTGTTAGTGGAGGAACATTAAAAGTATCAACTACTGTATTTCCAGACGTATCAGAACATAAACAAACTTGTAATATTCCTTCTTGAAGAATTTCAACAGAAGACATAATCCAAAATGAAAGTTGTTGATATCCAGAGTAATCTGTTGCTCCTGCTAAAGCTTTATAGGCTAATTTACCTGTTGCCCCAGCAGAACAATTTATTCTACTTGAGTAACTCCCATTGATTTTATATGTAGTATAAACTGCTGTTGTTGTAAGAGCATTATCTTCTGACCAGACAGATTCTCCGTCATCTACTGCTAAAATAAGCCCAGAAGGAATTGTTACAGAAACAGAATCGGTTGTGAATGTACAGCTTCCTAAAGAAGTTGGTGTTTCAGATTTGGCATATTTAATAGTATCTCCCCCAGCTATTCTAGCTGCTGTTGCTCCTAGACCTGAATACCAAGGGCCAGTTTTAGGTAACGGGTATCCTATAAGTGAGGTATTATTTGTTACGTATGCTACATTAGAAAACCCATTAACAGGAGTACCAGTAGCTACACAGTTATAATAGTCAACAATTACTACTTGAGTAACACTACTAGTTGTGCCATCATGACTAAAAGTGTAGTTACCGCTTTCACTAGAAGCACGTTTCCAGTAAATAGAAAGTCGTTTATCTGATGCATAAGTAGTATTGGTTATTGCTGTAGAAGAAGCATCTAAATTAGACCACCCAGCGGGGGGAGTTATTGTTGGAGTTCCTGAACTTTTTTTAGCATATACATAAGCAAGAAGTATATCTCCATCTACAATTCCAGCAGGAGGAGTACAATCTACACTAGCATCTGCTTCTGCAACCATAGAACTAGCTGACCTAAAGGTTATGTTAGAGCCAGCAGCGGGGATTAGCTCTGCTACCATAGCGTGTTTATAAGGAGTAGAACTTGCTAAAGTTGCAATAGTTGGCTTTCTTAAACTTGTTGCTAGGTAATCTGCGATATAAATATCATAGTTAGCTGTATAATAGGTATCACTACGCTCTGTCCAAGGAGAAACTACTGTAGCTGATTGAGCAGTAGCATGGTAGGCAATACCAAAAAATACATACATGTATTCATCTGTAATACCAGAATAGGGGTCAGCATAACTAGTACCATCAAAAGTATCAGAACCTATACGTGGGTCTACATAAAACGTAGTCATTTATTCTCCCTTATGTTTCTATAACTCCTGCGCTCCTTAATGCCGCAAGAATTTCATTTATCTTTTCTTCTACTGGAGTAGGAGTTGCACTTTCTTCTACATCTGCAATTTCTGCTTGGCGAATAATGCTAATTGGTCGCCAAATAGGTGTGGCTAACGATTGGTCCCACCCATAAAGAATGAACTCATCAGCCACCATCCTTACTTCTCCAACTACTGCTGTAGCAGCTAAATCAACTTGGGTATTAACATATTCCTGCCACGGAAATTCTTCTGGCATCTGACTCCATGCTAGTCCACCTGTTACTTCTGAAGTTAAATCAATCATTGTTGGAGAAGCTATGGTTTGAGATACTGCTGGGGGTTTACCAGTAACTAAAGCAACTAAACCAGTATAAATTATAGAAACTCCAGGAGTAGCATCGGTTAAATCTATAGTATGGGGACAGTTATTTGTAGAAAAATCTGGATTTTGAATAAGCATATTAGAACTATTGAATGTTCCTGTTGTACTAACATAAAGATTAATAGCTGTAGCATCAGTATAATTAGTAAGTGTAGAACAATCTATTTCTAATTTATTTAATGAGTTTGTAGATGCGGTTGTAGGTGGATGAGTAGAACAGCTATACGTAGATGGGCTATCATTAGTATATGAATTAGTATTAACATCAGTTATTGAGTCTATGAGGTCATAAGTGCCGCTAGTTCCTATTTTTCTATAAATTCTTATTGTGTCTGCACCATTGGCAGCATCAGTTAAAGATGTGAAATGGATAGTTACTTCATAAGTTTGGTCTGAGGGAACAACAACATAAAGTGCGTTACTAGGTAAGCTTTCTCCTCCACCTTTTACATAAGTTAATTTATACCAATAAGAACCTCCGGTTAATCCACCTGTATGTGGTTGAATATCAGTAGGAGTAGCTTGGTCGTTATTTGTTGGCGTATCAGGGGGAGTTAATCCTGATGGCATAGTTACTTGAGCAATTGCCGATATTCCTGTTTCTAATCCCGCACTATCAATATAAGTTGCTGCTACATAATAAGTTACTCCAGCTAACAGCACACCACCAGTCTCGGTATCTGTTAGAGTTAAACTTCCAAGCGGGTCAGATAGAGCTACATTTCCAGTATGTCTGTGTTCGATTAACCCATTTAATACTGTGTCTACTGTTATCCAATTCCAGTAAGTAGCAGCCCAATCGTTAGTTGAGGGTACTTGCTCTTTTACTGCTGTGAATCCAAAATATGTGGTTATAAGTGTTGACATTTATCTCTCCTTTACAAGTATCCTGCGCCTTCAAATCTAAAATGAAGCCTAAGTTTTTTTCCTTCCGATTCGTTACAATCTGGGTTTATTTGAAACACCAAAAGATAGCAACCATGATAAACCGAAACTGTTTTACACCAATGAATCACTCTCGGAACTAAAATTGCTGGTGAGTATGTTGTGTAATCTTCACTAGCTATATAATCGGCTAAAGTATCAGGTAAGTCTAGTCCGTAAGTGGGTGTAATTGATACTCCTTCTGAATAAGTCCCTTCCATACCCCAAGAAAAAATGGGTCTTTCAGAGTATGTGTAGGGAAACTCGATGTAATCACTTACTGCCCAAGATATTCCGGCCACAGTTAAAGTAACATCCGTATAACCAGTAGTAACTAAGCCTTGTTTTTTCTGGTGTTCTCTGGCAGATAAGTCATTTTTAACTTTTCTTAAAATGTCTGAGGCAGAATAATCTGGCTGAGTAGGGGGAAAAACATACGATTTTAGATTTATACCCATGCGTCACCTGGCTCTACAACAGAGATTAAGTTTCCTGATATTTGTGTAGATACTTGTTGCTGCTGAACATCAGTAGTTCTATTAAGAGAAACAATAAGCATCGTAGTAGTCCCTGTTATTGGCGATTGTCCTGTGAGCTTCATTCCTACCTCTGCATATAAAGGAAGATTATTACTTGTATATGAACCACTTCTAGCAAGCATTACGGTTTTAAATATCTCTTTGACTCCATAATTAGATAGTGCTTGCTCACTAGTTAAGCAGTAATCTGGGCTAACTTCAAACTCACCTTCTACAGCAAATCTTGAAGTTCCAGAAATATTTAATACTCTATCTGCTAATGCACTATAAGCCTCTACTGATTTCTGTTCCTTTGAATCTGGAATCCAGTAGTTTATTATTGTAATATCAGGAGTAATATCGTAGTAATGGTTTATGATTGTAGAAAATACTGACCATAATAAAGTTTGACCAGGAACAATATTAACTACTTCGGAAACTTTAAGGGCAGGATAAAGGCTATCTAACCAAGATACTGTAGCTGGGGTTGTTCCGCTTGGAACAGTAGCAAATCCATAGTCTTCATGAACTACTATTCCCCTTACTTTACGAAGTTCCGTGGTGACTTGAGCATATGTCATAGTAGTAATTGCTGTGCTGGGGAATAATTTACCCCAAGTTACAGAACCAACTTTTCCATCTACTGTAATTTTTGCAGCCGTTTGAAAAGCCCTAACTCCTGCTCTAGTATCGGGGCCAAAAATCCCATCATGTCCTTGAGGACCACAAGAAAATCCCTTGTTAATGAGTGCTACCTGTACTGCATGAACGCCTGTTATTCCATGACAAGCATAGTCATCCCGCATAAAACCATTACAAGTATACCCAGTAACGCCAGGATATTGAAGGTTTACTTTATTGGGATATGTGTTGGCTTGGCTAGGGATAGTAGGAGCATAAACAGGGTCAACGGTTACTGTTTCATCCCCCCATGTTCCTATCCATCCTTTAACAACAGCTTTATTTATTACACCTTCTTTAGTATAACTTAAGGTTAATCCTACATCATAATCACCTATAGTAACTTCATCACTTAATACAGTTAACTGTGATGTTTCCCATACAGCTAGAGAGCCATCCCTTCTAAATCTTAAGCTATAACCATTAAGGGCAAAAATGTCTGAAATTATCTCCCATACATTCCCTCCTGTTTCATAAACAGTATATAAAGGAATATATTGAAGGTTAATCTCGGGGTGGTCTGCGGTATAACTTTTAAAGGTATAATTAGGATACTCTGAATCCCCTACATTTGCAAAGTTATACCCCATATAGATAATACGATTGAAAAAGATATCACAATAATCATTATAACCACCATTTTCTTCTCTTACTTCAAGCATAAAACAAGCGGGTTCACCATGAACAGAGGTAGTTTGTGAAGGAAACATATATGTTTCCCACAGATTTTTATCTACTTTTCCTGTCCAGTTGCCAGGAGTATTGGGCCATAGTTTTTTCTGATATTCTCTAACGCCGCAATAAGTATTCTGAGCATATACACCAGTTCCTTGAAAAACATAAACACCATCACATCCATGATAGCCTTTATCTCTTAGAAATAGTTGTACTTCTTGAATACCATCTATAGTTTGTCCGTTATAAGTATGTCCATCTTCCATAGGATGAGAAGATATATATTGAAGAGTAAAACTATTAGGGTATGGAGTCCCTCCTGTGGTAGTTACTACCTCAGTTCCATTTTGAAATGACTCTAACAAATCTGCTAGAGAGTCTATTACTGCATATCCATCTTCCCCTGCGTATAAATTATGGTAGTAGAATATAGAGTCTAAATAGGTGCCCTCAATTATAATAAATGAATTATCCCTTGACCTATGAAGGTCGTTATTATCCATATTCTGGGCATTTAATTTTGCTTCTTGAGCGATTTTAGAAAGGCTTTCTAAGTCGATATCACACGTAGGAATCCCTTCTTCTGAGATATTCATTGAGGCACTTACTATTCTCCAATGGGTTTGACATACTTGGCCGTCCCCTATAGCAAAATAAGTTCTATTACCATTTCCATCCTCTGTATAGTCATATTCGTCATCATTTCCAACAATTTCAACAACATATAAATATACATTAGGTTCAACAGTTGATTGTTCAATTTCTTTTCCATATATAGAGGAATCATCTTCTCCTGGTACTCCACCCAAAGGTCCAAGCTCAGATACCGTAGCATTAAGTACGGTTAGAGTTGCCGTAGAAACAATACTACTTAAATCCTCATTTAAGGTAAATCTTATAGGGTCGCCAGCTAAATTTGTTATTAACTTGACTGGTTTTACTGTTGTATCGGGGCCAGTTCCAGGAGCATATGGTTGAAATGTGGCGAGTGCTTGTGGGTTAGCCATTACGCCCCTTCTTCCCAGACTCTAAGAGACATAGTAAAATCATACCTATTTATTGCTGCTACGGGGTTAATCGTCCATGAAACTACATAACAATTATACTGGGTTCCATAACCATCAGTAAATATTCCTGCGGGATTTTCAAGTAAATCACTATTTAAACCTTCTGCTGCGGTTCTTGTAGTATTCATATCTGTGGACTGAATATAGCCAGAAATTGTGAAGACTTTTGACTTGTTTGTACTCCGTCTAAAGGCATAGGTTGTAGTTCCTAATTCTACGTTTGTCCAAGCCTCTTCCAAAGTAGGTAACGTTTGGCTAGTGACATAAATGTAATACGTTGTGGGGTCTTCACCAAGGAGATTCTCCCAAAGAAACTCTTGTGGACTTGTATCAGCCATCTTCCTCTCCTTTAAGCATTGAATGGACTAAATTTATATGGGTTCTGATTGTTAAGTAGTTTAAGTAAGAATGCTTTAAGTTCTTCCAACTCTTTATCATTACGTACTTCAAAGTTAAAAGCTCCTGAATCAAAGTAGTTGTTTATGATTGTCTCATTATCACTCTTTGTTATTTTAACAGGTATTGCGCCACTTTCAAGTGGTACTACAGCTTCTTGTCCACGAAGTAATGCAAGACTTTCTTGGAATCTAGCTCCTGGTGTAATTCCTCCTGAATGAAATCTCTGAACATAAGGGTCGCCAGGAATCCAGTCTTTTACACTTACATGAACATGGTCTTCATGTCTCCATGTAGGAGTATTTGGTTTTCCTGCTGGGGGAGTATAAGCCCTCCATCCTCTAGCTCCAGAACTCGTTATTCTATTGTTCCAGATAATATATCTTAATTTAAGAGTGTTGAAGTTAGCAGCTAACCAATTAGCATACTGGTCCATCTTTGATTTGTTGGAGAATAAGTCAGCAGCAAGTCCTACTGGATGTTGTGATACATAACCACCAGTACGACTCGCTCTACCACCATAACTAATGGGACCAAAAGCGTTCTTTAGTGCTTCTATTACCATTCCTGCTTCTGGCTGCAAATGTCCAGGTTCGTATGTCTTATTTGTGTTTACATTTCCTGTATTTACAGGGTAGTTAGGAAACATGGTTATATAGTTGCTGAGATTAGAACGATTAAGAATATCTGAGAGTACATTCTGCATCATCTGTCCTGGCCCACCAGCAAGTTGTGTTACATTAGGAAGTGATTGACCTTCCCCACCAGCCCTAACTCCCCCACTAGTTCCAGCCCCAATTCCAGTAGGAATAGTATATCCTAAACCTTTTGCAAAGGTATTTAGAATATTTCTTCCTAAAGTGTAGAAAGCGCCTACATTTGCACTTGCGGCAGCACCAATTCCTGTTTGAACACTCTTGTTAACACTTGGCATTGTAGTTGCAGCAGTTTTATCAAGCTCATTAAGACGGGCCTGCATAGCTAAGAATTGTGCGCTTGCATTTTTACTAGTAGTAGCATTTGAGGTATCAAGTTTGGTATTACTTGTAGCCATATTAGCATAAGCTCTTTGCCAAGCTTCTACTAGTTTTCTCCCGGATTCTGTCATTGTAGTATTGCTAGTACTTACTGTGTCCTTAGTGGTTGCAATTACAGCATTTACATTTGCAAATTTTCCAGCAGCTATCTCAGCAGCATGTCCTGCATCTGCTACTCCTGTTTTTGCATTAGACCATCCCTCTGAGAAGGGAACTTTTCCAGCGTAAGCATCACTTACAGCTTGTTCAGCATGTGCAGTAGCAAGTTTTTGGGTTGCTGAACCCATATTTATTCCTGGAGGAATTGGTCTTCCAGCAGCTTCAGCTAAATAACCAACCATTAAATCTATTTTAGCTGCTACACCTTTTCCGAAAACATTCTCTAATGCTTCTTGGGTAGTTCCAGCCAGACCCTTTACACTAACCCCTGCTACTAGAGCATTAATAGCATCAGTAAGGCCAACTATTTTAGCCTGTAATTCTGAGGCCGCACTCTGATTCTCTGAGAGTAATCTATCTATAGTGTCTTTATCAAAGGTTGCTTTTGCTACTTCTCCTTGTTTTCCCTCTATTTCTGCTGTTAGTTGAGCAGCTTTATTTGCGGCTTGAACATACACAGAGTAGAGCGATTGAAACTGCTCTCTACTCATGGTTCCAGAAGCATATGCATATGCGGCTGCAACCATTTGACTATCATTAATTTGTCCTGTTAAATCTGCAATCCGTTTTTGCCACTCTGCCTTTTTCTTCATAGCTGTTACTTCTGCGTTATCAGCGGTTACTTTTGCATTAATTAGGTCAAGTTCATTTTGATGCCTAGCTATGTGGTCTTCTGTTCTTTGTATTGACTCTTCTTGTCTTCTAATTTGTTCTTCAATAGCTTCTTTTTGTCTTTTATACATTTCTAATAGTGGTTTGTTGGCTGCTAATACTGCTTTAGCTTTTCTAACTCCCGCTTTAATCTCAGACTCATTCATTTCCTCACGGGTATCACGCTCTTTTTCAAGCCAATGCACTATATCTTGAGTTGCAATCTTTCTATCTAACTCAATTTTGTCTCTATCATTTTGTAGTTTAGCTATCTCGTCATCTATAGCCTGAAGTGGTGCAGCAGCTTGTCTGTAGATATCAGTATTTCCTAAGCCTGCCTCTTCTAGTGACCTTAAGTATAGAGTTAAGTCTAGCCTTTTCCGTTGTAAAGCATTTAGTTGTTTATCAATTGCAAAGAGTTGGTCTTGATAAACCCCTTCCCCAGCAATTTTAGGATTGAGGAAGTTATCAAGGTCTTCTTGGGCCTTACTAATTTTCTCACTTACACGGTCAAATTGACTAGTAACAGCATGTAGACGTTCCTGTAAAGGCTGTAAAGCAGACCGCTGTTCAGCAAGTCTTACATTTAATCTGGCAACTTCTGACTCTAAGGCTAAAGTAGAATCCGAGAATAGCTGTGTCTCATTTATAGCTTCCATTAAATCCCACACGCCAGAAATTCTACTCATAATGCTAGTAGCATTATTAAGTTCAAGAGTTAAACCTTGAATTTCATGGTTCAAATTACCTATTTGTATCTCTAGTTCCTGAGATTTTGCGGTTTGTTCTTCTATGGTTATATTTAGTTTCTTATATGCGGCATCATATTCTTTTAGTAGCTCTATTGCTTGTTCCATATTGTAATTAGTACCAGGAATATTTGGCAATTCTCGCTGTGCTTGTCTTTGTGCTTCTCTCTGAGCATACACTTGTTCTTGGAAACTTGGTTGGGGTGCCTGATATGCTGGCCCTCGTAAAGCTTCTTCTGCTGTAATAGGTAGACCAAGTTTTGTTCTTTGGGCTGCTCTTTGTCCTTGTTCATATGCTGATAATTCTGTTCCTGCTGCTTTGGCGATTAAAATACCAAGCTGCTTTTCAAATTTTAAGAATCCTTCAGGCATATTTTTAACATTCTGAATGTAGAGATTCTCTAAGTTTTGATAGTATTCTTCTTGATGTGTTTGCTTCCATTCTGCTATTTTTTCAAGTTCTTTTTCGTGCATTGTTAACCTAAGTTGTTCTGCGAATGCCTCATAAAGTATCTCTTGAGGGGCTTTAATCATATCAAGGAAAGCTTTAGCCCCCATTTCTAACTGGTCTACAAAGAATCCTCTAACTTGAGGCACTACTAATGCTGGAACCGCAGCAAGAAATGCTGTAGAAAATCCACCAATAGCATCTGATAGTCCTGTCATAAAGGCCACTTTTACATCTTCAGCCGCTCTTGCTGCTGGATTTTCATAGTTCTCACCCATGTATGCCTGCTGGAATTTCTCTTTTCCACCATACCCCCATTGAATCAATCTTAAGATATCTATAGGAATAGTAACTGCTGTAGCTGCACCAACTGCTTTCATTGGAGCAGTTTTCATAAGTGCGCCTAATCCTTTTGGAAATACCTCTCCAAAAGAAGTTCTTACTGCTGCTTCCGCAGCTTGTGTAGCAGCTATTTTAGCGGCATTTTCAACTGCGGGGACAAATATATCCTTAGCTCCCGTGCTAAAGAACCTCTCTGCATCTTTTCCAATAAGGCCAAAGATATCTGCTTCTTCTGCTACTTCTCTTAATGGCTTTAAAAACTTACCAAAAATTTCTGCTTCAGGGGCAAACATAGCCCCCATTTCTCTAGCAGCCCTTCCTCCTGGAGTAAGTATAGAAGGAAGTTTTGTAATAGATTCTTTGATAGTAGAGGTTAATCCTTTAAGAGTCTCATTTAGTTTTTGAGTGGTATCAGTAAGTTTAGTGAATATACTCTCTATCCCCTTTAAACTGATAGCTCCTTTTTCATCTTTAAATAGTCTTAGTAATCTATCTCCTAAAGAAGTCCCTTTAAGTTCTAAGACACTAGGGAGTTCTCCGGGAAACACTCCTCCCCTACTTAGTACTCTTCCTGCGTAATCTTTACGAAACTCTACCTTTAATTCTTTTACTCCTTTTTCATAAGCTGCAATAGTTCTATGGTTTCCGTCTGCGAGTCTTATATTTCCAATTGAGTCTATCTCTAAAAGAATTCTCTTTTCTATTTTTTGTCCCTTTTCAAGAGTTTTAATTATATTATTTACATTTTCTCTATCTACAGCTATGTTTTTGCCAAAAATTGTAGTTACCCAGCCCTCTCTCTGCCATTCACCCAGTAGATTATCGGGGGCTATCTGTGTCGATGCTCTAACAGCAAAATCAGGAGGAACTTTTCCCATTATGAATCCCTGTTTACTACTAATCTCTGTTAAGGTTTTTTCTAGTTTTTCTATAGCTGGAGTTAATTTAGCTTCTTTTCCTAATCCTATAGCTCCACGCTCATCTTTTAAGAGATTTTTTAGTTGTGCTATCATTTTTTGGGGTATTGTATCAACGGGCGTTAATTTAAAGGGCTTTACTCTAACTCCTGTAGGGGTGCGGTACTGTGGTAATGGTTCATTTTGTAGGCCACCCCTATCCATAATATTTCTTGCCAAAACTGTTGGACGTAATTCTCTTGGAATATCACGCCCACTTTTTCCTGCCGCAACAAAATGTTTTACTACGGCACTAAAATAACCACCATAACTCTTAACTGCATCTACAGCAAACTGTCTAGTTAATTCTGGTGTATTAGCGGCGGCCTTTTTAAATATATTGTAGCCTGCTTTCCAAGCCTGTTGTTCTTGTCTAAGTAATGCTATCTCTTGTTCAAGAACTTCTTGTGTTCTAACGGCATCCTTAAGAATTTCTTCATCTAATTTTCCTATATTTATACGCATTCTTCCAAGTGCGCTTTGTGTACCTCTAGTAAGAGACTTATCCCAGGCTTTATATTGTCTTTCATATCTTGCCAAATCCGCAGTATATTTTGCTTCTCGTTCTTCCCAATCTAGAGAATAGTCTATTCTGGGTCGTCTAGGCTGTCCAAGTTGTTTAACGGTGCCTCTTTCTAAATCATGCCCTATTTCATGTCCTAAAGTAGAAAGATGTTCAAATAGAGTATCAAAATCCTCTTCAAAAGTAACTACCCTCTTATATATTGACCCTCCATAGCCACCTTTAAATACTAGGTTTAATCTTGCAATTTTGTCAACTAAATTACCAAAGCTTTTACTTAGTTTTCCATTTTCTGCTAAGAAATCTTTCATAGTTAGTGGCATTTTAGGATTAGTGAGTCGTAAATAACCTCCCATATCTGTTTTAACTTGGGTTTTACCGAAGAAATCTTTAGCTTTTTCTCTAAGGTCTATCAAGTCTTGGGTTACTTCAAACTCGTCCCCAAATCTTATATATCCACCTTGTTCTTTATAGAGTCTTTTGAAAGCACCAGTTACTTTATCAACTATAACTGCTAAGGGTTCAAGACTTATTGCTCCACCTTGCCCTTTGATTCCTTTGGTGATATTGGAAAATCCAAAAACTTGTTTAAGTGGAGCAACAACATGCTTAGTCCAAGCGCGCATGACTGTTAAGGTAAAGACTCGACTTTTTGCTAGTTCTATATCTCTAGTTGCGTCGATATCACCCATGATTCTTTCGGCGCTAACTGTGGTTGTTCTTGCATTTTTAAGGTTGAATCCTCTTGTGAATAGCGCACCTATATTTCTCCATGCTGGGGCATCAAGAAGACCAGTAATTATGGAAGAACCAATAATCCTTCTTCCCGTACTAGGTACTGCTTTCGCTGCTGTTGGTGCCTTTTTACTGAATGCATTTAAGTCTTTATAAGCCTCTTTTAAGTCTTTAGTTAAGTCTACTATTGAATCAGCAAAACTTCTCATATGTGCGGGAACATGCTTATTCTTAATAGCATCTACTAATTCAAGATGTGCTTTTTGTAGTTCTTGTATTTGTCTAGTAATATCATTTCTAGCTAAGGCTAGTGCAGTTTCAGCCTCTTCTACTTTCATTGTAGCAATTCTTATTTCTTTTCTTTTGGCTATAAAGTAATCTTCAGTCTCATATCCAGGTTTTATTATTTTTCCATAACCTAGTCTTTCTTTACTATATTTAAGAACAGCTTTTTCTATGTCATCCTCTTTTAAATTTCTTAGATTAGAAAATTGTCTTCTTACTAATTGCTGTTGAGCTACAACACCCTTAATTCTATCTAACATACCCCCATAGAAGGGTTCAACTGGTCCTGCTACTTCATCCATCATACGTAGCATCTGAGTTTCAATTTCTTCTGTTATCTCATCAATCCACATAGTACCAGTCCATCTGGCAGTAAGTGGTTTAAAGGATTCGGAAGACCGTTTATATAATTTTGCTAGATTTGCATTAGCTTTTTCTAGTTGCTTTTCTAGTTTTGCTATTCTTTTCTTTCCCAAATCTTCTATAGCTTGGGTTTGTTGTTTCATGCTATATTCTATACGCTTGGTCATATCTTTAGGATAAGATTGGGCTGTTCTACGAGCCTCTAATCTTGCCCATCTAACATTACCAGCACCACGTAGATTCATCATTTGTTCCCATTCAGGAACTTCTGGCTGTTTTGCAAGCATTTTTGCTACTCTAGCCGCAACTATTGGCTCTGTTCTTATTCTGTATTGGTCCACGGCGGTTTGTTTTACATACCCAGCAATTTTTATTGTGGTTTTGTTAAGTATTTTGAATGCTGTATATGTAGCAGCTAAGATACCTGCACTTGTAATAATTGCAGAAGCTACATCATCATAGGATTCTTCGGCTGCTTTTGTTCCTAGTGTTTTTCCTACTGCGGGAGCTATAGGAAGTCCTGATTGTTGAGTTTCTAGTATCTGTCGTGCTGTAGCAGATGGGCCAGTAAGTGATAGCTTGGCATAATCTGCTGCTTCTTTCATATAGTCTCTTACTTGACGGGCATCATCAACCATAGTTTTTCCTGCTTGAGCAATGGTTTCTCCACCTTTGCCAGCTTCCTTCATTAACTCTTCAATATATAGAGCCTTATCTTTCATGCTCTTAATGAATTCCATTCTTTCAACTTCTCTTCCTTCTTGCATAAGTTCTGGAGGAACCATATTATTTAAGACATACTCCATGTCTTTTAATTGGTCTGTAGTATGGCTAATCCAGGTATCTATAGGAAGAGTGAGAAGCATATCTGTAGTTGGATGCATAAGCATTTCAATAGCTTCCATTAATGGGCTAATATTTGTTGACTCATTAGCTTCTTTCATAGCTTTACCATATAGAGTAATTAAATCAGTAAGCTCTGAGATATTATCCCCATACATTCTTACTACTTCACTATATCTCTCCATATTTGTAGAGAAATTATTGAATGTAACCCCTGTTTTATCAACATTATTTTGGAAGTATATTAATGCTCCTGCGGCTTCTAGTGTTTTCTTCCGCATTTCTGCTTGCGTATCACCATTTCTAATCATTGCCTTAGATAATTCACTAACTAATCTAACAGCCTCTTCTGGGGGAAGATTTAAGTTAGGTGCAAACCCTTTTTGAGCTTCTGCGGCAGCAGCGGTTCCTATCTCTAAGGCATTTGTCATATTGTCGCCATACTCTTTAGCGACCATAGCCGCTTTAGTCATATCTTTTAGAGAAAATCCAGAAACGTCACCTAAATCTTGAAGATATTCTTTTAATCTTCCAGCCCCACCAGCAGCATCATCAAAAGCATTACCGATTTCTTTTATATTATCTCTTACTTCAAGCCAGCTACTTATTACCCATAAGGCAGCAAAAGAGGCTGCTAAAACAGCAACTCTTGTAGCTAACATTTTCATTGATGCTGCAAATACGCTAGTGGCTTTTCCAGCAGCTACCATACTTGTCGCTGTTTTACTAACGTGTAGGTTAAGAAGCTGGAATATCTTAACTGCTACCCCAATCATTATGAGGTATTTTAATACGGGCTGGATTACACCGAGTAATCTAGCAAACAGAGTTATTACTTCTGAAACTACTGTTAGTAATGGTACAAGAGTATGCTCAAGAAGGTCTTTTGCCATTTGAGCAACAACTTGAAATATTGACCATGAAGTTTTCCCAAGTGCTAAAAGCATTGGAAGAAGGTGAGCTTTAAAATAATTGTAGAAGTTGTGAACAGCCCCTATTACTTTATAGAGAAGGTCACTAAATTTAGAGAAAAAGTCTACAATTTTCTGCTGGGTAGCTGCATCGCTTAATACATCATAAAGTTTTTTAACTTCATTTTTAATTAAAGCATATGCTGGTGCCGTAGCTTGCTGGAACCCAATATATAAGGCATCCTTAATATTTGACCAAAGCCCCTTAAGCGTCTGTGATTGAAGTAGCATACCACCAGAGAATCTCTTCTCTACTTCCATCAAAAACGCATCAGCATAAGTCATGCCTGCATATTTACCGCCTGCTTTAAAGTCAGCGCGTTCCATTTTAATCCCGTAGGACAATGCTCGTCTAAACATACCAGTCATTGCATCTGCGGCAGCTTCTACTGCATCGGTGATATCTCTACCAAATGCAGAAGCCATATCTCCTAATGGTTTTAACCATTTTTTAGTGTCCATATTATAAGCAGATAGTTTTACTACTGCTTCAGTAATCTGTTTAATCTGGAAAGGAGTTTCCTTAGCGAATTGTACTATATCTGCCATTTCTTTCTTTGCGGCAGTAAGTGAGTGAAGAGTGGTTTGAAGGGAAACAGTCCACGTTTCCATTTCGCTGTTGACTTTGACTAGGTTTTTACCAATTATTGGTATTCCTGCGCCAATAGCTGCAATAGCTCCAACAGCCCCGGCTGCGGCAAATGCTCCAACAAATATTGTTGCCCATTTATCCGCTTTCTTTGCTAAACTGTCCAGATAACCAAAGGTCTTATCATACCATCTTTTGCCATCCCCACTATTGAAGATGCCACTAATAAGATTTTTTAGTCTGCCTACTTTATTTACGTCAGAATCAGAAACGTCAACAACTTTCCTTAAACGGATTGCATCAAAGGCTCTAGCTATAATGCCGAGTCTAGGGGTGATGTTATCTACAACCCCCATAGTTACAGTTGTCTTATAATTAGCATTAAGACCTTGCAGATTTCTCTGCAATATTCTTGCCTGTGCAGAGGCTCTGTCTTTTAAAGAAACAATTAATTTGTATTCTCTATCAGCTATTTTTTCCTCCCTTTCGTTGCGCCAGATTTAATCTTTGCTGCCATTTCTGCTTTCTTACGTTCCATTTCAGTCATCTTACCTTCAAGACTTTGTATGGTTCTCAAATCTCGCATAAATACCGGGTCTTGGTCTAACGTTCCACCTGCTTTTGGAAGTACATTTGTTAACTTCCAATCTATCCATTGTCGAACAGAGGGCAGGAGCGGATATTCTCCGTACTCCTGCCCCTGTAATAGTGCTAATACTTGGTCTTCTAGAATTACGCTAAAGGGACTGATTTCCCATCAGCAACTATAACCTTGTCCCCCTCATCTTCTTCTTCACTCTTTAGAATTGGGTTTTTGTCATAAATGTCATCAACCCAAACCCTAACAATCTCTGGGGGTAGCTTCTTAATGTTGTTCGGTGTAACAGCCAATACTTTGTTATCTTCTCCAATAACATTCCAGTTAACAATTAGATTCTCAACTAGAAATGCTCTTGTAGTTCCCAACATCATATCGACTTCTGCTTTATCGTCTTCCTTACCTTTTTTCCTAGCGTTCGCTAATTTAACTGTTGAAGTCAAATCAACAAACTTCTGGTAGTCAGCTTCGGTCATTTTGCGATGCTCAAACCAAGTCTTGTCTCCTTCTGCTTCATCTTTCTCCCACGGTAAATAAACTCGAAATGTTTCAGGTGCGTTTGTTACATAAATTTTTTGAGCCATTTTTAAATTCCTCCTATTACTTCCAAGTGACGGTTACAATTTCGCCTACTGATGGTGCAAGTACAATACCAGTATTTGCGACTACGATTCTACCAGATGTAAGGGTTACAGGCAACCCACCAAACATAACACGGGGAAATACAAATTTAACATACTGAGTTGCAGATGCAAATAATTGTGCGTTCATGAGGGTAATTTCTACATCGTCTTCAAAGAGACTATACCCAGGATAAGTAGCGTTGTCTGCACCATAAGTATATTTTTCATAATCGTCTTCACTAGTGAAGACCTGATTAAAGTTCAGGTCAAATGTCCTAGAACCTTCAGTTACTCCATTAAGGAATCGGGAAGGATGTACGGTATATTCATCATTAGAGAGATTGTTATTAATAGCAATCTCTGCTGACTCCATATTATCGTACTGAGTACCATTAATCTTAATTAATCCACCGTGGAATGCTAATAAATCGTCCGAAGTATAGGAAGGAGTTTCTGCATCACCGGAACTAATCTTACGTTCCATTGCAACTACCCACTCGGAAGTGTATGTTGCAATCTCACCCTGGTTTACTGAAATAGTTAAGCTATTAACTTTACCATTTACAAGGTGGAGATACAGAGTATCACCAACATTCTTTTCAATAGTATACCAAGCCTGATAATCCGTAGGAGTAATGGTTGTAACACCAGTTGAACCATCGGCTGTACAATCAGTACTTGACAGAGCCATTTCTAGTAACATACCAAGGTCAGTAGAACGAGCATAACCACCAAAACCGCCTGCAATACCATAACCACCGGCTACAGCACCACTACGGTCACGACCTCTACCAATCTCATTATCTGCCGTTAGTGGGTTATTCTCAGACGCAAAACTTTCAGACGTAATAACGAAGAAGGTATCAATGGTGGTAGCATAAGAAGTAACATAGTTAACGTCAGTAACATTAGCTTCAGTAGTCCAAGCTGTCTGCTTACCTATACCTAGATGACCAACTAAACCTGTAATTGTTGTCATTTAAGTTATTCACCCCCTTTCGCTATTCTTAAATTTCTGCCGTTTGAACTGTGAACTCTATGAGAACTGCTGCGTCATAGTTATTTGTAGTACCTGAGCGAGAATACCTTATGCGTCTTATATAACTATTCCATATGCTCTCATTAGTATTATTATCGGCTAATCCACTTAATCGTTTATTTGATTTGAGTGTCGCTATAATTCTATCGACAATTGTATCTCGTTGGATTAACATTTCCCCATAATCAGAGCCAAAAACCATCACCATTATAAAAACTGTATACTCTCTATTCTGAAGGGCGTTAGGAGATATTTGTTCCTCTGTACTAGCTATCTCATCCACAAACACCACAATTCGGGGGAAGTCATTAGGCTCCCAATTTCTCATATAGGAGTCAATTCCCTGCACTAAATACGTATCAACATTGTCAATACAAGCAGCAGTTAGTAGGTCAGTTATTTTCTGTTCTATTTGTGATACTATCATCTAAACCCCATTAAGTTATCCATATGATTTTGAAATATTTCATTTATGTCGCTTCTTTCTTCCCATGTCAAATCTTCTTCTTTGGTGGGAATCATTTTTCTATCTGGCATAGGAAAGTCAGTCCCTAATTGATGCCAATAGAATAGCTTTCGTCTAAATTCATTCTCAATGTTCTGTCCACTAATTACCATACGATAGCCACCTTCCTCTTCTTCTACTGATACCATATGATGTGATTTTACTTCTTTGAATAATCCTCCATATGGCCTAAGCATACCCCCTTCTTCTGCCCCCTTTGAATAGGGTCTATCAATTGAGTTTCTCCATCTAATAGTACTTGAAGCTAATTGCTGCCAAGCACTCCTTGGATTTACTGCTTCTTCTTTAAATATTCTTGGAACTACATTATCCGTAATATAGTATCCTATTTCTTTTAGGGCTTTTTGTATTTCATCATCTGGATGCTCTATTTTTCTTAGGTCTTCTATTAATAAATCTCTATCTAGCTCACTAATTTTTATGATGGTGTGTGCGCCAAACCATTCAGTTTTTAAGCCTAATCCTGGAATCCATACACGACGAACAGGCTCGGGAATGTAGTCATAAAAGTCATCCATCTTCGCAACGAACTTTTCAAAATGCCGTTTAATAGAGGGCTGTTCGTTAAAAGGCAATCCCTTTATAAATCTAAAAGGATTTCCTGGAAGAAATCTACCTTTATCATCCCGAAACCGTGCCCAAGCCATTAGCTAGTCCAATCTCCTGCTGGGTCGTCTGCTCTAGGAACTAAGTATCCTGTATCAAGACTCCTTATAACTAAGTCTCCAATAATTATATCACCAGAACCTTCATCAATTAAGCCTAATGTAGCAAGTTCTTCTTTCAGGAGTTTAATCATTTCTACTGCCTTACTAAAAAGTACATTAGTTCTTTGGTTGATTGAAGAATAGGACGAGTAAGCATTTCCCCCTACCTGCATATCAAATCTATTAGCGTGGTCGGCTGCTTTAGCCCACCAATATTCTATTGCAGAGTAAATAGTTACTGCATATTTATAGTTATCAGGGACAGAATCAAAAGCATCCCAAGGGGTAGCATAGTCTCTAGAGACAAGATAAGCGCCAGTATCTAAGAAGCCCAGAATTCGTGTATTATCCCACGGATTATTATCCTCCATCTGGCCGGTTTTTTGTATAAATATTTGATTATAATTTACCATATATCCTTTATCTTAGGTTGTTGTTTATTTTTTAATAGAAAATCTCTCATTTCTAATGGTACTTTTTGTGGTTTTCCTTTGGTAAAGTAATACCAAGTCCCACCAAACGAGCTTTTAAAACTTCTAAGTGGAATTACTTCCACACTTGTATCTCTTTTTGGAATTTCATCAACTTGCATCGGTTCAAAGCCAAAGGCTTTTTCAATTTCATCTTCAATAGTCTCGGATTCGGTTTTTTCTAGTTCTTCTATGCTGTTCTTAGCAGCTTCCTCATCTGTAATTATTGCCTTTTTAGCATTAGTCATTAATCCTCCTTCACGTAATTAAAAATACAGGGGGCAGTTACTAAAGTTTAGCACTTGCCCCCATTTTTTGTCAACTCTTTTTGATTAAGCTGTTTTAATACCTACGATAGCGTCTTCATCAATAACACCATAACCAAAGATAGAGTACCATGCCAAGTCGCGTTCACGACCGAAATCTACAACACCGTTATCACGCATTTCAACTGGTAGAGCTACGGCTTTACCGAAGGCCCCATCGCCAAGCATAAGTGCGGAATAAACATTCACAGGAGTAGCAGCAGCGTTAGCATCAATACTCACCTGCGTAGTTTCAATAAAGATAACGTCATCAATACGACCAATCTCCCCATTGTATAGACGTTGAGGGTCAAGCTTTGCAACTGTAATCCAGTCATCATCATCACGAAGATTACGACTCTGATGAGGATGTACGAAACATACCCAATGGTCATTAGCAATTTTACGAGCGTTGTTAGTAGCAAGGATTTCAACTGCATCCTTAACTTCTTCAACAGTCATGAAATCAGTAGCGCCAATAGCGTCTACGTTAGCAGCATCATTAGCAAATACTGTAGAGCCGTCACCATTTTCTATTACGTCCCGAGCTAAACCATCAATCACTTTAGCGTAATCCTGACCAAGTAGTTTAGCGGTATCAGCCATAACATCCGTAAAGGCGGTAACTAGTAACATATTAGACACGGCAACTGCATTACCATATTCGTATACGGAAATGCTAATCTGCGAACCGGCGAGAGCCTGAGTATCGAGAGGCGTACCTTCTGTTAAAATCCCACCAGCGGTTAAGTTATTATACTTGAAGAAAGTAATGGTTTTACCGGGGGTTGCATTTAGGTCAGTTTTAATCTGTGCAAACTGGTCAAATCTTAGGACTGGCTGAGCCTGGAACATGATATCTTTAGAATAAATAGTAAGAACTACCTCGGGTAGCTTTACATTTGTCCCTGCGGTTGCAGCCAGAGCAGTAGTAAGATAAGAAGTCATTCTATTTGTTCACCCCCTTTCATATTTTTAAATCTGTTGTTTTAGTGCGTCCTCCAAGAACTTATCCCTAACTTTTTCCCATTCCTTCGGGTCACTAATCTTGTCTATCTGAGCTTTAGAAGGACTTGCATTTAAATTCGCACTAGACGGACTTAAACCACTTCCTACAGCTTCTTTTTTAGTTTCGGCTTTAACTTTAGCTAAGGCTTTCTCGGTGATGCTAAGGTATTCTCTATGTGCATTTTCGGCACTTTGCCTTAATTCCTCAAGCGTATTTCCACCAATCATCGAAGGGATAATTTCATCCTTATACTGTGCCAGTAATCTTTCTTTTTCTAGTTCCAATTGAAGAGTACTAATCTGCTTAGTAGCACTCTGAACAATCTCACCCATCTGCTCCTGTAGTTTCGCATTGGACTCTTCAAGTTCTGATAGTTTCTTTGCTAACTGTTCTTCGGCGGATAGGTTCTTCTGTTCGTAGTCTTTTAGTTTTGCTTCAGAAGCTAATCTAGCTTCCTCGGCTTTTCTAGCATCTTCTTTGTACTTTTCAAAAGAATCATAGAGTTTAGCCTTTTCTTCCTTGCGGATACTCTCCGCTATTTCCTCACGTAGAGCCTTTGTTAAAGCCTCCACATTAAGTTCTTCTGATTTTACTTCGGGCTTTTCTTTAGTCTCTTCTTCTTTCTTCTGCTCAATAACATTTTCTGTTTCGTCAGCCATTTTCTTCTCCTTTCTTATATGTTAATCGTGCGGTCCATCCGGGTTATTAATTGCATCATAAGGATGTTCCCAATCAATCTTATTTACGTGTATTCCCCAGGCATCAGCCTTCGCGCTATCTGAAATCTCTCCTTTAGATTTAATCTCACTAATAGCAGCATTAAACGTAGAGGCATTACCTCCAGTTACTTTTGCTGGTTTATCTGGTTTAAAACTCCCTCTAGCCATTTCACCCCCTTTACTTATTGTTATTATTAATGATATCGGTTATATAATTCTTTTTCTTTAAAACTATGACTTCTTCTGCTTCTGGTCATTGGCTACTTGCTGCCCATGTGTATTAGGATTCTTATTTGATGCTGCTCTTGCTTTACCGTAAGCGTCCTGTCCTGCTACTGGTTCAGGTTTCGGCATTAACGCTTGCTGCTGCTTTTGATACTCAAGCTGCTTCTGTTGTTCCTCTTCTTGTTCTTTATCAATTTCCTCAGTCTTAGCTTCAATGTCTTTGACTCCTAATCTCTTCATAGCTCCCCGTCTGGATTCTACTTTGATTGCCATTTCTGCGGTAAGGTCACTAATATCTAACGACCTATCTCTTGGTAGTAATGAACCATGCTCAATATCATGCTCATATAACTGTGGCTCTTTTACATTTGTGTTTACTTGGTCAATGTGTATGCCTATGTCAATGATAAGCTCATTAACTTTTTTGATTCCTTTGTCAAAATAATATCTAACGTCTTCTGATAGCTCAATTAGTGGCTCATAAGTAATAGATAGAGCAACAGCGGAAGTGTTACTTATCTGCATTTCTGCTCCAAGAGCATCTTCTGGTATATTAGCGAGTTCATGCATCCATTGTTTAGCATCTTGAACAAACTCTCTTGCAGTTGGAATATTGCCCTCGCTGGATAAGTTCTCAACTTTAGCATTTGCTGGTAAACCTGACCAAATTTTGTTGGCTCCTTTTTCTAGCTGCCTAGCTTTAGCCCCATAAATAATGGTAATAGGCGCAGCATGATAATCAAGAATCTCGGATATGTTGGAAGTCTTTTCATTGAATAATTTCTGGGCATCAATAATATCCTCTATTAGACCATTACCAAACTGACTCCCTGCTTTTAACTGATGAATACCGTGTACAATAAGAAGCTTGCCAATTGGATTATCTAATATCTGTTCTTTTTCCACATTATTTTTATCGTCTAGTTCTTGAATGAAGATTTTTTCTTTGGTGTGAATCTCCCTATAAAGTTTATTGGTAAGCTCAAACTCATTTCCTTTTAGCTTGTACTCCTGATAGGGAACAACAATTACACAGAATTCCATTTCTCCTGTTTTGCCATTGTATTGAGGAAAAACATATCTCGGGTCTATAACAGACAGCTTTAAATTCTCTGGATTTGTTTCTTCCTCTTCGTCATCGTCTGTGTCGGTGGGTAGCCATTGAACATATACGTACCAGTCACCAAAAATAGCGCCAAACTCGGCAATTTTATTGCTAATATCGGTAGCATCGTTCATCTTCCAAACATTGTTAACCCATACATCAACTCCATCGTTTCTAAGCTCCTCTGGAAAAGTCATCGTCCAGCCATTACGAAACGCAAATCTTCTCAATTTCTTTACAAAAGCTTTAGTATAATTTATTGTTACTTGGTCATAACCTTCTGGGGCTGCAAAACTCCAATGTTTACCGTCGTAAAAATCCCAACAGTTCTGGTATTTAGCTACCCTAGAAGTATGGTCAGGTCCAAAGTTGTAAACCTGTGCAAAGAAAGTACTTGAGAAAACTTGATAATCAAAATTTCCTGGTAGTGCGTATGTGATTTTTCTCACCTCCTTCTAATAATATCAGCATAAGATTTTCCAAAAAAATCCTTATGATCTCTATAGGTCTTATAAATATCATTATCGTCAATTTCAATCTCTGGCATTATTTCATAGTAGGTTCCGAAAACCGCAAGCATAAGAGAATCAGGATAATCATCGTGACCTTTCTCTTCATCTACAGAGGTAGGACTTAAAAACTTTCCGCTATATTTCTTCTTTAGAGTGGTCATTTGCTGCTCAAACTTTTTAAACTTCTTCGTGTCTCTTACGTGAGGATGAGCAGGGATTACTACTCGTCTACTATTTACTTCCTGAATGAAATACTTGTAGCCAATATCCTTAGTTGTTGGGCTGAAAACAAAAGGAACCACGCTAATTTGAGGAAGAAGAACAGCATAATGTTCCCTTACAGGGTCGCCTACACCGCTTGAATCACAAACTAAAGTCTCAATCCAATAGTTACTTAAGAAGTCTACAACCTTATCATACTGGTCTTCCCAGTTATCTCCCTCTAATTCTAACCAGTTAAGAATTTGTTTGGGTACATTCCCCTCTTCGTCTGCCTCATTCCAATCTACTTTTAGTACGGTGACTACAGTAGAGTCTTGGCTTTTTCCTAAATCCAGCCCAGCTATACACGGAGTTTCTTTGTATTCTTTTACAACTTTTAAGGATTTATCGTAAGCCTTTTCCTCTAGTTGAGCCTTACTAAATACCATCCCTTTTGTAATCGGCCATATCAGTCTATACGCCATCTTGAATTCATCAGAGTCTATCCCTAATCGTTTAATTTCTTTCTGAATAAACTTCTTGTACATTGGGTTGTATCTCTGCACAGTAAGGTAGTCAACTTCAAAGTGGCTTTGTCCTGGGTTTGTGATATCAAGAATCTTGTTCTGTTCGATAGTATCGTAAAAGTATCCGATATAAATATCGGGAGTTCCTGTAGCAACAATGGTAGCGTTTACTGCTGCACCAGAAGGGATGATACTCTTGCGGATTTTAAAGGCTTCCATATCCTGACATTCATCTAAGATGATAAGATGGTATGTCTTGGATTCTACCTTAGCTCTCTTACCCCCAGACTGATACCGAATAAAAGACTTATTTCTAAGTCTAATTAAGTTTCCTCTTGCTCCCCCCTGCGCGGGAATAGGCATCTTTAACTCTTCAATAAATAGCCTCTTACTGTTATCAGTAGTGAATACAGAATGAACGCGGTCAAACATCGTTACTGCCTGCTCACCAATAGGACCAAAACATCCTGCCCAGAATCCTTTTATGAACATACCAAACTGGTCTGGAAACTTCTCAGCTAAAGATGGTAAGACCACCATACAAGCAGCAGTAATCATAGCTACAGCTTGGGTTTTTCCTGAGTTATGTACTTTAATACCAGAAGCTAAAAACCATCCCTTATCTTCAATGGTAGTATCCCAGACTGGCATTTGTTCATCTAGTTTCTTAACTGAATAGACTTGAGCAACTGTTAATATCTCTCCATCTGGGCCTTCAAAACTTCTATCTACATGCTTTCTTGGAATATATAATGGGGGAAAGTAATTCTCTGGAAGTAAGTCTCCAAATAGCTCTTTCATTCTTTGGTAATTTCTTGATGCTTGAAAAATCAAGCAATCCCCTATCCAAACATCGACAGCCCCATGTAGCCCTAGCTTGTTCAAATGCTCCTTACAAAACTCCAGGTATCGTGCATTTCTTCCCTTAAGGATAGTTTTGACAGTCCTCGGTTTTTTATAGCTCTTTCCTTGGATAAGAAATAGAGGGTAAAAGAAACGTATTAGTTGGGCCTTGGTAAAGAAGTTAACATTCTCGGGAAACCCATCGGAATTGAACTTCATTGCTTTGAGAAATTTCTTGAGGGTTCCACTAATGGTTATAGTTATTGTATTCTTGGTGACTCTCTTTTTACAGTCAGGAAAGAACGACTCAAGAATAGGGTTAATCCTATCTTTACCAACTTTTATCTTTACCTCCTCACTCCTCCCGATGTAGACTGTAAGCCAGCCTACTAACTCGGCTAAACTACCTGTTATAAAAAGGCTTCCCCCATTATCAAGAGGCACAATCCCATCCCCAAATTTATCCCATTTATCAAGGACAATTACTTTGTCATATTTTTTAAGGCAGAACGCTGGAACAAATCCTTCTGGGGTTGAGATAGGGTGTTCTTCTGTACAGCGGATAACATGTCCCCCCTTAACTTTTATCTCATAAATATCTGCTAATTCTTTTGTTTTCCATGCGTCAGAGTGTTTTTGAATAGGCATGACAAGGCCATTTCTATTCATAATAAGCGTATCTTCTGCGATACATTGGCGGGAAAATAAGGCGGTGAGGGTTGCACCCTCATTGGTTACGAGACTCTGAGTGAGTCTTCGTGCGAATGGTAATTGGTAGGGGTAAAATTTAACCTCCCCCATATACTGAGAAAGGTCAACAATTTTGTCAACAATCTTTTCTAAAGCTACAGATGATAGTTTAGCTTGTGTCATTATACTTCCCCATGTTCCTAAGTGTGTCTATAAATATTTTCTTCGACTCGGCTTTCGCCAATCCCTTGACTCCAAGTATATCTTTGTCTTCAATCCATAAGAACCCACAAATGAGGCACTTATTAACTGGCATCACTATATTATATCGGTTAATTTTAAAAGTATTGTAGTGATTTTTACTACACCGGGGACAACTCATTATCTTCCTCCATAAAATTCATCGCGGCAAATATAATATTCCTGTTCTCCTAGTCGTTCTTTCCAAGTGAAAAAGCACTCTTCACACATATACTCATATTCATGGTAAGTTGCAGCAAGAATACTGAATATAGTAGTTATTTTTTCACTCTTGCATTTAGGACAACTCATTATTCCTCCCACTCTATACACTCGTCACCAATTTTAAGAATGCTCTGGGGATAATCATACCAATAGACTTTAACACGCTTAAAACAATTCATGCAAGTAATCCAAGTTCTATGGGGAGTATCCATTTCATGCCGAAACCAAACAACCCCTTCATCATCAATAGCTGTAATATCATTTATTCTTCGTAATTCCATTTATTACCTCCAAGTATTTCTTCGCACAATTTTTGTATGAGTTTTCTTTTATGTAGTCTAAGTGTAGTACATCTTCTAATTCTACCTGAAGTAGCGTCTTAGGAGAAGGATAATTTTTCCACTCAGTTCCATCTTTAAACTTAGGAACTGTTGTGTTTATTTTGTGTACAAAATCTGGGGCATCAGCAAACCATCCAATATCATTTACTATAACTGGCCTATGACTGGATATTGCCGTTCTTAAAGCTGCTGATTGTCCTTTTATATTCACATCATTATACCACAATATTATAGCATCTGCTTCTTTCATAGCCTCAAAGAGTTTTTCTTCGCTCCACCAACCATCTTTTCTAGAATCGTGACTCCAAAAAAGTATCCCTAGTTCTGTACAAGCTCGTTCAATAAAAGCGTAATCATTTCTTCCCATACCAAAGCTAAATACTGATGGCGTTCTTTCTATTGTTGGAAAGGGAATAAAATAATTATGGTTAAGCTCCTTGTTATGAACAATAATTTTATTCGTTACAATTTTATGTTGGGGATTCCAAGACGAATCATGTTTTACTAGAACTACTGGACAAGAATTAGCCCATCGAAGAAATTCATTAAATCCAAATTCCTGATAAAGACTTGATTGGTATTGTATATACAATACGTCTATCTTTCCAAACTTATCTTCAAATACTCTCCAAGCTTGTTGGGCCTCAAAACATTTAAAGGTTGAATCTTCTCCCCACCAATGTACTCCAAATACAGGCGTAACTACCATTCTGGGGTGAGCATATAATCCTGGCTCTGGCTTGTTAGTAAGTAGCAGTATATTATGTCCCATACTAGACCATTCATCTACCAAGTGTCGAGAGTATTCTGCAATACCGCAAGCACTATTCCAAGTTGTTAACATTGCTATGTTCATCGCTGGTGGATATCTCCTTCATAGTAAGCTCTTGCCATATCTATATCTGGTGTTCCCCATTTCTCAATAAATGCTTGTCTTGTATTCCACGGATATTTTTCTCCGTACTTAGGAATAAGCATATGTCTTTGTGTACAAGCAGAGTGGTGATAAAGAACTGTTCCACACCACATACCATATTTAAGTTTGGCGAGAGCCATTCTTAAAAGAAAATCACTATCTTCACATTGCGCTGGGAAGAATCTTTCATCAAAATAGCCAATGGTATCAAACACTTCCCTCTTAAAAATCCAGGGCGCACCCTTAGCAAAGTCAAGTCTCCGTAAATCAGAGCCATTAAGAGTTTTATTTTCTCTCCATTGTCGTAAGGTCATGGTTTTTGGCTCTACTACTGCTGCTCCAATCATATAGTAATCTCCAAATTGTTCAAGCATAGGCTCAAGCCAATTCTCATTTACTTCAGTATCATTGTTCCATATGGCTATCAAATCCTGAGTAGCTAAATGAATTCCTTGATTACATGAACGAGCAAATCCAGCGTTTTCTTTGTTTAATAAGATGTGTTTAATATGGGGGTCTATTCTAACCTGTGCAATTGTTCCATCAGTTGAACCATTGTCTATAATTATAATTTCCTGCAAATACTTTTCATCTGTATATCTATACAGAGAGTTTAATAAACCATTGGTAATATCCCATAAATTCCACGTTAAAATTACATGACTAATCATCTACCCACCTTAATATCTCAAACCCTTCGGCATGGTCTACTCCCGCTGAAAGTCCTCTTAATGCAGCTAAATCTCGCATCAATGCAGGGCTTCTATAAAATCTCATTTGGCTATAGTGCTTTACACACAATGTCCACTTGCGCTCAATATCTATAGGCACAAAATAGTTGGCGTTAATCTGCCCTTGCCAGGAAAAGCCATGAACAGACTCATAAACAAGAATCTTTTTAACAAAGAAGTTCTTATCATGGGGACGCAACGCTATCATACAAGCCTCATAAATACATTGATGGTCTTGGTTAAAATCTTTGCAGGGGATAAAAATCTTCTCTGGTTTATAGTCGTTTATCATCTTTTCAAGGCTATCTTTTATCATCGTGAAGTCGGTGTAATAAGAATTTACATGAGTATCTAGATTCAACATGAAACTATTTCCTGTTTCTTCTGCGACAGCTTTAGCTTCAGTCAATCTAGTCTCTTGTGAGGGCCTATTTTCCTGGTCCTCTTCGTTTGCTCCACAATAATAAACGAGTGTTTGTGCATCTAGTATGCTGCTGCATCCATATACTTCATCATCTATATGTGGGGAGATAATTAATTTCATATAAATCCTTGGTGTACCATTGTACTTAGTCGTTTCCATTTGTCGGCATCGGTAGCGTAGAATCCCCCAACCTTTTGCCCCTCTAACACATCAGAGATTACTACAGCCCCCATTTGTATTTCGGCATCATCAGCGATATATAAATGCTCACGAATTGAGCAGCCCACACTAATCCATACTCTATCACCAATGACTGTACTGCCAGCAATGCATACATGCGGAGCAATTCTTGTGTCATATCCAACGATTACATTATGTGCTATATGCACAAGGTTGTCAATCTTTGCTCTGTCACAGATTCTTGTATGTTTTCCTTCAAGAGAAGCGCGGTCAATACAAGTGTTTGCTCCAATCTCTACTTCATCGCCTATGATGACTCCTCCAACGTTCTTCATGCGTGTAGCTTTTCCATCCTCTAAGCGAGTGCTAAATCCTTCCGCCCCAATAACAGCACCAGAATCTATAACACAATTATTTCCTATCCTTACCCCATCATATAAGACAGCCCCAGGATAAATTATAGTACCTGCTCCTACACATACATTATCTCCTATCCATACTCCAGGAAATAAAATATTTATAGAGTTAAGGGGACGAAAGTTTTTATACTTTTCATTATGTTCAGTTATGAAGCTCAAGTATATGGACTCATTTCTCTTAGTTGGTCCCTCAAGCTAGGAATTTTAAATTTAGCAACAATTTCTGGGAAATCTGTACTAAGAGTTCTATCAATAGCCTCTGGTGCAATTGCTTGATTAATAATCAAATCCCCTCTTCCATATTCTGAAGCAATAAATTTAACTAGGTACTCTTTAGTTGTTGGGGTTGCGGGGATATGAAGGAGATTTGGAATTTCCATATTTGAAACAATAATTTGTTTACATATTTTGGCGAATTGGTAGGTGGTAATACCATTCCACTTGTGGTTATGAAAGCCCTTAATCCTTGCGAATTTAGGTTGCTGTCTTACCCACTCAAAGAGAGAATTCATTGTCCCTAATTCTGGTCCAATGATAGAGCATCTTAAATTATAGAAGTTCGGATGATTTATCTCACCAAGACTTTTAGTTTTTCCATACACATCAGTTGCATCATGTAAATCAATTTCTTTATACCAGCCTGTTTTTCCAGAATATACACAGTCAGTTGCTATTTGAATTATCTTTTGTTCAGTTTTTAATTGTTCCGCCAACATATGGGGAAATAAAGAGTTAATATTTATAGCATTTGAAATAGAATACCATTTGTTTTCATCAATCTTTGGTTTAATGGTTCCAATACAATTAATAATCCAATCTGCATCTGCAAAGAGTTCAGCATCTAAAGTTCTACAGTATTCACTAGCATCGAAAGCTCTCCTATCATACCCAACTACATCAAAGCTTGTTTGGTTTTCAAAAACCTTAGTTACCATATGCCCTAGCATACCTTTTGCGCCTAAAACTACAACTTTCATCTGTATTTTTCCTCCCATAGTGTGCGTCCAAAGAAATCCCATTCAAGTCTAAAGTCATCCCCTACGCTATCTCTGCTACTCATGTTAGAGAAGAACATAACTTTTGTATCTGCGGTAAGGGTCTTGAAACCATGATAGTATTTTGGTGGAATAATTAAAATTCCTTGGGTTCTTTCATCTAGTACCCATTTAAGAGGAACTTTATTTAGTGGCATAGTTTCTTCATTCATTTCGATGGCATAGAATAAAGCTGCTCCCGTTACTACGTAAGCAGTTTTAGTCTCTTTTTTATGGCCGTGCCATGCTCTAATAAATCCTTCTTTATAATTTTGAACAATATAGAATCTTTCTATTGTCATTGTGATATTTTCTACATAACTGAGAAGTCCTCTATCATCCCCGAAAACTCCTGCTTTGTCATCAAAAAAATACGGGCTTGTTAATTCCATTAGTACTCCAAATGTGTATTGAATTTAGATAGGAAAGCTTGATTAGTATATCGTGGATTATTTATGTCCTTGATTCTCCTCTCTTCTAGCAACTCTTTTAACTGGTCAATCCCATAGTCTATATTATAGATTGCTGTCAGTTGTAACTCCTGTCTTGCTTTACTCGCTGAAACTTGATAGCTTCTTGTGTCCTGCATTGGTACGTCTTTTGTGATGATTTCTACGTCAGGAAAATGATTTCTTATTTGATATGCTAAGTCAGTAATCCGCACGTTCTGCCTGCATAGATTGTAGATGCCCGTCTTGTTTTTGTCAAGCGAGAGTTTGATTGTATTAGCAACGTCTTTAACGTGAAGTAAGGGGCGCATCTGAGTCCCACCATATATGTGTAGCTCTCTATCTATGAAAGCTTTTACAGTTAGGGTGTTCACTACTAAGTCTAATCTGATTCTAGAGTAGTTATCTCCTACCCCAAATAAAGTACCTAGCCTAAATACTAGAGCATCTTTCAAATACTTTTCTGCTTCTAACTTAGTTGCTGCATATACTGACAATGGATTCACAGGTGATTCTTCCGTTAACTCGCCGGTTTGGTAGCCATAGACAGAACAAGTCGAAGTAAACACTATTTGACCATCAAAGTTTTCCGTGAGCCATTTGACTGAATTCGTGTTGATTTCCTGCGAGATTTCAGGGTGTAGCTCACACGCCCCATCCCCTACTAGCGCAGCTAACCAGATTACAGTATCAGCCCATTTCAAGTATGGAAGTAGTTTCTTATGGTCGCGGATATCTCCGTACACAAAGTCTACAGGTTTTCTAAAAGACTCTTCATACAGCAGGGCATCATAAACTCGTACATGATATGAGAGGGGGTCAAAATTTGAGAATGAGTCAACAACAGCACCACCTACATAACCTGCTCCTCCTACGATTAGTATATTTTTCAACTATACCTCCTTGATAGAAAATCCTTCATGCAGGATAGCATCCTCTAAGTTTTTAGGGAATCCTATTTGAAGAAATACCCCTCTTTTAATTAAGGAAACTCCCTGACTTTTAACCATTCCTACATTTCCCTGAAACTCCCCAATCATTGGTGCTAAGTTTCTATACTTATCATTGCAAATTGCAATGTATTCATATTCTTCTACGCTCATAAGTCTTTTAACTTCCTCTACCATAATAGAAGGGTTCCAAATCTCAGCGTTAATTACACCTACTTTAGTTCCAACTGTTTCAAACCTGGCAACCTCTCGTACCTCAAAAGGAACCACTCCCCCAAACATTCTTTCTAAAGTCTCTTGTACTACTTTAGGGTGTGTACCTTTAAGATTTTGACAAACTTCTAATCTATCTGTGATTATATTATTCGGGTCATATCCATCATACCAATGAGGATTATTATCTATTTCCATGTAGAGTTTCCAGCGTTTAAAAACTTCTTCTTGTCCCCGACAATATCCGTAGTGGTGATACTTAATTCCTGTGTGAAAAATCTTTCCTTTAAGGTTTGGTGTTTCATGTACGCTAGGAGAGGATTTCCAACTAAAACAGTTAGTCCTCATTAGAATTACTCTCGGCTCAATATATTGATACAGCCAAGGATAAATCATATGGTGGTAAAAGCCACACTCTATTCCAGTATAGCCTTCTCGTTCTGCTATTTGCATTGCTGCTTTTATTTCGTGGATATTATCTTCATGTAATACTTCATCAGCATCAAATCTAAGAACCCACTCACTCTCTGTATTAACTCTAGCTAATTCTCTAGCAGCAGCAAAGGAGAAATCTTTATCTTCTCCTCTTGGCATGTCAATAATTCTAACTCTCTTATCATATTTTGGGAGTTTGAAGATGACATTTTCCATAATCATCCGATTAGGATTGTTATCTGGAGCAGTATCAATTAAAACAAAATCCCAACAAAGGTCTTTTGTAGATAGGATTGCTGCTTCAAGAAAAGGTTCTTCATATGGACCCACTATCATATTTAGAGCTACACTCATTTATTGCCACCCGTTTAAAAATCCAATTAATAGACACCCGGCAATAAACATTCCCCCAAAGATATATGGAAAATGGCTCATAATAAAATCAAGAATTTTGTCTTTCAATCGAATTCCCCCCGCTCTACTGCTTGATACCACCAGATACAAAGTATACTGACGTACATTAGGAAGAACAATCCTGCGGCCCAAAAATCTAGCATATCTGAGTCCATTTAGATATCTCCATGCTCCTCGATTTTTAAATCCTCATATGGAGCTACTCTCTTTCTATAGAATTCCATCTTAGCACACTCTAACACTTTTATCCCGTCTGAGTAGCTCTCAAAACTACCAAAATAATACTCATTTACTAACATATAAATGAGGTATGTAAGCATTCCATTTTTGTCATTAGGATATTTGTCTATAAGAAAATCTAATTGGTCATAAAGCTCATTAAGACCAACGTTTAAATCTATGCGGTACGCTGCTTTAATGTAAGGCATCTATTTTCCCCCAGGTAATAGGTCCAACAATACCATCTACATCAATTTGCATCTTAGCTTGGAACCATTTAACTGCGGCGAGAGTTAAAGGGCCAAATATACCATCAACCTCCAGTTTAGGTGTGTATCCTGCGCTATTTAATTTCTCCTGTAGGATTTTTACGTAAGAGCCTGTAGAACCTTGTCTTAGATATGGTTTAGTAGGTGTACTAGTCAATGTAGGTGCTACAATTTTAGGTGCTGGTACAGCATCAGGATTAGCAAGGTATTTAGCTACCCCTGTTTTTGCTAGTTCCATTCTTTTCTTGTAGGTTTCATGTATGTAGACTGACCAAGGCTTAAAGTTCTTTCCTCCGCTGATTTTATAAGCAAATCCTGCGTTAGTAAATGGATTATACCATGCTACTTTAGCTGTACAATTGGCTATGTTTTTTTCTGGGGCGGTATCATGCTGCCAACCAGGAATCAAAGTAGGATGTGCATGAGCATTGATTTGAAAAAGACCAAAACTCATACCATTGTCCCCTATTGCTAGGGCATTTCCCCCTGATTCTGCCAGAGCTACAGCTACAGCAATCACCAAGTATTCATCATGAAATCCTGCCTTAGCACAAACCAAGGCTAATTGTTCTGGTGTCAATATATTTGCCATTATTCTCCCTTCTCTGGGTCAATACCAATGTCAATGCCCATCAATTTACGCTTGTACCACTCTGGAAGACCACGGGTAATACCGCGAGAGATATCCTTCCAATAGTGCTTGAAAAGAATTTCTTTAATCTCGTCTGCTTCTTCTTCAAGAACATCAAGATTGACAGCCTTGATTAAGTTGCCGATATCCTGCGGAGCATCCAAAAGTTTTCCCTCTTCTTTAAGGTGTTGTACTGCTTTGTTCCATCTAGCCTCTGTACGCAGAGCTAATACAATCTGCCAGGAAACGTCTTTTCCAGAGGCATGAGCCTTCTTCCATTCGGTAGTTTGTATTTCTTTATAGTCTGACCTAACCATCTTGGCTTTAAGAAATTTTCCCGATGCATCAGGCATAGCATAATTCTTGACAACAACCCCCTCAATTTGTTCCCCACCAAGGATAGGTTTCTTCTCCAGGTATTGCAGAAGAAATTGAGAGTCACACTTACCCTCAAAATATGTAGGCACACACTCTAAACCCAATCTTTCAGCTTCTTTCTGGACAAATTCAGGAGGATAATAGTTGTCTCCTATCGACAAATCCTCAATGTCGAACAAGATAACGTTGCGGATAGGTACTCTGTCATATTTAAGAGCGTTATGTCTAGGAGATTGTAGGTATTCCCCCCGGTAAATTACACCCCTCATTAACTGGTCTTTGATTTCCTCTAATGCCTTGATACCTTTCTCAAACATTTGCTCATAATCATTACAATCCATCTGCCGCTTTCTGCTGCGAAATACTAGCTCGTCATTAACGATAGCAAAAGAAAACTGAGAGCCATCGACTTTTTCCTGCACAACTACAGGGCCATTAAAAACCTCATAGACATACTTACTGCCGTGAGTATAAACCTTCCCATAATCATGAATCATAAATCAATTCCTCCAAATTGTGGGCACAATCTTTCCAAGTATTTTGTGTTTCTCTGTAGGTTGTATTAGAGGCAAAATCGTAGGCAACTTCATTATTATAGAGCAATTGCATAGTAGATACTAGTGTGTCTTCATTTATATCAGCCATAAGTAGTTCATTTTCTTCCCCATAAGAGAATCCACACGGATGCATCGGTGACATTTTTTTAACGGGAATTTTAAGAGCTACATCTATTTCAGATAGGGCACTCCAATTAGTTACAATCGTAGGCATTCCAGTAGCTACTGCATTTCTTGGTGGGAAAGCGAATCCCTCGCCTCTTGAGGGATAAATAAAGCAATGACAGGAGTAATATAAATCAAGGAGTTCTCTCTCGGTCATAGTCTTTTCTATGATGGTGATTCTTTTGTCAGTTTTAGCAGCTTCTTTAACTTCCTTTGGTAAGAATCTTTCCCTAGTTTTAATCACCAGTTCTACATTTTCATTGTTGCGGAAAGCCTCTTGAAATGCCCAAGTAGTAATGTTTACGTTCTTGCGTGGTTCCATCTTTCCTACTGTCAGGAATCTAAATGTCTTTTCTGGATATCTTCTAAGTCTTTTTTTGTAAAACTCTGTATCAATCCCTAATTGTAGGTGATGAACAGGCACGTTTACCCCGCTGTCTACAAACATATCTTGAACGAATTTACTTGGCGCAAAAATTGGTACCCCCAATCTATTTAGTGCTTTAACCCATTGAGTAGGGCAATGATGGGCTTCATACATGGTAATGATTGCAGATTTTGTATGCACTTCATTAAACTTATGTACGGGATACATAATCAAGAGTTCAAATTCAGGCACAATTGGCCTCATTAATTCCTTTATTCTAGGATTAAGTTGGTCTTCTGAATACCACACCTTAATAGGATTAACCCAAACCTTATGCCCCAATTCATCTAAAGCAAGAGCAAGGCTCTGACCAATATAGCCATAACCATCACGAACATCTAACGCTGTCGTTATTTTTATATTCACTCTAACTGGTCAGGTGGTAGCGGAACAAAAGTGCTTACAATACATTTACATTCTTTACACATTATTCCTAGTGAGGTAGATAGAAAGGATTTTCCCCCGCACTTAGGACATACTTTAGTTTCTTCTTTTTTAGCCATTTAATCCTCCTCATAATAATAGCACAATGCTAATTTATCTTGCTCATTTGTCCAATAGTAGATTGGAATTCCTAACTCTTTAGCTCTTTCGATTTCTCGTTGCGTCCCCCCGCTTTGCTGCCATCCTGGTAGCACGACCAGTATATCACAAACCTCAAGGATTATTAGGTCGCCTTT
>Ga0102851_10000075_pt1 | contig 38119 bp, 54 predicted proteins | sample Mud3Dept3metaG_FD_79558 | JGI IMG/M metagenome (GOLD analysis project Ga0102851, IMG submission 79558) | Freshwater wetland microbial communities from Ohio, USA, analyzing the effect of biotic and abiotic controls - Mud 3 Core 4 Depth 3... | ecosystem: Environmental > Aquatic > Freshwater >... | reverse complement strand
GCGCGGTACTGCATCTACATGTCGAAGGACTTCAACCTCGGCAGCTACGAGCAGTCCCTGGCCCGCGTCCACCGCCCCGGCCAGGACGAGAACGTGACCTACATCCACCTCATTGCGAAGGGGACGATCGACGAGACAATCAACAAAGCGCTCGCGAAGCGCAAGGATACCGTGGAGGCCTTGTTGGCAGAACTTGGAGAAAAAGATGGAGAAGAAGACGTGTCAGAGGTGTGGTCAGGAGAAGACGCTCGATGAGTTCCACTACCGAGCACGCAGCAAGGACGGCCGGCAGGCCTACTGCAAGGACTGCAACACAGCGCAGGCCGCAGAGTGGGGAGTGGACAACATAGAGAAAAGGAGGCTGTACCAGAGGAGAACGTACCAGCGCTACAAGATCAAGTTTGCCGTCAAGGACAAGGCACATAAGGCGTTTGCCAGAGGAGAGATCGAGTGGAAGCCGTGTGAGTTGTGCGGGTGTAAGGAGTCGGAGATGCACCACGAAGACTACAACAAGCCGTACGACGTCACGTGGCTGTGTCACCAGTGCCACATGGCGCTCCACGCAGCGAAGCGAGAGGCAGCTCGGAAGGTGAGGAGATGAGCTTCATCATCGACGATCGCATCGAGTTCATCCATATCCCGAAGACCGGCGGGCGGTGGATCGAGTCGTGCTGCGAGGGGCACATACAGCAGATCGGCAGCCGACACTCTGGTCGTGAAACGATGCTCCCGAGCTTCGCCGTTGCGAGGGCGCCGTACCCGTGGTTCAAGTCAGTCCACTCGTACCTCAAGCAGCGCTCGTACCTCAAGGACAGGAGCGTCAACGGTGTGAAGCGGTGGCTTCATGACACGGAGTACGCCTACCTCGGTTGCTTGAAGTCGCTCGGTGATCCGAAGGCCTCTCTTGACGAGCTGCTCACGGAGTACCTCGCGAAGATGGCCGGGTGGTACAGCCGCAGCACCGTGGCCACGTTGCAGGGAGCAACCGTGCTGCTCGACATGATGGACCTCAGGAACGACTTCATGAAGGTGACCGTCGGGCTGGACTTCGGGGCCGGTGTCAAGATCAGAGAGAGGATCAGAAAAAGCCCCATGGTCAACGTAACGTCGGGGAAGACCGACGCTCACAACACCGACCTCATCGTCAGACTGATCAACGCAGAGCAGGAGTACTACGACTACGTTCTACCGAAAGGAGTGCAGCATGATTGACACAGCGTTGCTCACCGACTACCTCGACATCCTCGACAAGATCGACTCAACGGAGGCGTCGCTCCAGGACCTGAAGGACGCCAAGAAGGACATGGCGGCGAAGATCCACTCGATGCTGTCCGCAGAGGGCGCCGGCAAGATCAGCGTGCGTGGCGCCACCCTGTCGCCACGGCGTACCATGCGGGCGAGCGCCCACTCCATGCCGATGCTCATCGAGAAGCTCAAGGCTCTCGGGCTCGACCCGCTGGTGAAGGAGACCGTCAACGCGCAGACGCTCACGGGGTGGGTCAACGCGTTCGACCCGGACCGCATGTGCAGCGTCGACGAGCTGCGCGAGCGCCTGCCGGAGGAGGTGCGCGAGGCCATCAACCTGTACGAGCAGCTCGAAATCAGCGTTCGGAGGTGAAGCCATGAGCCCCTACGAAGACGCGGAGCGCCTGAACACGGAGATCGAGCACCTGAGAGAGCTGCTCCAGCAGACGCAGAAGACGATCACCCACCAGTACGACGTGATCCGAGAGCTGAAGCTCGAGCTGCTCAGCTACAAGGAAGCCGTCGAGGAGCACGACGACCAAGAGGAGGAGTGCTACAGAATCGCCGACAGGATGGCGTTGCGCAGGGAGAATGATAAGATTGCTGACCGGAGGTCCACATGAAGATCGTGATGACTCTGATCGCACTGCTCCTGGCCGTTGCACCGTGCTTCGCCCAGGCGTACCCGGAGGAGCTGGCCGGCGACATCTTCGTCGGCGCTCACGAGGGGCTGAAGTTCTTCCCCACGGAAGCCGTCAACATCCCCTGGAGCATGCCAGACCCGACTGGAATCGACCTGTTCTGGATCGTGGACATCGGTGGCCCGTCCATGCCTCCGATCCCCTACATCAACGTCCACACTGTGTGTCTGGCCAACGAGAGTGGGTGCCTGATTCCATCCAACACGCCGCAGATCGTCTACGTGTGGGATCACGACATGAAGGCCTACGCCAGCATCGTGACCACGGGTGACGGTACACTCGGCATCGACGCCTACACGTGGTCGTACTACACGTGGCGCCACTACTACGGCACATTGGAGTACACTGGTTCGCCCCCGCAGTGGTGGGACTGGGGCTGGTACTTCCTTGACGTTGCGGTTCCTGCTGTCCCGAGGTTGCCCGAACATCAACAGATCGAACCGGCCATCGAATAAACATAGGAGGTGTGTATGGCCAAGAGCGAGATCGTGAAGGCTGGATCTTTCGCCGCCCTGGCTCCGATCGAGGGTGACCTCGGTCTCCAGGACATCGTCAACATCAACATGGGCGGGAGCGGCGTCGACCCCAGCATGCTCGACCGCGTCAAGGTCCCGAGCGGCGGCGGTCTGGCGTGGGAGGTCCCCACTCTCGAGGGCGAGACGGAGCCGAAGAAGGAGCTGGTCGGCGTCATCGTCGGCATCCAGAACATCCGGTCGTACTACGCGAGGGAGTACACGGGTGGCAACGAGCCGCCGGACTGCTCCAGCCGCGACGGCATCTTCGGCGAGCCGGCGAGCGACTCCGCTGAGGGCTACGGCGGTCGCTGCTCTGCCTGCCCCATGTCCGCGTGGAAGAGCGGCAAGAACGGCGGGCAGGCGTGCTCGCAGCGCAAGCTCCTGCTCCTCCTCCAGGAGGACTCGATGCTGCCCATCGTGGTCAACGTCCCGCCGACCAGCCTGCGCGAGCTGGATCAGTTCCTGCTCCGACTGACCGCGAAGAAGCTCCCCTTCTTCAAGGCCGTCGTGGCCCTCAAGCTCGTGAAGGAGAAGAGCAGCGGCGGCATCGACTACGCCCGCATCGCTCCGAGCTTCGTCCGCGTCCTCGATGAGGGCGAGGCGAAGTCCGCTCAGGCGCTCTACGCCGGCCTCCGGTCCGTCTTCGGACACGTCGCCCAGGAGACCGCATCGCAGGGCACCTTCTAGGCCAACATCTGTTGACCTCACCACCCGGCCCGAAAGGGCCGGGTGCTTTCTCTGGAGGTTTCATGAAAAGCAAGCGAGAGCGATTCACAGACCGGCTCAACGACGTCCAGGGCGCTCAGGCCCTGATGATGTCGAACCTGGAAGACGCCTACGACTACATCCTGAAGTCGTTCGCCACCACCACGAAGCTGGCAATCGACGCAGCAGATGCGGAGATTGAGCGGCTGAAGAAGGACGAGCTGGAACTCATGCGCCAGAACCACCCGCTGTTCGACAAGCTGAGAGAGTTGCAGCGCCTTGCCTACCTGCACCAAGAAAGCGTCGACTGGCGCAACAAGCCCTGGTGGAAGCGGCTCTTCTCATGAAGATGGAGTCTGACTTCTTCCGCGCTCTCTACGGCAGGTACGAGCCCGAGGGAGACGCGTGGGTAGTCGTCGGTCCGAAGGCCGGCCCGTACGAGTGTTTCCATGTCGACGACATCAAGCTCGACCAGGAGCTTGGCGCGAACGACATGTACTTCCGTCTGTGCCCGCTGTCGGAGAAGCCGCCGTCTGTCCACCAGCGCGGCACCGCCGACAAGAGCTGCGCGCTCACGTTCGTGTGGCTCGACCTGGACTGTGGAGACAAGGGCAACGGGAAGCGCTACTTCCCGTCCGTAGAGGAGGCCGTGCAGTGGGTAAAGAAGTACCTTCCGTGGAGCGTCATCGTTCTGTCTGGGACGGGTGTACACGTCTACTGCGTGCTGTCTTCCCCCATCGAGATCAACACGAGGGAGGACTTCAGCCGAGCACATGCCCTCTCCCACAGATTCCAGCAGTACGCAAGGGAAATGAGTGGGTACGAGATCGACAGCACCCACGACCTCGCTCGCGTCCTGAGGATCCCTGGATCGACCAACTCCTCGTGTGGGAGAAGAGTCGAGGTACTGGAGCAGAGAGACTCAACCGTGGACGAGGAGGTCATTTCTGGCCTCCCCGTACAGAAGACCATCCAACATGCACCCCAGTCACGCTCGGATCAGGACTTCAGGTTGGACCCGGACTGCACGGTCGACGTCAACTTCCTGATGCAGCTCTTCCAGGTGAACCCGACACTCTACGAGGCGTGGTCGGGGAACAGGGAGCTGCCGGGGAGTGACCACAGCCCGAGCGCCTACAGGATGTCGATGATCTCGTTCCTCATGCACGCCGGCCTCGAGAAGCAGGACGTGGTCGACATCACGATCCGCTACCTGCTCGACCAGAGGAAGTTCAGGGTCGACCAGATCAAGCTCGACAGGCCCGAGGTGTGGGCGTCCGAGATCGCGAAGTGCAAGGTCATGGACATGACCCACGACGACATCCAGGTCGTGATCGAAAAGTCCAGCAAGGACGAGCAGCTCTCCACGGTGGCGGCGCTGATGGAGTTCCCCGACCCGAGCAAGTTGAAGGGGATCTCGAGGTTCAGCGTCATGTCGAGCGACGACACGCTCGACGACGTCGTGCTCCAGCTCCACGTGGAGGTCAACGGGGAGATCGTGAAGGTGCGTCTACCGAACCCGACGTCGAGGTCGGACTCGAGGAAGGTGCTGTTCAACATGACCGGGATCTTCCTCCCGCACTACTCGTCGAAGAGAGCGGCCGAGGCCAACCGAAAGTGGGAGAGCGCCATGAGTCTGGCGTGGCACGCGGCAGAGATAGGCGACCCCGTCACCACAGACTCGGCGGCGTGCCTGCTGCACGCCATCAAGAGCTTCGCCGGCAGCGGGGAGATGGCAGACGGCCTGGAGCAGGCGAAGGCGACAGGGCGCCCGTGCATCGACGACGGCCTCTACGTGATCCCGACCAACTCGCTCAACGCGCTGGCCACGACCATGTATCCGGCGCTGCGCGCGAACAAGGAACTGCACAGGGCGGTCAAGGAACTGGGGAGGGTGGGCGTCATGAAGAACCAGCAGGTCTACAAGGGGATTCGCATGGCCTGCCTGCTCGTTCCACCCCACCTGATCGAGGAGGAATAGGATGACCGGGGATATAGGCAAAAACGCGCCAATGATTTCCTTGGCGACCCTGGGCTGTACCCATAGTCCTATACCGACCTGCTACTCATTGCATAGTCGTACCGGTACGCGTTCTATAAACTCTCTATACGCGTCATATAATTTGTACTAAGTCTTGAGTCTTCAAGACTCACATTTCTTGAGAATTGTCTCAAGAAGTTCTTGGCGAACCGGAACATGACATGAGCGGTTTGACTGGAAGGAAGGATGCTATACCCCGTGGAGAACCACTACACGATCTACGGACCACCCGGCTCTGGCAAGACGACCACACTCGTGGGCCGGATCGTCAAGGCTGTGGGAGACACGCTGTACGGCGGCGACATCCTGATCTGTTCTCTCACCCGCACGGCCGCGCACGAGATCGCCGAGAGGGTGAAGGAGAGGATCCCAGGTGTCGAGTTCCCGCACGTCGGAACGGTCCACGCCCTCGCGCTGCGCGCCCTCAAGGCGATCGGCGAGGAGCCGAAGCTCGTCTACGAGGAGGAGCACGTCAGAGACTTCAACCAACAGACAGGGCGCAAGCTGCCGCTCCAGCTCGGCAACATGATGTACGAGTCCGAGACCCCCAACCAGCATCTACTGTGCCTCGCTGAGTGCGACCGCATGCGCGCAGCAGAGACGCCGATCGAGAAGTGGACGCAGCCGACGCGCCGCTTCTACAACCAGTGGGAGACCTGGAAGTCAATGCGAGGCCTGATGGACTTCACCGACCTGATCAAGCGCGCGCTCGTGGTGTGCCAGGAGCACCCGGCTGCGCCGCGCTACATCTTCGTCGACGAGGCGCAGGACCTGAGCCGGCTCGAGATGGCGCTGATCAACCAGTGGTCGATAACAACCGAGAAGACTATTGTCGCCGGCGATGATCAGCAGGCGCTGTACGAGTGGCGCGGCGCCTCGGTGAAGGACTTCATCGACTTCGCTCCGAAGGAGAACACGTACGTCCTGCCGCGCAGCTACCGCATGTCGGAGGCCGTCTACAAGCAGGCCAGGATCTTCGGCGATGCGATCAAGCTGAAGGTCGAGAAGGAGTTCACGCCCGTCGGCGAGGGCGGCGTGGTTGTGCGCCAGCCCGTGACGTCCATCCTGCACGGGATCCAGGAAGACATGGAAGACGGCTCGGTGATGCTGCTCGCGAGCTGCGGCTTCATGCTGAACCCGCACCTCAAGGAGCTGCGCAAGCTGGGAGTCCCGTACCACAACCCGTACCGCTCGAGGGCCGAGGGCAAGACCTGGAACCCACTGCGCTCCCGTCAGGCCGAGGCCTACCGTGCGTTCCTGGCGCCGTCGCGGGGTCAACAACTGTGGACCTGGAACCAGTTCTACTGCATCGTGTCGATGCTCAACAACATCCCGAAGGAGATGCTCGTTGAGGTGATGACGAACAGGACGGTGCGCACACAGGTCGATCCAGACTTCGTCGATCGCTGGCAGCTCGACGAGTTCCTCACTGCTGCGAAGGACGGCGACTACCACACGTACTTCAACATGCTCCACCGCGACCACAGGCTGAGTGTGTCCCCGACGTCGCTGTCCCCGATGGCGTACCTCAAGCGCATGATGGACGCTCGAGGAACGCAGGCGCTGTACGAGACGCCAAGCCTCATCGTAGGCACCATCCACAGCGTGAAGGGAGGCGAGGCAGACACGGTCTACGTGCTGCCGAACATCAGCCCCGAGGCGTTCAGACAGCAGGGCTACTCAGGGAAGGACGGCCTGCTCCGCACGTTCTACGTCGGCGTGTCGAGGGCACGCCGCAAGCTGGTCCTCGTGCAGGACCCCAACGAGAGGAGGGCCATGTGGCGTTAGCCAGCGACTACACCGAGCTGCGCGTCGACAGGGAGCGATGGATGGCTGCGCTCGAGAGCGACAACAAGGCACTGTTGGCCGGCCTGGGATGGCTCATCCTAGACCAACTCAAGAGGACTCCGCACCGACCGATCGTGGTCATGTTCAACGAGGAGGTGAGCGATGGGTCAGCCTCAGGGCGGTAAGCCGCCGGCGTCGTATGGTCCGTACGAGATGCAGATGGAGATGATCGCGAGGCAGCAGAGGGCCATGGTCAACCAGCCGCTGCGCCATCGAGTGGAGCGATGCAGGTACTGCGGCAGCAAGTGCAGCGAGAAGACACTGAGAGACGCCAAGTGCGAGAACTGTGGAGCAACGCTATGACACCCAAGAACCCAGGCCCGTGCCCGAAGTGCGGCTTCTTCAACTGTTCTGGTGGAGAACACTGCCCAGCAGCATGGAACGCCGACGACACGATAGAGGAGCCGAAGATGAAGGTCTTTGAACTGAAGCCGTCGCCAGAGATGCAGGACCACGAGGTCATCTCGTGGCCGAAGCACTACAACACCGGCAAGATCCAGGTGATCGACTTCATCCTCGACCAGAAGCTCGGCTACTGCCTCGGCAACGCGATCAAGTACATCTGCCGGTGCAACCACAAGGGCGACAAGATCAACGACCTGAAGAAGGCGATCCAGTACCTGAAGTTCGAGCTGGAGAAATGAAGTACATGGACATCTGGGCCAAGCCCCAGCCGAGACCAAAGAAGCAGGCGCAGACCCACCACGAGCTGCCGAAGAGGGTGAAGGACTGGCCACCCGAGGCGAAGGCCGCGTTCAAGCACGTGAAGAACGAGCTGTGGAAGTGGGCCAAGGCCAAGCCAGGGCGCGATCGTGCCGGCCTCGCACTGATCGCGTACGTTGGGGTGAAGGAGGCGTTCGAGGGCGAGGTAGTGAAGGCGACAATCATCGACGACGTGATCACGTGCAAGACAATGGAGGAAGTATGGACGACGCTCTTATCGCTCAAGTCTCAGCCTTGATGGCTCAGGGTTTCGGCGCCCGAAGGATCGCAGAGACCCTCGGTGTCACTCGACACGAGGCGAGCAAGTACATCAACGCCATCGACGGTGGGACTCCGAGAGGGAGAGTCTCTGTCCGTGCCGAGCAGAAGACCATGGAGGTGAGCGGCAACGTGCGCGCCACGTCCAGGAGCCAGTCGCTCGCAGCCCTGATGGTCGACGCCGAGGTGGACCTCGACGTGTGGCGTGTCAGCCGCTGGGTTGCCAACATGTGGGGCAAGCCAGAGGATCCGTCGTGGCAGGTCAAGGCGTGGCTCGAGCGCAAGCCGCAGGAGGAGTGTCTGCTCGACGAGCTGATCACCAAGCTCGAGAACAACAGCCCTGTCGTGCCGCTCGAGTTCACAAAGCCAGACCGCAAGGTAGCGAACCGCGCTTTGGAGATCTCCATCGCCGATCCGCACTTCGGCATGAGAGCCTTCTGTGGTCCGTCAGGTTCGGACTACAGCTTCGAGAACGCTTCCGAGATCTACAAGCGGAGCATCGAGCTGCTGCTCGAGCGCGCCCTCGGGTGCGGCCCCATCGACCAGATCTGCTTCGTGACTGGCAACGACTTCATGCACGCCGACAACGTCTTCCACACCACGACGGCCGGAACACACCAGCCCGAGATGGACTCGTGGCACGAGACGTTCATCAGGTCCGAGGAGCTGCTGATCTCGACCATCCTCGGGCTCGCCAGCATGTGCCCTGTGCATGTTGTGATGGTCCCAGGCAACCACGCTCGCCAGTCCGAGTTCGCACTCGGCCGCATCCTCAGGGCGTACTTCATGAACGACGAGCGCGTCACTGTCGACGCCGGACCAGAGCCCTACAAGTTCTGGCACTTCGGCGTGAACCTCATCGGGTTCGACCACGGCCACAGCATCAAGGCGACGCGGCTCGCTAGCCTGATGGCCAACGAGCGCCCCACTGTCTGGGGCATGACCTGGAATCGTGAGTGGCACTGTGCAGACCAGCACAGAGAGACGCCCACGTTCTCTGAGTTCGGCGTCAACATCAAGTACCTGCCGAGCATGGTGACGTGGAACGAGTGGCACAAGATCAAGGGATTCTCGTGGGCGCACCGTGCATCTCTCGGCTTCCTGTACGACCACGACCGTGGCTTGATCTCGACACCTCAGGTCAACGTGAGGGAGGTCTACCATGACTGAGAACAACTTGCAGGCCGCGATAGTTCGCTATCTCAACACCCTGCCCAACACAGTCGCCAGAGTGAACGGCCCAGGCCCCGCCCACGTGGTCGGCGACCCCGACATCTACGGCTGCGTCGGCGGGCTCATGTTCCACATGGAAGTGAAGGCAGAGAAAGGACTTGTGTCCCCCATCCAGGAGCACCGCATGCACCAGTGGCAGACGGCCGGCGCCAAGGTCTACGTCGTGCGCAGCATGGACGACGCCAAGGCCGCGCACTCTCTGGCGCATCAATACGCCAACATCCACGCCCTGGTCGACTGACAAAAGAAGAGGGCCGGAGCGCAACGCTCCGGCCCTCTGTGCTCCCCTAGCAGGGAGCTACTCGTCCTCGGCCGGCTCCGGCCTGCTCCACTTCCCCAGCTTGCGCAGCTTGGCCGCGCACTGCTGGCAGATGACGCCGCCCGTGCGGCTCGCCGCCCCCACGTGGACCTTGCGGGCGCGGTCCCGGTCGACCACCCACCCGCACTTCAGACACCGCACCTTGTCGCTCATGAGCCCGCCTCCTCGATGATGCGCGCGACCGCGCCAGTGATCCGACCCAACAACAGGAACGCGGTCTTCCGAGGATCCGCGTCGTACTTGCAGACGTAGTCCCAGGCGCCGCGCAGGTCGACCTCGTTGTCGTAGCCGGCGAGGCGCAGCAGCACGCACGCGCCGACCTCAGCCACGACCTCGTTGTCGGGCTGCTGGCCGCGCGCCTTGGTCAGGGTGCCGTTGAGGTCCTCAGCGGCGTGGATCATCTCGTGCGCCCAGACCTGGAACTGCGCGGCGCTGAGCCCGATCTTCTTGCCGTGCTCGTAGTACCCGTCGGCCCAGCCGTTGCCGTTGAAGGCCTCGACCTTGAGCCCCCACTTGTCGGCCACGGCCAGCCACGGCAGCGAGTCGAGGAACGTCTGCACCTTGCCGTCCTTGTCGCTGTACTGCGCCCACAGTTCCTCGTTGAACACGTCGGTCTGTTCGATGCCGAACACCGGCCACGCCTCGAAGCCGGCGAGGTACTGGATCTTCACGCGCTGCTTCTCACCGGTCAGGTTGCCGTCGTCGTCGCGCACGTCCACTTCCTTGAGGAAGCTGCGCATGATCGGCTTCAGGATCGCGAACGCGTGCTCACCCTCACGGACGTTGCGGCCTCTCGACTGCCACGTCTGGTAGGTCGCGGCGTCGTTGTGTCCGTTGAGGAACACGAGCAACTGGTTGCGGGCCGACCACCTCGAGCAGTAGCGCTCGGCCACGTTGAGGTAGACCTTAGCCATCTTCGCCGGCAGGTCGTTGGGATTCTCGAACGCCTTGAGGATCAGCTCGAGGGCCTTCTCTGCGTGCTGTTCGACTTGCAGTGCCATGTGGACCTCCCAGGTCAACAGTTGTTGGCCTACTGCGAGCAGTGGCCGTGCTCGATGACGACGTCGCGCAGGTCGGCCTGCGCGTTCAACTCGGAACGCTTCCACCCTTCCTTGCTCTGCTTGGACAGCTCGCGCGCCGTCACCAGCAGCTCGCGCACCTCGTCGGTCAGGTCCTCGACGAGCTGCACCGAGTTGTCGAGCATGCGCTTGCTGACCTCGTTGTTGACCAGCTCGTGGTGCCGGAACGCGGCCTGCCAGTCGTCGCGCGCCGTCATCAGCTCGCGCCCGACCTTGATCGCCTCGGCATGCACGACCTTGGCCAGCCGGCCGGCGACGTACGTGCTGACGTTGAGTGTGATGATCATGTCGACCCCCTCAGCAGCTCAGCTTGGGCGGCGTGAAGGTCGCCGTCTTGTTCTGGCACTCGCTGCACATGTGCTTGGTCACGCCCTCGTGCTCGTACTCTTGCCAGTCTTCCGGCGTGGTGTGGCCGGTCTGAGCGCGCCAGCAGCCACAGACGCCGGTGCCGTCGCACTTGGTCTCTTCGACCCAGGTGATGGCGTCGAGGGTGTCCTGCACGCCGGCGATCTGCCTGCGCTCCAGCTTGAGGCCGTCCGACTTGAGCGGCACGATCGCGTACTCGTGGTCGGTGTGCTCGGTCCCTGGCTTGGTGAACTTCTCCCAGCGCCGCACGCCCACGGCGCGATCGAGCGCCGAGAACGCGGCGGCGGCGTCCGCTGCCGTGGCGAACGCGAACACCTCGTTGCCCACCTCGACGCAGATGGTTGACGGCAGGTTCGCCTCGTTGATCTGGGACCTGTACCTGTAGCTCATGGGATCCTCCTTGGCTTGCCCTGAAGGGCAGCGAGTGGCGGCGCCCTGCGGCGCCGCCCCGCGCTACACTCCACGCTTGCGTGCCACGCCTACCCGCTTGCGCGCCACCGAGCCGCGTTCCAGGCGGTCGGCCGCTTGGTACAGCGCCTCGGGGTACCCCTGACCCGTCAGGCCCATCACGAAGGCGTACTTACGCAGGCCTGCGATCAGCTTGGGCAGTGGCACGGCTTCCACCTCACTCCCCCTTGACCCGGTTGGCGTCCGCGAACGCCTTGAGCGACGCGGCCAGCTTGTCGAGGTAGTCCATGCGCTCGTTCCACGAGTTGACGCTCTTGCGGCCCACGCCCTCGGTCACGCGCACCGTGATCGCCTCGACGATCGCCTCGACGCCACCGCCCGACCAGCTCCCGCCGGCCATGTTCCAGGCGCTCGCCGGCTTGCCCTTGACCGGCACCGCCTCGACCTTGCCGCCCTTGTCGATGCTGACGCCGGCCTCGATCGTGCCCTTGGCCTTCGGCTTGGCCTTGTGCCCGCTCTGCGCGGCCTTCGGGCTCTTCTCACCGATCGCGTCGCGGTAGCGCTTGATGGTCATGTCCGACACACCCAGGCGCTTCGCGATCGTGGCGTTCGACAGCTTGCTGAAGGTCGCGGTCTGGATCAGCTCGATGATGGCCAGCCGCTTCTCTTGGGCGGTCAGCGTGAGGCCGTGGGTCACGTTGTCGGTGAACGCCAGCACCTCGGCGTCGATCGCGGCCTTGCACTCGACCACGTTGACCGGCAGCTCTTCGATCTTGGCCTTGACGGCTGCGGCGAGCCGGTGGGCGCCGCCCACGAGCACCTCGGTGCCGGCCTTGCCGACCTTGGCGACGGTCAGGGCGGGAAACTCGACGCCGCGCTCCATGAGCGCCGCGTACTCCGCGACGGTCTCCGGGTTGGTCGCCTGCAACCGGAACGTCCGCGTCGGCATCAACACCAGCTCGGCCACCTTGCGCACTGCACTCTTTGCCATGTCACACCTCCGTTGGCTTGGCACTAAGGCCAGCGTGCAGCGCCCCGTAGGGCGCTGCTCGCTAGACTCAGGTCGAGTAGTTGTGCTGGCGCGTCGCCGTCACCCACACCTTGGCGTCGGCGATCTGGTCGCCGCCCTCGGTGAAGGCGACGATGTAGTCGCTCACGTCGAGGGTGCGCCCGCCGGCGATCGACGACCAGTCGATCATGAGGTTGGTCTTCGAGGCCGACTCGATGCGCTCGATCAGCTTGCCGAACCGCACCAGGGCCTGCGCGAGGTTGTCGAACGCGTACTCGTCGACGCCGCTCTGCGAGTTCCACCGCACCACGTACAGCTTGGCCATGTCACACCTCCGATGAGCTAGGCCGTTGTGGCCTGCCACAAGCGCACCGTTGCCCGACGAATCCCTTGGAGAGGCGTCGGCGTGGCATCTTGCGCAGTCGCCGACTGTGTCCCTGTTGATAAGTCCGGTGCGCTTGCGGTAGGTCACCTCGTTCCTCATGCAACCACAGTACAGAGGTCCTGGGACTAAGTCAAGCCCCCTCTCTTGCGATGTTGTATCGTGCTGGTTGGAGGTACGACATGAGCCTGGAAGACCTGAAGGCAGACGCCCTGCGCCGCAGCTCCGAGTGTGCAGCGCGCGACGCCATGATCGACGCCGAGGCAGCGCGCCTCGTGGCGTTGAAGGTGGAGCGCGAGCTGTCCAAGTTTACGACCGAAGAGAAGACCGCGTTCCTGGAGGCCCTGGAGCAGCACGGCAACATCTCCCGCGCGTGCCGCTCGTGCGGCATCTCGCGCCGCACAGCGAACGTCGCACGGAGCAAGGATCCGCTGTTCGCCGACGCGTGGCACGAGATCTTGGAGGCCAAGGTCGACGACGTCGCCGGCGTGCTGTACCAGCAGTGCATGGACCCCAGCTCGGCGAACACGGTCGCCCGCATCTTCTACCTGAAGTCCATGCGTCGCGAGCAGTACGGCGAGCACGTGCGCGTCGACCACGGCCACCGCGTGGAGCTGGAGGTCGTGCTGCTGCCGCCCGAGCGCTCGCGCCTCGGCGCCGGCGTTGTGGAAGCTGAGGTCGTCGACGCTGAAGTTCTTGGCGAACCGGACAGTGATCAGAGCGCATCCATTGGATGAGGTGAGCTATATCCCCGGTGTGTGCTAGCCACACACACGTGGAGCGCAGGGCACAGCGGGCGGGGGCGCACTGCCACGTGCAGCCACGCCGCAAAAGGCGCTGCCCTCTGCTGCGCTGCGCAGTGCGCACAGCACGCAGGCCAACAGATGTTGACCTCATCGTTCTATCCTGTTTGGAATCAATGTGTTGCGTGCGCTGAGCTGCGATCAGAGCCCGCTGCTGCGGCGGGCGAGGCGCGCCGATGGGGGGAGGGGGGCGCGTCCCCCCGCGCGGGTCATTCAGTAGGCCCTGTGCGCTCCACACCCGGCTGCGCCAAAAAGGGTCGACTAAGTCGTTACGTTTCCTCGGTCACCGTTGACATTCCCCGAGGAATCGTAATATCCTGCCCTCAGGACGGAGCACCGGGCATGTCGCCCACAGCCCCACAACCACAAGGAGGCCCCATGCTGGTTGTGAAGTGTGACGTGTGCAAGCAAGCCATCGAAGAGGACATGGACATCCTGGAGATCAGGCAGGGCACCGCCGGCGCCGGTCCGACCGACGTCACCACCGCCCACGTGTGCAAGGCCTGCCAGGAGAAGCTGGGCATCGGAGAGTACCTCCACAAGCTGCGCAGCGCCGGGTTCCGAAGCCAGAACGTACGGAAGGACGTACGTTCAGAGATCGCTCAACCTGACGGGACACCCATCCCGGTCGACCCGCGCTTCATCAAGCGCATCCAGGGAAGGAGCTGACCATGGCCGAGACCAAGAAGAACTGGACCGAGATCCCCGGACCGTACCCCCGCAAGGCGTGCCTGGAGGCCTACAACAAGGCGTCGAGGTGCATGTACGACTACTTCCCGGCGTCGAACGCGGACGAGGCCTGCGAGGCCATCATCCGTGAGGTGCGGGCGGTGCTGAAGGCCAAGAGCCTGGAGGAGGCGGTGGCGTTCCTGGAGGGCGACGCGAACCAGCTCAACGAGGACACCGTCTTCGACGTGTGGGCGTCGGACTGGAAGCTCAGCTACACCGCCGCCGCCATGATCAAGCGGGTGCGCGCCGTGTGGCGCCAGATGATGGGACTGGAGGCCGTGTGATGAAGGCCTGCCTGCACTTCGACCTGAAGGACGACGAGGACCACAACGACTTCGAGCTGATGCTCAAGTCGCAGGACTGGAAGGAAGCGTTCCAGGCCGTCTGGAAGTACGTCCGAGACCAGCTCGAGTACTACTCCGAGGCGCACACCAAGGAGTGGGCAGAGACCGTCGCGACCGTGAAGGAGAAGATCACCGAGATCGCAACCGAGTACGACGTGGAGGTGTGGTGATGGGCATCTTCGACGAGTACGAGAAGTACATCAACATGTTCCTGTCTCAGCAGTCGGCCAACATCTTTGGCGAGGGAGGCTACGCGCCGAAGCCGATCGCGGAAGACCCGATCGCCAAGCAGAAGGAAGACGCCCTGAAGGACATGGCCAACTGGTTCCAGAGGGCGGCGGTGGGTCAGGTGATCCACAACTTCCACAACGGTCCGGTGAGCAACGAGCGGCCGACCGGGCCGCACCCGGACTACACCAAGAGGTCGAGCACGTCGTTCGACCTGCACGACGACGTCCACGGCCCGACGTTCCACGTCAGGACCACCGTCTCGCTCAGCGACACTGCGGCGAGGATCGCCAAGAACTGGGACTCGCTGTCGCTGCAACTGAAGACCGACGCGTTCGAGCGGCACGCTCTGAGCTGCGCCTACCAGATCCTGTACTCCGTCGGGGCGAAGGGCACCTTCGCGAAGGTTGAGGACTGCCCGACCTGTGGCACCAAGAGGGTGATCGGCAACACGTGCCCGGAGCAGGGGTCGGGGTTCGTTGAGCGGGTCGGACGGCTCCCGAACTACGACTACGACAAGTGGCGCCTGCTGTACTGCTCGGACCGGCTGATTCGGTTCATCAAGGTGAACGACCGCGAGTCGTACTGGAGCAGCCAGTTCAAGCTCGTGATCGACAGCGCCGGCGGCATCAGGAACGGAGAGGGCGGCAGGCCGTACTACTGGCGGCTCGACCCGCGCCCGTGGTACCGCAAATGAAAGGGCCGAGCTGGAACAGGTCGGAGAAGGAGCGCAAGCAGGACGAGTGGAAGGAGCACTTCATCGAGGAGTTCGGGTGGGACGCCTACGCTTTCTTGAAGCGCGTCCACCCCGTCGTTGACGTGCTCGTGTTCGAGCCGGCCGAGACCGTGGATGCCGAGGTGGTGGGTGACTGACCAGCTCGTCACCGTGCTCGCTGAAGCGGCTCCGTCAGACGGGTACTCTCAGGCGTACGAATGGCGCTGCCCGCACTGCGACGTCAAGTGCTTCGGAGAGCGATGCGCGTGGGGCTTCAGGTACAGGCACTACGTCCATCGCTGTGCGTACTGCGACCACGAGTACGTCGTGCGGCGCGAGAGCTACAACGAGACGATGGATCGCCTGTATCCGAACTTGAAAGACGTGAGGGCGATCATCGAGCGGGTCATGGGGGCAGATCGTGGCGATACAAGAAAGAACTTGTAAGAAGTGCGGGCACCACTTCTTGCTCTGGCGGCAGTTCATGAAGGACCTGCCGAAGCGACCGTCGTGCCCACAGTGTGGAAGCAGGGCCACCAAGCCAGAGATCGTCGGCCGGCTTGCGGTACACTTCAAGGGGCCTGGGTGGACGCCCAAGAGCGGTCAGGTCAAGGACCTCCGCGACATCAAGGGCATGGACGACCCCAAGCTGGCGGCGGCGATGGAGGACTGATGGACGGGAAGAACGTAGGCCACGATGAGGCCACGACAGCTCTTTCGGAGACGGGGGCGAACGCGCCCCCGTTTTTTGTTGCTGCGATGGCCAAGTCAGTGACGTGTGAGAAGTGCGGCTGTGAGGTGATCCCACCTGGGCGCCTGACCATGTTCGATGGTATGGTGTCCAGGACGTGGTGCGACTGCATCACGGAGCAGGAGATGAACGATCTGGCGGTCCAGTTCGAGGCGCTCTGGCGCATGTGGACTGGGAGCCCGAAGGTGATGCAAGCGTGAACGACGAACGGGTACAGAAGATCAAGCTGAGCGTGGGGAGCACCCCACCGCAGAGCGAGTTCTGGCAAAACGACCGAAGGTTTCGGGCCTTCGTGGGCGGGGTCGGGTCGGGGAAGACCTATGCTGGCGTCCTCGAGATCCTTCGTCAGCCTCCTGGTTCGCGCGGCGCTGTCATCGCGCCGACCTACAGGATGCTCATGGACGCTACTCTTGACACCCTGATGAAGATCTTTCAGCAGGCGAACCTGATCGGGGAGTGGATCAAGAGTGAGATGAGGTTGATCACGTCGCACGGGACAGACATCATCTTCCGCTCAGGTGATGACCCGGAGAAGCTGCGTGGTCCCAACCTCGGCTGGTTCTTCCTGGACGAGGCGGCGATGATGCCGGAGCTGGTGTGGGACATCATGATCGGCCGGCTCCGTCTCGACCCAGGTCGCGCGTGGTGTACGACGACTCCGAAGGGTATGAACTGGCTGCACCGCCTGTTCGTCACGGAGAAGCGCGAGGACTATTCGCTCGTCCAGTGCTCGTCGCACTCCAACCAGTTCCTCCCCGAGTACTTCATCAAGTCACTCGAGTCGAAGTACAAGGGGGCCTGGAAGGACCAGGAGCTGATGGGGCAGTTCGTCGATTGGGTAAACTCTCCGGCGTACGAGGAGTTCCATCGCTCGCTCCACGTGCGGAAGAATCTCATGGAGGAATACCGTGACCGACTCCCTCTCAAGCTCTGCTGCGACTTCAATGCCCGCTGTATGGTTTGGCCTGTTGTACAGGTCAACGGCAGGACGCCACGTGTTCTTGTGGAGATCGCGCAGGTTGGGCGAACGTCCATTCCCCAAATGGTCAAGGAGTTCAGGCTCGCGTTTCCGAATCACTCTGGAGGTGTTCAGGTTTTCGGTGACGCTACTGGCATCGGTCTGGCTGCGCAGACCGGGCAAACGTCGTTCGACGCCATCGTAGAAGCGTTCCGTGGGTACAGCTCGTACGTCGAGCTGATGGTCCCGAAGACAAACCCTACGGTTCGCTCTCGCGTCAACTCCATGAATTCGGTCCTGCGTGGCACCGGCGAGTGGGAGCCGCTCATGATCGACGAGAAGTGCGAGATGCTGATCCGCGACTTCGCGTTCGTGGAGTGGGACGAGCGTGGCACCGGGCTCCTCAAGATCTCCGACCTGAACGACGAGCGGAGCACCCTGACGCACGCCACGGACGCGCTCGGGTACTGGGCGGCGATCGACATCCCGTCGTCCAACGTCTACATCTCGAAGAACGACGACAACTACATGGAGCTGCCGAGGGAGAACGAGGCCAGGAGGCAGTGGATGAGCGAGCTGCACGGGAAGAGAGCTTCCGGCGCCGGCTTGACGGGCCTCGATTTGGAGTAGCGTGCGCAACCCCAGCTCCTGTGGACCGGGGGCTGCACTTGCGCATGCGAGGTAGAATGTGCGAGTCTATGGACTGGAGTCACCAAGGAGGACATGATGTCAGACTACCCAGAGAGCAAGGCAACGAAGAAGGTCAACCCGAGAGACAGGGTGTTCCTCTTCGACTACAGCGTGGATACAGATCTCACGGCGGCGATCAACAAGGAGCACCTCGACATCTGCGGGCTCCGGTTCCCGGCCAGCTTCGAGGGGACGGCCGTGACCTTCCTCGAGTCGGACACCGAGGCCGGCGCGTACAACGCGGTCTGGTGGGAGGGGGCGCTGTTCACACTCGTGTGTGCAGCGGACAAGACCGTGATGTTCGACCCGGCGAAACTCTCCGGCTTGAAGTGGCTGAAGCTGACATGCGCTCCTGTCGTCGCCGCTGACCGGATCGTGACCCCGATCTATCGCGATTTCTCTGGCTGATGTCCGAGCACCTTCCGTTCATGTCGCCCAGTCCTTGGGCGCTGTCTTCTCGTAGGGGGGATAACATCATCCCCAACGCCTACTTCGACGGCAACTTCTTTGGCGACGACGTGACCTACACGAGCAACCAGAGGATCTTGGAAGTCCACACCGACAAGTTCGAGCACGGTTACTGGATGAGCGCTGGCGAAAAGACGGAGATGACGAACGAGTGGATTAAGGTCACCCATCCGACCTATGGTGCGCACCAGACGAACATCTCGACGCCAGGTTCGTGGACGGGGTACTACATCGTCAAGTGTGGACGGTATGTACCGTCTGCTGCAAGGCAAGGTCTGACTACGAACACCGTAGATTTCTCAACCCTCTACAACGGGATGCGCGGGTTCCTTTGGAACTATTGGACGAACAGCAACTCATCGGACCAGCAAAACTTCCATATCGCTGAGAGGCCAACAGTTGGGAGTTCCGGTGGCAATGGAGCCATCTATGTCTCCATTGACCGTAACCACACGAACAAATGGAGGCTTTGGGTCAACGATGGTGACGGTGTCGATACAGACGACTACCTCGCTGGGGTCCCAACTACTGAGGGCGATAGCTGCGCCGTCCAATGGGAGTTCGTGAAGGGTAGCCACGTCATCGTCAAGCTGTACCACCTCAACGCCAACGCGCTGAAGTTTGACGACTTCGAGCTTCCGACGTGGCCCATCGCGGAAACTGGCTACTACGCGAAGAAGACGTTGACGGCTTCCCCGCTTGACCAGCTCGTCCCGATCAGTCCACTGGTCGTTTCGGCTTCATCTGTCGATAGTTCCAATGGCCGCATCGGGAGGTTCGCGTTCGAGTTGCGTGGCATCGGGAACGAGTGGAGCAACCTCGTATGAACTGGACGGTTGGCCCAGACCCATCCGTGGTCAGATCTCGGAAGACGCCAGACTGGAGTCGGTCTCTGGAGCTTGTGACCACGCTGACGAATCCAGTCAGCGGGACGCAGTACGAGTCGGCCGCTGATTCGAGGTACGTGCTGACGTTCACCTACGACCCGCTCCACTGGATAGAGTTCTACTACCGCTACCAGAACAACAGCAACTGCTTCCTGGTCAAGCAAGACTCGGACACCGGAGACCTCTACATCAACAAGGTGATTGCTGGGTCGCCGACCATCCTGTTTTACGAGCCGGCGTTTTTCAAGGAAGACCCCTATGAGATCATCGTCGAGGCACACGGACAGAACCACACGTTCGTCATCAACGGCGCGCTCGTGTTTGCCAGGACCGATCCGATGCTCCCGACAGAGGCTGGGCTGAGGATCTACGATGACTACGTGACCGACGTTGTGCTCAAGGTATACTCGTAGAGGAGATTGGCATGGAAGACACCACGGAACGAACAGAAATCGAGTTCGAGGAACAGCCGCTCGACATCAGGCTGGATCCAGACAACCCGAACGGACTGCACGCGAAGCTGCTCCAGGACCTCATCACCATCATCCGTGATGCGGACGAGCACGTTCGCAACCGCTACGAGGACTGGGACGAGGTCGACAAGTACAACCGTCTGTACCTCGACCTATCAGCGAAGGCCGTGAAGGGTGACAAGACCAGAGACCCGGACAAGAAGGAGATGCCGTTCAAGGGCAGCGTCGCCGTTCCCCTGATCTACCACATCATCCAGACCCGCCTCGCCCACAACTACAACATGCTCACGTCGATGGACCCGTTTGTCCACCTCGAGAGCTACAGCTCGGACGGTTTTCGCAAGTCTCGACTCATGGAAGCGAGGCTCGGGAAAGACGTTCGCGACACCAAGAACGACATCCACATCTGGCAGGCCCTGTACGACGTCGAGCGCTACGGCATCTGCATGTGGAAGCTCGGGTGGGTCGAGTCGTTCGAGATCGTGCCGGCGTGGCAGGCCTACAACCCGCAGGAGCTGTTCATGCGCGGCATCCCTCCGGACGAGCCGGTCGAGCGCGTACGCACTCAGGGCAACAGGTGGGAGACTGTCGACCCTAGGAACATGATCCTTGACCCAGCCGTCCCGAGTTCTCAGTGGTACAACATGGAGTACATCGGTGACGTGGCCTACATCTCGTGGCTCGACCTCGACTCTGCGCGCTACGAGCGCCGTCAGGGTCCGTACATCAACGTCGACAAGGCGCGCGAGCTGACTCGTCAGGAGTACAACCGGCGCAAGGACGACGGGAGGTGGATGGAAGGGACCTACAGCTACAAGTCGAAGGACCCGTACCCCGTCATCGAGCTTGCCAACATCCAACGGAAGCTCATCCCGGCCGAGTACGGGCTCAGTCCTGCCACCGAGCAGGAGATCTGGCAGTTCGCGGTAGCCAACGAGCACGTCATCGTTCGCGCGCACAAGCTCGAGCAGGGCAGTGGGCGTCAGTTCACCTACTTCACGGCCCACGGCGACCTCGACATGCACGCTCCGTGGGTGCCAAGCACCGGACAACTGCTCCTTGGGCTCCAGAGGTTCGACAACTGGATCATCAACTCGCACGTCACGAACACGAAAAAGTCCGTGAACGACCAGATGGTCATCAACGACGACCTGATCAACAAGTCTGACCTCGCAAACCCATCACCTGGGCGCATCATCCGGCTCACGAGGGAGGGGAAGGCGCTGCACAAGACTGGCCGGCTAGGCATCAACCAGATGTACGCGCAGCTACAGCTCACGAACATCACCGCGCAGCACCTGGACACCCACTCGATGATCATCCAGACAGCGCAACGCCTCGCGGCGACTCCCGACAGCGTGCAGGGGATGCCTCTCCCCACGAAGCGCACGTTGGGGGAGATCGAGAACCTGTCGAACGCGGCCGGAATCCGCATCGGAACGACCGCGCAGCTCATCGACGAGCAGCTCATCCAGCCCTGCATGATGGCCGCTGTGCAGAACATCCAGGATTTCGCAGACATCCAGGAGATGATCATGCTCACCGGTCGCTTGGTCGACCAGATGGGTGCCGCAGCGCAGAGCCCGTTCATGCCGATTCGCGGAATGGACCTCCAGGGCGACTACGAGTACATCGTTCGGACGCCCACGATGGCCAAGGACCCGGCCAGAAACGCCTCCGTTTGGGGCCAGATCATGCAGGTCCTGTCGACGGCGCCTCAGCTCCTCAATCCGATGCCTGACGGCCGCGCGCTCAACCCGCACGCCATCTTCAACGAGCTGGTGCGCGCTCTTGGAGTCGACTACTTCGACCAGTTCTACTTCCAGACCCAGCCGATGCCGCCGCCGATGGTCGCCGGCAGCTCACAGGTTCAGCCGATGGAGCAGATCCAGGCTGGTGTCCAAGCCGGGAACATGGTTCCCTTGGAGCAGTTCTTGCAATGACGACCAACGAGTACATCCAGAGCGAGCAGGAGTGGCTTCGCGACAACAGTGACAGATATAAGGAGGCGGTTTCACACATGTCGGACCAGTTCTACGTCCGAGGCCTCCTGAGGGGCATCGAGGACAAGCTGGTGCCGATTCTGGCCTACAATCCGAACGAGCAACCTGCCCACGCGGCCGTTTTCGCGGCCGGCGCCGTGCAGGCGAAACTGGAAGGTCTATTGACAGACCTTGACTTCATAGACGAGTATGAGGATCGGAGAAAAGACCTTGTTGAAGCGATCAACAACGCCGAACCGCAGGGTGACGGGAGCCGTTCCGGCCAACCTGTCGACCCCGGCCAACTGTGACGACCTGCAAGCGGTGAGCGGGATCACGAAAGGAGTGGTCAATGCCTGACCCTGAGAAGGCAACGCAGACCGAGGAACCAGCCTCTGAGTTTGAGAAGTTCGCGCAGGAGTACCACGACGCGAAGTTCCAGCGCACTCCTCCAGAGGAGCCGGCGACCGGTGACGAGAAGGTGACTCTCGAGTCCAAGCCCGAGAAGACCGAGCCCGACACCAAGCCAGCTCCTGCGGAAGAGGGCGCCAAGGGCGCTACCGTCGAGGAGACTCCGAAGCAGACTCCACCGGACTCAGTAGAGGAACCCCAGGTCAAGCTGTACACCGTGCCAGATCACGAGATGTACGGCGCGCTGCGTGGACAGAAAGTAACTGCCGCGCAGTTGGAGGAAGCGGGACTGATCTCGAAGGTGATCACTCGCGACCACCAGGAGATGCACAACACGAAGCTCTACCAAGAGCTGAAACGCGAGTTCGAGGAGAAGCTGGCCGATGCCATGAAGCAGGGGGTGAAGACCGCTCCTGCCCAGAGTGACAAGCCGCAGATCTCTCCGAAGGACTTCGCCGATCAACTCGAGCGTACCTACGTGCCTGTGTTGAAGCAGCTTGCGGAAGCTGGCTCGTTTGAGCCTGACTTCGTCGAAGCGTACCCGAAGTTCGCGGCTCACGCTGCGCACCAGTTCGAGACCATGCGGCTTGTTGGCGCAGGTCTTGTGCAGGCGATGCAGGAGATCCGTGGGTGGGTTGGTACGAAGCAGACCAGGGAGACCTCAGAGTCATCCAAGGCCTATTTGGACCGGGCGATGACTGAGCTGGCCGGCACCGAAGACCTCTACAAGGGCCTCGGTGACCCGTCGGAACGAGAGGCGTTCGTTGCTTGGATGGCCGACAAGGACAACAAGCAACCGTGGAAGAAGCTGGACATCGTCAAGGAGCTGGCCGAGCCAGAAACCCTGAAGGGGGCTTACGCCGCCTACAGGACAGCAACTCGGCACCTCAGGACGGAACGACCCCCAGCCACACCTGACACGTCCAGAGACCGGAAGGTCTTGGCTGCTCCCGGCGGCGGTAACGCGAGGCCGGCGACGAAGACAGACCCAGGCGACGAGTTCAGCCAACTCAAGAACGAGTTCCTGGAGTCGAAGGCGAGGGCGTTCGGGAGATAGCCCACTTCCTCTAGTGACACCATCACTGGAGGATTCCGATGGCCGTTGAGACCACATACTTCGGAATGGAAGGTACCGGGAACTGGGATCACCCGGACTACCGCCCGAAGAACTACCGTCAGCAGGCGTTCGAGCTGTTCCCCGACAGCCCGTCGCCGTTTACCTACATCCTCAGCAAGCTGCCGACCAGCTCTGTGGATGATCCCGAGTTCAAGCTCTTCGAGTGGCGCCTGCCCAAGCAGACCTGCATCGTGCAGTCTGGGATGGACGCCTGCGATGCGCTGCTCCACGAAGATACCCTGGAGATCTACCAGTCCGGCGACGGCGCTGCCTACGCGGACGAGGGCACGACTCCGGCTCGCGCCTTCAAGGCGGGCGACATTCTCCGCGTCGAGAACATCGCTGACTGCTCCGAGGGCACAGTTGCTGCCAAGGCCAGCAACCCGACCGACACCGCCAACGTGACCGGTCCTGAGTTGATCGTCATCAAGTCGATCGACGACGCCGACACCATGACCGTTTACCGGTACTGGGGCGGCACCAACGTGGACGGTCCGTCGTCCACCACTCCTGTCTTCGGTACCATCTCTGCGGGCGCTGTGCTCCGCTGGGCCGGTTCCGTCTACCAGGAAGGCTCGAAGACCCCGTCCTCGCTCACCAAGCGGGCAACCCTGGTCTCGAACTACTGCGGTATCTACAAGGATACCGTCGAGATCACCGGCACCGCCGAACAGATGAAGACCCGGCCCTACAAGCCGTGGCCGCAGTTCAAGGGTGAGTGCCTCGAGCGGCACATGATGAAGCTCGAGTGGAGCCTCCTCAATGGAGTTCCTGAGGAGACCACGTCGATCGACCCGCTGGGCTCTGGCAACGCCAAGTACAGCAGGACGACCGGCGGCTTCCGGTACTTCGTCGAGCAGGCTCAGGGTTCCGTCGACTTCTCCGGCGGCGTCGACATCGACACCGTCGAGGACGAGATGGAAGTCACCTTCACCTACGGGTCGAAGGAGAAGGCCGGTGTCTCTGGATACCGCGCCCTCAACATCCTGAACAAGCTCGTTCGGACCAACAGCTCTTGGAACTGGAACGCCGAGTCGCTGCCCAAGAAGCAGACCTACGGTCTCGAAGTGTTCCAGCTCATCTCGCCGTTCGGCAAGCTGAACATCATCCCCCACAAGCTGCTGGCTGAGTCTGCCGTGCAGACCCAGGACGTGCTCATCATCGACACCAAGTACGTCGAGTACGTCTACATGGCCGGCCGCGACACCAAGTGGAAGGACAACGTCCAGGACAACGACGAGGACACGCGGAAGGGCTACTTCATGACCGAGTGCGGGCTCCGGCTCGCGCTTCCCGAGGTCCACGCCGTGTGGACCGGGCTGTCGGCGCTTGCCTAAATAGCGCCCTAACCCCGCTCGGGGGGCTTCGGCCCCCCGAGCACTTCTGGAGGACGAAATGGGAGTTGCATACAGATTCGACGATGGCCGGCTGAAGGTCCGCAACACCGGCGAAAATGGCGGTGTTGACTACGGAACCTCGTCCAGCGAGGTCGTCACCGACAACCCGAACACCAAGTTCATCTCGCTGTACTTCAAGAGCACGGCGGTAAGCGGCGACATGCGCGCCATCTACGCGCGCCTGAACCTCGCTGGGGTGACTGGTGGAGCTGGCTACGGTGATGCGGTTCGGGCGCTCGCCTACGTGACGGGCACCGGCTACGCCAATGCGGTCGGCATCCACTCGACCGTGTCGATCCAGAGCGGCGCGACTGCCACCGGGCAGAGCGCAGGACTCCGAGCGACGTTCGAGGCCGCTTCGGCCAGCCGCACTCTGAGCGGCAAGGTGGCGTCGCTGATCGTGGACTCCAACGTCGGCGCGAACAACACGATGCCGTCGGTTCACGGTTTCATCCGGTTCGTTGACGTTGGCTCCGTCAGGATGTCCAATCTCGCGGTCATTCCGGCTGCGAGCAACGGGACCATCTTCGCTGCGCACGTCACGCAGACGATGACCCACTCGATCCGCATCGTGGACGAGGCCGGCGTGGCGTACTACATCATGTGTACCAACGCCGCAACCAACAGGAGCTAGCTCATGGACGAAGTTCGCTCGTACCTGGAGCAGCGGAAGCGAGAGCTGAGAGACGCACAGGCTCAGGCCATCCACTCTCTCGGCGTCGTCACTGGCAGACTCGAGGAGATCGAGCTGTTGATTCAGCGGCTCGATGACGAACAAGAACCCGTCGAGCAGTAGCTCGACCCAACATCTAACCGGGGGCTTCGGCCCCCGGTTCTTGGGGGCAACATGATCGCGAGAGAGAACAAGCACTACTTCGGACGGTTCTCTGGCCGCTTGGCCGGAGTCCCCTCGTGGAGAGGCGGGCACTTCTTCACGCACGACCACCACATGCAGCAGAAGATCGAGAACCACCCGATGTTTCTGGCTGGTTTGATCGAGCTGATCAAGGAGGAAAAGAGGAAGCCGGAGGTGGCGCCGGAAGAGAGGTCAACAAGTGTTGACCTCGAGACCATGCCGTGGGTGGAGCTGCTCAAGCTCGCCAGGGGACTTGGGTTCGAGGTCAAGGGGAAGAAGAGGGTAGAATTGATCGCGGAGATGTCGGAGGATAAGGGATGAACATCACTGAAGCCGCGAAGATGCTCGGAGACCTACTTGAGGTTACCCTGGAGAGGTACCCGGATGGCGTCAGGACAGTCCACCTCAACCAAGCCATCGACTACCTAGGGAAGAGGTTTGAGACTTCCTACAACGAGGGTGTAGGTCACGTGCTTCTCGAGGCCGGTGACACGTCGTTCATCGCTTCTAACCTGTCGGATATTGGAGGTAACACAATCCAGGCCGAGGTTATCGAGGCGCTGTACTTCTCCGACGACTTCAACGAGATCGGGTCCAGTCCTGGTAATTGGACAACCAACGTCGGGTGGGAGAAGATCCAGATCTACAGCTCGCTTGAAGCGCTGCTCGACGTTGCCAAAGAGAGCGATGATGGGATCCTCTACGGATCTGCTCAACGCGCCGGGATTGTCTATGTTCTAAACGCCCAGAGCAACGACCTGTTGCTCAAGGCCATATTCAACGGCGCCCACTTCTACACAACAACGCAGAACAACTGGCTGATCTACGCTCCGTACCCAGTCATCTACAAGGCAGCGTGCTACGCATGCGCCTACCTTGAAGACGAGATGCGGATCCCGGTGTACGAGAGGCTGATGGAAGATGCAGTGGAGGTTGTGAACCTTGCTGACTCGATGCGGAACGATTCCCCGGTACTGATGCAGGAGGCATAAATGGCTGAGTTGGCTAGCAACAGAACGAGCAACGCGACCAAGATCGGGATGACCGATGATTGGGACAAGGAACTAGAGCAGGACATTGCGGACATCATCGGGATCGCCATCGACCACACGATCACGTCTCCGATCTTCGCCGGCCAGTCAACGCCAGCAGAAGCAGTGGCGGGGTCCGGTGGCGCTCAGGTCAACGCCGATGGGTCCATCAGCGGAGTTCTGCGCTTCCTGACAACGACAACTACGGCTGTAGCATCTGCCGGGATCGAATTCCAGGCCGGGGATGGGAGGCGCTTCAAGCTGTGCGCGACATCGTCTGAGCTATGTCTGTACGAGTACGACTCCGACGACGACATTTGGAATCTCATTGGGACGCTCAGTCTTGGGCTTGGTAGGTTTCTCGCCCTCGAAGACGTCTTCCCAGGAGAAGACCCTAAGACATACACCGACAAGGGGCTCTTTTTCCTGAGAATCAGAGAGGACGAAACTGGTGTTGAAGCTACGGACATCTCACCTACCGCTAGCGTAGAGTTTCTCTCTGACGTCGGTGACGTTCCTGACTACCCAGCGATACCACACACCGACCGGTATCTACGACTTGACGGTGATTTCCACACGTTTGAGTGGGTGACCTCGGAGCCCGGTCAGGGAGCGCACATCATCTCCGAGTTGGACGACGTCGACGACGACGCCATCCCGTCAGACTCAACGCTTCAGGGCGTCCTTGAGGTTATGAACACTGGGACCGTTCCAACTCCAGTCTGGGCCTACGTCAACCAGCCACTCGTGTGGGGGTACGGGGTGTCCATTGGCCTCAACGAAGAGCCAGATCTCGACAGCATCTCGACGGCAGACCCCGAGCTGTGGAACGTCTACGACGATGTCTACAAGTACGTCTACTGGGGTCCGCTAAACAATGACGGGTCTCCAGGTAACATGACTGGTGAGATCTTCAGCGGAGGACCGTTCGGGTACGACCACTCCACCATCACAATCCCGTGGAATCTGAACGGCCTCTGGGAGGCAACGGTTGTTGTGAACATTCAACCGAACGGCGACTGGCCCGGTTTCATGATGCTCACAGTTGAGGAGCTGTACGACCCCGACGGCACGTTGGATTTTCAGAACCAAACCGCCTACTTCGACAACGTCTGGTACTGGAACGTGGCAGAAAGCCAAATGAAGCACTACCACTTCCCCAACAGCTACTACACGAAGGGACACACGTTCAACATCATCAAGAAGTACGGAGCAGCCTCTCCTCAGTTTGCTCTCAAGGTGAAGGCTGGACTAAATAGCCTTGTCCCAGTTCATCTCGTGCATAACATTGGCGTCACCCTTGCGATCAAGAGGCTGCACTGATGACCGAGCGTGTCCAGATCATCGTACCGACGAGTGGCGTTCGGAAGGACGTCGCCGATCTGATCCAGACACCGGACATGATGCGCAGTGGCGTCAACGTCATGGTGTACGACGGGACGGTGAGGCCACGTCCAGGTTCCAACAGAGTTGACATCGGAGGCGTGGTGACGACCTGGGCCGTGATCGGAAGTGGGATCAACTGTTTCGCAGCCCTAACCGACACTCTTTTGAAGCAGGAGACGGTCGACGATCTGTGGCTCTACTCTCTCGACCACGGGTTCGAGTGGTTCGACATCACGGCCGACGTGACTGGTCCGGTGACGGTGAACAAACTGGTGCATCTCCGCACGAAAGGCGTTCTGCTGGCCTTCGACTCACTGGGGGACCTGTGGACGGCAGATGTTTCTACCTTCCCAACGCCGACAGACATCACGTTCACCAAACTCGGAAGCTACAAGGCAACATTTGGAACTTCTGCGGTTATCCACTTCTCGGATCCTGTGTTCTACGATTCGATCCGCGACACGTTGTGGTGGCAGACAATGTGGTACGGAGGCCAGGGTCTGGCTCGAATCAACTCGCTGACTAACGCAAGCACGGTAACAGCGGGTACCTATGCCGCCAATCGCTTCTGCGGACCAAAGGCTCAGACATGGCAACAGAAGCTGATCGGCTGCGGCATCTTCAACAGTGAAGGCTTTGGGTGGACGAGGTCGACTAGTTTCAACGACCGCTGGATGTACCGAGCCTACGCGCCGGACGGAGATGCCCACAACCGGTGGTTCACATGTGACGAGTGGTTCGCGATGCTCCACTCATACACTCAGGGTCCGCTCCAAAGGGTATTTGCGCTACGAGGGCGAGCACTCTACAACCCGCCGTATGTCAGCAACGCGTACAACGACTTCGACTACTGGAAATACCCAGTAACTCCAATTTCTGAGGCTGCGCAGCTCCGTGTATGGCAGGTTGCTGGAGGCGGCAGCGATGGTGCGTGCGCCATCGGAGCGGACAACATCAGGACTAGCGACAACTGGGCGACGTACGAGCAGTACGAGGACTTCCCAGGCAACCCCAACAACATCATTTGCCTACAGGCGTACGACAACGGTGACGAGTACTACTTCCTTGAAGCTACGAACAAGCTCGGCGCCTACCAAGCGTGGTTCGTCAACGGACAAACCGGGACCGGAGTCCAGGGAGACGCATTGATTGGGAAGGCTCTGTCTCTGTTTCAGGGCGACCTCGACACTGAGCCGAGCGGTCTCTACCTCGGGACAGAGCACAGGCTACTGCACTTCAACCTCGACACTGAGATCTGGGACGACCTGAGCCCGCAGTACATCGAGAGCGACCCCCCAGACCCAGGCGACGACTTGACCTACAAGATCGACGGCGACTCGGACCAGAACCGTTGGGTCTTCCGCGTCACTGAGAAGATGGGCGACAAGTACATCATCGCCACCAACGGGCAGATCCCCCCCGTGGCGTGGAAGGAAACGCTGGACGAGTTCAGGCCAGTAGGGGACGTCGACGAAGATGGTGTCATCGGAGAAGGGGAAACTGGGGCTCCGCTAGCGACCTGCATGGCGATGGCGAACAACAGGCTCATTCTTGGTCGCGATCTTTCGATCTTCATTTCTGCGCCGCAGGACTTCGATACCGGGTACGGAGACGAGTACAAGCTGACCGACACGTACGGCCCCATCGTTGCCATGCGGGAGTTGAACGCGCTGACGATCGCAGTCCTCAAGTCCGACGCGATCTACCACGGGATCTCTCAGGTCGAGTTCATGGGCGTGAGCGCTCCCATGCGGTTCGAGCTGATCAAGGCCGGCATCGTTGGGCCGTGTACAGATGCTGGGGTGGTGTATCTGCCGGATGGAAGGATCTGCTGGCTTGGGCGCGACGGTGGCGTGTACGTGTACGACGGGGCCGTTCCGGTCGACATTGGTCGCCACATCAGGCACGCTATCTCCCCACTGCTCGATACCGACAGGCTCGGTTGGGTTCACGCAACTGTGGACACGAAGAGAAACCTCTTGTGGTTCTTCTTCCCGTACAAGGCGCCAACTGGGTATGGGATGAACATGGGACTCGTACTGAGCATCGACCAGGGCTCGTCGTGGCCGGCGTGGTTCGTGAAGTGGCCTGTAGAGTGGCAGATCATGTCGTCGATGAACGTCTACACGCAGACTGACTTGACCTACGGAGACTTCCCAGACACAACATACCTCGACATGCAGGAGGTTCCGTACGGAGCGTTTGAGGGCGGCGTGTGGAGGTTCATGTTCGTTCGCGACAATCTTGCCTGCTACACGATGGACTGGGACATCGCGAACGACAACGAGCTTCCTGTCAGCGTCTTGATGGAGACAGGGTGGTACGACTTCGACGACGTCTACGCGTTCGATACGTTCCACGAGATGCACCACTTGGTTGAACTTGTTCCGCACGATGAGTTGACCTGGACTCTGATCTCTGAGCAGAGCGACGGAGGTGAGCTTTCGCAGTCTGCTGTGCTCAGGAAAGACTCCCCGCGCCTGAAAACGTCCTACCGTCAGACTGGGCGCAGGCACCGTTTCCGCATGGAAGGTGACGTCACTAGCGTCTTCCGGTGGGGTGGGGCAGCAGCCCAGTTCTCGCGTAGGGGTGGCAGATGACCACCGAGGCTCAGCTCGCTGCTGAGCGCTTCCCCGACACGACGCTACCGTCAGTACTGCCACTGCCGTCTCCACCGCTGACGCCGGAGGACTGTGTACGGTACCTCCGACAGCTACACGTCATCCTCAACATGAACCAGACGCGGCTAGCCGAGATCATGCGAATCATCAGCTATCACCGCAGCACGGTATCAACAGACGACGACACTGGGGACGGGGAACCGACCGGCGGCACAGCCGACATGCCAGCAGCCACTGGCTCTGGCGTTCAGCACGTCACCGTGGACAAGACCAGCGGGCAGGCGCGCTTCTTCGTTGATACGTTCGATGACGCCGGGAACCCGTACTGGTACGAGATTGGGAGCGGCCCGAGCTTCACGCGGACCAGCGGCTTCGAGAATCAGACCGACTCGGCGCTGTCGTGGAACGACGGGAGCAGGCGCCTGACCATCACCCCAGGTGAGGGCGGGTACGACTTCTGGGTCACTGGACTGAAGTTCCACAAGGACGCTGCTCTCACCGTTGACATCACGGACGTTGAGGGGCTGCACTTCATCTACTTCGACAACACCGGAACGCTCTCGCACCAGATAGCCGCTGGATCCGACCTGCACCAACTGATCTTCGAGACGGCGCTCGTAGCCATCGTGTACTGGAACGCAACGAACAACAGCATGGTGTTCGTGTGCGACGAGCGCCACGGACTGATGGACCCGGATGTCCACTACTGGATCCACAGCTACGGAGGCGGCACCCGACACGGGGACGGTCTCTCTCTGAGCGACATCCTGGCCGACGAGTCCGGCGACGACAACAAGCACGCTGAGTTCACCGTTGAGGAAGGCTCCATCGTCGACGAGGATGTCGTCCACACGATCAGCACCAAGAGCACCCCGGCGAAGATCCCAGTTCTGTACAAGAGCGGCTCGACTCCAGTGTGGAGGAGGGAGTCCCCAGCCAACGTCCCGATCAAGTTCGACACTGGAGTTCCTCAATACAACAGCAAGGGCGGCGGGACCTGGAATCAGACTCCAGTCACCAACGGCAAGTATTTCCTTATGCACCTTTTCGCCGTGAACGACTACGACCAGTCCAACAACGTCGTGGCGATCCAGGGAGAGGCCGAGTACAACAACCAAGTTGAGGCCAGGGAGGGTGCCCTGGCCGAGATCAACAGCATCACTACCTCCGGCCTGCCGATGCCAGAGTTCCTGGCGCTGGGCACGATCATCTACCAGTACAACACCGCCTACGCCAACGACTACGACTGCCGGATCCGCTCCACTGACGCCGGCGAGGACTACGTGAACTGGCTGACGACCGAGCTGACCCCAGGCTCGACTCCGGCCAGCCACCCGACGCTGACCGACAGAGACGAGCCCAACCAGCATCCGGCAGACGCTGTCAGCACAGTAACTACCTCATTCGATGGGTACTTGAGCGCGACTGACACGGACGTGCAGTTGGCCTTGGATACCCTCGACGACCACACGCACGTCGAGGCAGACATCACGGACCTCGACCACTACGACGCGACCGCTATCCACGACGACGGGAAGGACGAGATCAGCGCGATCACGGAGAAGGTGGCCCCGGTCTCAGCAGACATGCTGCTGATCGAGGACTCAGAAGATGGTAACATCAAGAAGATGGTGCAGGTTGGGAACCTGCCGGGGGGCTCCGGTGGGCTCTCGCAGGCGCAGGTACTCGCAAGGGGGCTCGGAGCATGATCGTACTTGACGGTGTAAACGACAAGCTACAGGCTGTAGAGGGCGACGCGACACTCGGCACGGAGCTGGACTACTTCACGTCCTACCGTGACATCACGACCACGACCTACGTCCCTGGACAGAAGGCGGGGACGCTCAACGGAGTGACGGACGTTGACATTGTGGACGTGCCAGCGGCCTCAACGCAGCGTGTAGTGGACTTCATCTCGATCTACAACCCGAACCCAGCAACCAAGACCGTGACCGTGAAGCTCGACGTGAGCGGGACGGAGAGCATCCTCTTTCGCGCCTCGCTGACGCAGTACGAAAAGCTCATCTACCAGGAGGGCATCGGGTGGGTGAAGTACAACCCGGCTGGCGGCAGCGTCCAGTCGTACCAGTCCAGCCCGACCGACCTAGTGAGTAACGTGGCGACAGTTGGCAGCGTCCTTGGGACGTGGACGAAGCCTACCGCGTTCACCCCCAAGTTCGTCCACGTCGTCATCTACGGGTCCGGCGGCGGTGGTGGAGGTGGTGCGTCGCAGACCGGTGCTGTCGTGCGCTCAGGTGGCTGTGGAGGTGGCGGCGGGGCGAGGGCCGAGCGGCTCTACCAAGCTGCTGACCTTGGTGCCACAGAACCGTATACGCTCCCGGTCGGCGGTACAGGTGGTAACGGCGGCGCATCAGGCGCTGACGGCTCAGTCGGGACGGCTGGGAGCAACTCAGACTTCTCAAGCGGTCAGACGCTGCTCCGCGCCTACGGCGGCGGCGGCGGTGCGTTCGGAGACAACGCGGCCTCTGCTGGGGCTGGCGGTGCTGGTGGCGGTCTTGCCGCGAACGGCGGCACAGGGACGACCTCGGCTGCAACCGGCGGCGGTCCTGGCGCTCCAGCAACTCCGAACGGTGGCTGCGGTGCCAACTCGCTCAACACGGCTGGAACCCCAGTCGAGTCAGAGTACGGCGGCGGTGCTGGTGGTGGCCACACGAACGTCGTCGCCAACGGCCCTGGTGGGAACAGCATCTTCGGAGGGGCCGGTGGCGGGACCGGTGCTGGGACAACTTCTGCTCCAGCGCTTGTTGCTGCGACGGCTGGAGGTTATCGCCATGGTGTGTCTGGAGGCTCTCCAGGTTCGAGCGGAGCTGCTCCGACTGCTGGTAGCGCAGGAGCAGCCGGAAACTCAGAGCACGGTGGACAGGGCGGCGGTGGAGGCGGCGGGACTATCACTGGTGGTGTTACAGGTGGGGCCGGCGGCAACGGCGGCTCGCACGGAGGCGGCGGGGGCGGCGGTGGAGTAGGCTGCAACGCTGGGCTTGGTGGTAGGGGCGGCGACGGTGGTGGAGGGGCAATCTACATCTACTCCTGGTAGGTGCGACATGTGTCATGAGAGGAGAGTTGGGATGGCAAAGGTCGACTTCACGGGCGACGAGCCCAAGACTGTGTGGAGCCTGAACCTGAACACGGCGCAGCTCGTGCTCGGGTTCATTGCTCGTCTGGCTGGCGCGGGGCTGTTGGTGTGGGCGATGGTGCAGTGGTCGGCGAGCTACGTCTTCCGGCAAGAGCTGGATCGGTTCCACAAGGAAGCCGTCCCACAGATCGAGCGCATGATCGACTCACGCGTTGCGCTTCAGGAAGCCCAGGGTGCAGCGGAACTGGCGAACAAGCTCGACGAGATCAACCAGCGGCTGGCCAGGATCGAGGGCCAGCTAGGTAGGGCTGAGACGAGGGACCTGAGATGAGGGTGGCCGTCGACGCTGGGCACGGCGGCGGTGACCCCGGTGCCATGTACATGGACGGCGTGGAGAAGGACATCGCCCTCATGTACGCTGCATACCTACACGGGATCCTTGAGGCTCGAGGCCACTCACCGTACCTGATTCGCTCCGACGACACCTACATCTACCCTTCGCACCGCGCAGCCATGGCCAATCAGGCCAACTCCGACGTGTTCGTGTCGCTGCACTGCAACTCGCACGCTGGGCAACCGGAGACAGCTCGTGGAGTCGAGGTGCTGCACTTCCCCAGCTCTGTCCCGGGCCTGTTCCTGGCAAAGACGATTCTGAGTCGATGGCCCAAGGTTCTCCCCAACCGTGGCGCCAAGCCACGAGGGGACCTCGCTGTGCTCAAGTTCACGCGCATGCCAGCGGTCCTCGTGGAACTGGCGTTCATCAACCACAGCGACGATCTCGCTCTGCTCAAGAGCGATGCGTACAGAACCGAAGCCTGCTTCGTTATCGCTGATGCACTGGAGGAGTACGGTGGACTCATCTGAAGGCGGTCGCAAGTGGGCTCTCACGCGTGGCATTTTCTGGTCGGCGAACGTCGGCGGCGGGCTCACCGCGCTCATGTTCGTCATCAAGGGAGGCGACGTCATGGACGTGCTCCACTGGTGGAGCTACATGATGGGCGCGCTCCTAACCCTCTACGGAGGCATGAACGTCGTGCAGAAGGGAGTTGTGAAAAATGATCCCAATCCCGTACCTTAGGGAAGCACTGGGGGGAGCATGTCTGCTGCTACTCATCGCCTGCGTCGCCCTCGGGGTGGCGCTGAAGACGGCCAACGCCCGCCTCGACGCCAAGACGGAGATGGTCGTGGCGCTCGAGCAACAGGTCGCTTCGGCAGGTCAACAACTGTTGACCTCGCAGAAGAAGATCGACGAGCAGAACGAGACGATCCGCAAGGCCGAGATCGCCGGCGCTAAGGCCCAGGCCACACAGGCAGAGGTTGACCGGATGGCCAAACAGCTCGACAATCAAAAAGCGTTGATTCAGCGGATTCAACGGGAAAACATTGACTTGCGCGAGCGCACCAAGGACCTCACGGTCTGCGAGACCTACGAGCTGTGCTTGCGCTCCATCGCGGGGGTACTGCCATGAAGAGACCTGTCCTGAACGCCGATCACATCAACGTCGCCATCCTCATCACGCTGATCCTGATCATCTTCGGGATCGCGCTCGGGTATGGGTGCAAGACGGCCTGCATCCCCGAGATCGTGTACCAGGACGTCGACCGCCCGCAGCCGTGCGTCGTCCAGATCGGGGCACTGGAGGAGCTTTCGCTACCCCCATACCCTCCGTTCGATACCTCCAATCCGAAGGAGTGGGCGCTCCAGGTGGAGCAGATCGCTAAACAGCGCGAGGCGCTATTGAAGGCTCGGGTCGAAGCGTTGAACTACCAGATCACCGAGCACAACCGATTGGAGCCCAAATGCGCGCAGTGATCATGGAGAAGGGCAACCCCAAGGCGTGGCTACTCATGCCGGTGCTCCGCATGCGGGTCATGGAGTTCGACAAGAAGTACACCCTCGACGGTAGCGTGTCCAACATCGCGGAGCTGTTCGAGCAGTGCTTCGCCGCCGGCGACAAGCGCATGCTGGCTCTGTTGCTCTTCCCTGACGACACGATCGGGAACCCTCCCGTCGGCCACCTGATCGCTGGGATTGACACCTACCACGGGACTCCACAGGCTGTGATCTACCAGTACGAGAAGGACGTTGAGGACGCGTCGTTCGCGGAGACCAACGCTATGGTACAGTCCATTGTGGACACCTGGGTTCTAGGTCTAGGACTCAGGGATGTCCTGGCTCTTGCGATGAGCGCTAGTCGTGCAAAACACTTCGAGCACTGGGGTTACCGATACTCAGCGACGCTCGTAACAAGGAGAATCGGACATGGGGAAGAATAACCACGGTACCTCCACCAACACGCCAACCATACCGCCCTGGTTGTCGGGGATCCTCGAACCGCTACTGAAGGGTTCTGCCGGGAAGCTCACCACGTTGCAGAACCAGGGTTGGAACGCCCTTCAGGGGCTCCCTGTAGAGACAGGGGTGAGCCTTGAAGAGATCGCCAACACCAACGCCCAGAACGCTGCCACATCGCAGCAGCAGGCCGCTGCGGCTGCTGCCCCAGGTATCAGACCCGGCGGCGCTTCTCCGTACCAGAGGTAACGATGCCGGAAGAAAACGCCAACACCACGACCAACCAACAGCCCGCTGGCGGCAAGCAGGGAGGCGGGAAGCCCAGCGGAGGGACAGGAACAGGGACAGAGACCGGTGGCCAGCAGGGCGGGAAGCAGAGCGGTGGCGGGAAGCCCAGCGGAGGGACTGGTACTGGTACTGGTACTGGTACTGGTACTGGTACTGGTACTGAAGGCGGTAAGCCGAACCCGTTCATGTCTGGGACTCCTGGGTATCAGCCCGGTGGAGCCTTCTACGACTTCCAGGCTCGACCTGTCGCAGGAGCAAACCCGCTCCAGAACGCGGCAGGCGGGCTTGGATTCAAGCTGCCTGGGGCTGGCCAGGGCGGTGTCCAGGGCGGCTACGACGCCCTTGCCGGCGCTCAGGGCACCCTTGGTCAAGCCGGCCAGATGGTCGGAGGCGCCCAAGGTGCCCTCGGTCAGGCAGGCCAGATGTTCGGTGGGCTGGGCCAGCTCAACCCCTACTACCAGCAGATGGTGAGTGGCGCGGGCCAGCTCGGGCAGCTCCCGAGTCAGACCCAAGAGGCCATGGACATGTACCGGCAGATGCAGGGCATCGCCGGGAAGCAGGTCACCGGCGAGAACGTCGCGAACGACCCCGCTGTGAAGGCCGCGCAGGCCAAGTTCCAGGAGGTCATGGCCCCCATGATCAAGGACGCTGCCGGTCTATCCGGCATCGGTCGGTCCGGCGCCATGACGAACGCCATGGCTTCACAGCAGGCGCAGACGCTGCTCCCCCTCATCCAGGACTCGATGGCGCGTGAAGAGCGCGGCATCGACCGCCTGCTCGGTGGGACGCAGGCTGGGGCCGCAGGGCTCTTCGGCGGTGGACAGCAGGCCAACCAGCAGCTCATGCAGCAGCTCGGGCTCTACGGCACGGCTGGTGCTGCGCAGCAGCAGGGACAGCAGGCCGGAGCGGCCGGCATGCTCGGCGTCGGTCAGGCGCAGGGCGGTCTCGGAAGCCTCCTCGCCGGCATAGGCGGGCAGCAGGCCGGGATCGGTCAGGCGCTGGCTGGGCTCGGAGCCCAGGAGCAGGGCATGCTCATGAACGCCATCAGCGGCATGAGTGGGCTCGGCGAGCAGTTCCGTGGAATCGAGCAGGAGTTGCTGAACGCCCCCTACGAGGAGCAGCAGAGGATATGGTCCGAGGCGCTCAACCAGATCTACGGTCCGTTCGGCATGATCCCCGGCTTCACGGGTAGCGCAGGGACAACGACTGGAGGGAAGAAGTAATGCCTTTCCCGATCGCAGCCGTCATCAGTGCTGTCGTCAGCGCGTACGCCGCCAACGAGGCGTCGAAGTCTGCCGCCCAGCAGTCCGCTGCCGAAGCCGCCAAGAGGGAGCAGGCACCTCCCGTCAACATGACGCCGGTGTCGCTGGAGTCGCTGTCTGTGCAGCAGGAGCCGACGGAGCAGCCTACGTCTTCCGCTCTCCCTACTGGGGCAGACACTGCCTCCAGTGGGGAACAGATCGCGCAGTACGGGGCCGGACCGAGCGCTCACGCTCGGACACTGGAGGGGGCCATCAACCCGACGAGTGACGCTCCCCCATCGGCTCTGGACCCCAACTCTGCCGAAGGTGTACCGCCGGCCCTCAGCCCCGACTACACCGGCAATCCACAGGTCCCCCAGAAGGACCTGAGTGGTGGCAGTGGGATGACCGGTCTGGAGATGGCGCAGCTCGGACTCACGTTGGGCAGCATGCTCGGTAAGAGACAGCCGGGACCTTCCATCCCCGGTCTCCCCGGTAACTCGTTCCCAGGCATGAAGCCCGTG
>Ga0102851_10000073_pt1 | contig 38256 bp, 34 predicted proteins | sample Mud3Dept3metaG_FD_79558 | JGI IMG/M metagenome (GOLD analysis project Ga0102851, IMG submission 79558) | Freshwater wetland microbial communities from Ohio, USA, analyzing the effect of biotic and abiotic controls - Mud 3 Core 4 Depth 3... | ecosystem: Environmental > Aquatic > Freshwater >... | reverse complement strand
TTACAAAATAGATAACGGAAACTTGCGCCAATATTGCTAAAACGGGCAACCCGGAAATAGTTGGAGAAATTGTTTTTTTAGAAAAGAAATCAAGACTCAAACTTCTGCCAAGTGGAAGAAACATACTCCAAAATAAAAGGCAAATTAAAATATTATCATGACCTGAAATCACCAAAGGATTTCTTTGATGAATGCTCCACAAACAAATAAATGCGATGATACAAAATAATTTTGTGCGATATCCGATCATTAACAAAACCGCACTCAATAAACTGACACAGAAAAATAACTGAACTAAAAAAAGCGGGCTGTTAATTAGTGACAACAATCCAACTTTATAAAAATTGTGATGATCAAAATCTGCAACTCTAAAAAACAAATCAAGGGGAAGAACACCACTTTCGGAATAAAAAATTTCAATATTCGGGATTTTATAAATAATCAGATCCAACGCTAAAGTAAATCCCAAAAGAATTCTGAATAGTCCCAGAGAACGTGAATCGAGTTTCAGAAGAGGAGAAAATTTCATTTTGGTTTTGAATCTTATTTGCAATTTACAATTATTTAATCTTTCTTTTTTTTGCTGCTCCCCTTTTTTCAAGGGGAGCTGTCTGACGCGAATATTTTAAAGTAAAAGAAAAAGCATGAAACGTCAGAGGGGTCAAAGGAGGAATCATAAAGTGATATGACTTTTGAATTTAATAAAATCACATTGCGGACTGAGCAGTCAAACCCGAGATCCACTAATTGATGATGCAAAAAAAACAAACCGCAGAGATCCGCGGAGAAAAAAAGGCGCAGAGGGCCGCGGAGAAAAAAAGGCGCAGAGGGCCGCGGAGAAATAAATATGTTGAAAGTTCAAGAAAAAAAGACGTTGAAAACAACTGAATTCTATAGCAGTATTTTCCTAACTTTGCTCCATGAAAAAAGTCTACTTTCTTGCAGCCTGCTCAACGTGTCAGAAAATTTTAAAAATCTGGAATCTTAAAAAAGATTTTGTTCAGCAAGAAATTAAGACAGAAAAAATGACGGCCAAACAAGTCGATGAAATGATAAAGCTGGCAGGATCGGCGGAAGCATTGTTTTCAAGACGCGCGCTGAAATATCAATCAATGGGTTTAAAGGATAAAAAGTTGACGGAAAAAGATATTCGTCAGCTAATCATTGATGAGTATACTTTTCTCAAACGACCCGTTTTAATTGTCGACAAAAATATCTTTGTCGGAAATGCGCCGACAGTTGTGAAAGAAGCAAAAAAATTCCTTGATTCGATTTAGAAAATGCCTTCTCTTCTTCGTTCGCATCTCGCTTTATTTCTTGTTAATTTACTTTACGGCGCAAGTTATGTTGTGTCGAAAGGCCTTATGCCCTGCGTGATTGGAGCGAACGGATTTATTTTGCTTCGTGTTGTGGGCGCTACTTTTTTATTCTGGTTAATTTTTTCGATGCGTTACGAAAAAGTTTCTCGCCGGGATATGGGATTGTTAGCTATCTGCGGATTATTTGGCGTAGGAATCAACCAACTTTTTTTCTTTAATGGATTAATGTTAACGTCGCCAATAAATGCGCCGGTCATCATGACAACAACGCCAATTTTAGTTTTAATTCTTTCGCTTATTTTTTTGAAAGATAGTATTAGAACAATACAAGTTGTTGGAATAATTTTAGGCGCAGTTGGTGCGGTTATTTTTTCATTACAAAATTCGGCAGGAGGTTTTGCAACAGGATTAGGTGATCTTTTTATTTTTCTGAATGGTGTTGCTTATGCTATTTATTTAATTCTTGTTAAGCCCTTGATGAGTCGATACAGCGCTGTCACAGTAATTACCTGGGTTTTTACATTTGGTATATTATTCGTATTGATCTGGCCATATAGCATCCCGGAATTTCAAGCCGTACCGTGGTCTGAATTATCTTTTCCGGTTATTTTAAGAATGGCATTCGTTGTTGTCGGCGTTACATTTTTGCCTTATCTATTAAATGTTTATGCGATGAAAAAAGTGAGCCCTACCGTATCAAGTGTTTATATTTATTTTCAACCATTGTTTGCAACAGCTTTTGTTTATCTTTTTTACATTTTAGGATTAGAAGATTACAGGGCAGATATTTCATTAGCAAAAATTTTAAGTGCCTTAATTATTTTTGTCGGCGTTTATTTAGTTATTCGGCCAGAGTCAAAAAAGAGTCTTTTCTAGTCTTAAGAAATTTATTCGAGAAACGAGTATAGATATTTTCTATATATTATTTGCGTCCTCTGCAAAGCGAGAATAATTATATGTATGTCTTTTATAATCAATTATTTAGACAAATTAACAACAAGGCTACGTCAATAAGTATAAAATGATTTTTCATTTAACTTTCGCTAGTTTTGATCCGCGTTAAACACAATCATTAAAATTCAAAACTGATTTCTGATGATTCCAAAACTCTCTGAACTATGCTAAATCAAGCTCAACGATTACAGGCACAAAGACAAGTCCAAAAACCACAAAACAACGGCGCCTTTTTAAAGTCGCTAATTAAAATTAACAATCCCGGATGGACATCAGAGCAGATCGAAGAAGAATTTGAGAGAAAAATGAACGCAATTGAGCAGGACAATGGTGATGGAACATGTGAAGCATGTTCAGGATAATGCCATAATAAGATTGAACAGGTGATGTATTAGAATCGGCGCCCGGTGAGAAGTTAATGTTGAAAGGTAATTCGGTATTCGAGACCCTGAGATGAATTAACAACTTCTAATTGGGCGTCGATTTGTTCACATAATATCGGAATGAGTGACAATCCCAGAGAACCTTCTTTAATATTTTCAGGTAAACCTTTACCGTTATCTCCAACTACCAGCAAATATTTACCCGCATCTTCAGTCAGTTTCAAATAGAAAATTCCTTTACCGGGAAAAGCGTATTTAAAAGAATTACAGGCAATCTCATTCAAAATTAAACCCAGCGGAATTGCTTTATCAGGGTAAAAAATCACATCGTATAATTTAATTTCAACTTTTACTTCAATCGCATTGCCTGATGTATTATAAACCTGGTAAAGCGAACGTAATAATTTTGTAAAATATTTTTCGATATTGATCGATGAAACATTTTTATTGCCATAAATCATTTCATGGATGCGCGCCATGGTGTTGACTCTTGAAATACTTGACATAAATTCTCCACGCAATTCTTCATCATTAATACTATTTTTTTGAAGATTCAATAAACTTGAAATAACCTGGAGATTATTTTTAACTCTGTGATGAACTTCTTGCAGCAATGTTTCTTTCTGCTGAAGAGATTCGCGCAATTTATCTTCATTATATTTTCTCTGAAAGAAAACCGGAACCTCGTAATCTGCAGACTGTTTTTTTGGATCCTGCTTTTCGAGATATTCATAAATTTTATCAGGCGGCGCCATAATGAATGTGCATCGTTCCGCTCCTTGTGCTTCGCAAGCAATCTCAACTGTAGTAAGCGGAAATCCAAAACTCTCTTCGCACCAGCCGGATGAATAACCACAGTTCATGGTACAAACAGGAATTTCACTTTTACGCTTTGCTTTAATCCACGATTGTGCTTCGAAAGAATTGTGATGATAAAATTTGAGGTAAAAATTATCGTCAAGACTGGGGTTACTTTCAGGTAAAATTTCAACATTCGCCCAGCCGGTATAAGCAAAGTGGACCGGACCTGCTGAGAGTTTTTCGACCGGATCCGTTAAGTTCATTTTCTTGTGAAAAGCTTTTGCGTCTTCCTTTCCTAAAACGTGCGCGATGTCAAACAAAAAATTGTTTCCGATCCGAACTGCTTCTTCTTCCGAATAATTACTGTAAAGTTCTTTAAACACATCCAGAAATTCATACGAAATTGCTGCTGCCCTGAATAATATATAGCGCTCACCATTAATAGTAATTTCGCCGTGTTCAGCATCACAATGTACTTCCTCAAAATATCGCCGAACGTTTTCTTCCGCAACATCAAAAACCGGAGCAAAAGATTCAGGAACAATAACTGTACGCTTTGGTTTTCCGAAATTAAGTTGCTTCTTTAAAGTAGAATTTTCCTGGCGCAAACGCTCAAGTTCGTTTAAAAGATTGTCTATTTCTTTTTGGTCTTCCATTATTAATTAACAATGAAGGTAAGGAAATATATCCTTTATTTTGAGGTGATTACAAAAAAACTATTCGTTTAATTGATCTTTCTTTTTAATTGGATTAATTGGAATCATCATGATTATTTTTCACAAATCATCCTTTCAAGACTTCGGGCAAATTTCCCTTATTGTCACTTACCTCTTCAATAATTAAGACAAATTCTCCTATAAGGCAGGAATTTCTCTAAATTTGGGAACACAAATATTTTGTCATGTTGAACACTGTTAATACATCCCAAATCATTTCCCCACTTGATTTTGAAGAAGTCACCTTACTGGGCAATAACATTTTTAGCGTACCCGGTAAAGATGGAAAAATGATCATAGAGGTTTTAAATGTTAATATCGAAAACAAAACGTTGACAATAAGACACCAGCATAATACTTATGACCTTGAGTTTAAAGACGATCTGGATCGTGTTTTAGATAAGATGGGGATAAAAAGAACAACTACTTCAATAAACCGTGATGTGAAAGCGCCAATGCCGGGTAAGGTAATTGAGTTGATTGTTAAAGTTGGAGATCAACTTGTAAAAGGAGACGGAATTCTTATCCTTGAAGCTATGAAAATGGAAAATGTAATTAAAGCAGAGTCTGCCTGCACGATTAAAAAAATTCTTATCTGCAAACAGGATAACGTAGAAAAGAATCAAATTTTGATCGAACTGGATATCATTGATTAAGTATGCTATTTTGATCCGTTCCCGTTTTCTGTTATCCGATTTACGTTTTTGATAAAATAAGTAAACAATGGATGTGGAATATCATTTGTTGAAGTAATTTGAGGACAAAACATCGTGAACATAAAAAAAGGATGAACCTTGGATTTCAAAATTTCCGGATCAAAATATTGATTCCTTGCCCCTATTTCAAAATTTTCATTTAGCAATTCTGAGTACTGCGGTAGCACTGAAAATCGTGACGAGCTATATTCAGTAGTTCCTTTGTTCGAATAAATTTTCAGAAAATCAGGCGAGAATTTTTCGAGCGCAACTCCGGTAAAATAATTACCCTCAATCAAATTTTCGGAAACAATCCTTTCACGCGAAACATCGTATCCCTTTTGTTGAAAATAGGTTTCTATCAATATTTTAAAACAGTCGCCGGTTCCCAAAACAGGAACTTTTTTTCCTAACAGTTTAGAAATAATCGACTGGAAATAGAAGGGCTGACGATATGGTCCGGGAGCAATGATAATTCCATCGTAATCACCATGAAAATCAACATTCTCTTCACAACATTCCTTTTCATTAAGCCAATAATAATTGAGCCGAAGATCCAGAACATTTTCTACATGTTGTAATGCCTGGTTAGTAGCATTATGAGAATGATAAGCGAAGTTATAATCTCCAATTATTGCAATCCTAAGCGTTTCATTCATGTGATGACGGCCAGTGAGGGGTTGAACTAAAGTAATAAAAAAAAGGGAGACTCACCGAATCTCCCTCAATTATTAATGTTCTGTTATTTTATTCTAATCGGAAAGCAGATTCAATTATTCCTCCCTCAAGACATTTGGCACTATCAGTAACCCCGTAATCAGAATTTAGCATTGTGCAATTAAATTCAGCCTTAAACAACATATAATCTCCTGTTGTATCAGAATCCTGGATCATACTTGTAAAAGAAAAATTCTTAAAACATAAAGTTGAAGAATCACTCACCCAAATTTTATTATTCTGATCTGTCCATCTAACAATTACTCCGTTATCACCAACAGCCGCAGGCAGTACCGTCGGAGTCATGTTATTATCAAAGAAAGCCTGCCATTGCGCAAGGGTTGGTGTATTGGATCCGTCATCGGTCCATTCCAGCGATTTAATTTCAAGGCTCATACCATTAACAAGATTGGCTCGTTGAATCCTGGTTTCATATTGTGCAGTAGATGTTCCGCCTGTAACAATTTGTTTCGTAGAGAAATACCGGCAAGTGTCAGAATAGCCAACGATAGAATCATTGATCACTGCTTCACAATTGCAATCTAAGTCAACGATTGGCACAGGAGGCGGAATAACTTCATGATCCTCACAGGATATAATTGACATTAAACCCGCAAATCCAGAGAGAATAAGTAAGTTTTTCATAAGAATAGTTTTCGTAAAGTTAAGATCTTTTTTTTAGAAATACGAATGTTTTGCGGTTTAGTTGCCTGAGAACTTGCAATAACCGCATAAGTTTTTTATAAAACATACCAAAAAACCGTTCGATTCAATAAGCGAATCGAACGGCTTTTTAAGAATCAAAACAAATGAACTATTACCTAAGACACGTTTTTTAACCGGATCATATCAACCTCAATATCAAGCTCTTTTACCGGCATAAACTTGTTTTTCTGCATAGAAATGATGCGGGCATCAAGCTCGGGATTAGATTCGTAATAGGCTCTGAAATAACCTCCCAGCGAAACATAACCTAAAGTAAAGTTTTTGAACAGCACCTTATAACGAATGTCTCCTTTGAGGTTTGTGCCTTCGGCTATTAGATTAACTATACTTCCTATCTGCAGATGGTGATAAATATAAATCATGTCGTTATGAGCTAACTCTTTAACAGCAGCGACCGATTTTACATTAAAATTACTTGATAAATGGACAGGAACATTAATTTCTTTTTTCATAATTATGCGCGGATTTCGGTTACAACATGAGAGAATTCAAATTCTTCGAGGATTATTGGCTCACCAAATAACTGATCAAATTGATAGTCGATGATTTCTGTACCATCTTCAAATCTTACAGAATTTAATTGTTCGGAATTAAACTCGTAGCCTTGCGAAATAATTTTTGAAAGGATGCGGTTCAAATCAGTATGTGAGATTAAAAAAGAAGTTTGAATCCGTTGATTTGAATTAACTAACTCGCATATTGCTGTTACGGCAGCGCTGCTGGTTTCGTAAGAAATTTTATGCAGGATAAGTTTGTCGTACATTGAGATTACATTTTCCATAGTGCCTTGTTTTTATGATACAATGTTCGGCGCGCAGAACGTAATCCAAATACGTTGCTAAAATATTCACCATATATTAAGAATCAGGAACTTCTCATAGCCTGTGTATATCTTTGTTGAAAGACAAGTTAAAGCTTACTCTAACAGAAGCGGAATTATTCTAATTTTGACCTGAAAATTCCTAATTAAAGAATGAAAAACATCCTTGTTATCGGTGCGGGCTTATCGGCTTCATCCATGTTACGTTACTTCTGCGCAAATGCTAAAAAAGAAGGTTGGTACATTAAAGTTGGTGACCAGGATGAAAAATTAGCGAAATCGAAAATTGAAGGTTGCGAAAATGCAGAAGGCTTTCTGCTAAACGGACTTAATGCTAATGAAAGAGAACCGCTTATTAAATGGGCCGATCTTGTTATTTCGATGCTGCCGGCTGCATATCACATAGAGGTTGCAAAAGATTGTATTAAATATAAAACTAACCTCATTACGCCCTCTTATATTTCGGACGCGATGAAAGAGCTTGACCAGGCTGCGGTTGATGCCGGAATCATTATTATGAATGAAATGGGCGTTGACCCGGGTCTTGACCACATGAGTGCAAAAAAAATACTTGATGAGGTTGAAGAGATTGGTGGTAAAATGCACATTTTTGAGTCATTTACCGGCGGACTTGTTGCACCACAAAGTGATAACAACCCGTGGAACTATAAGTTTACATGGAATCCCCGAAATGTTGTGATAGCGGGACAAGGTGGTGCGGCAAAATTTATCCAGGAGGGCCAATACAAATACATTCCTTATAACAAATTATTTCGCCGGACAGAAATAATAAAAATTGAAGGATATGGTGAATTTGAAGGTTATGCAAACCGGGATTCATTGAAATACCGTGATGTTTATGAGTTGCAGGCCATTCCTACAATTTATCGCGGAACGTTTAGAAGAAAAGGTTTTTCAAAAGCGTGGGATAGTTTTGTGCAGATTGGCGCAACAGACGATTCATACACTCTGGAAGGAAGTAAGGACATGACCAAACGCGATTTTATTAATGCGTTTCTTCCATATAATCCGCATGATTCGGTTGAACTGAAATTGCGACATTATTTGAAAATTGACCAGGACGATATTATCTGGGACAAATTAGTCTGGCTGGGAATTTTTGAAAAAACAAAAATGGGATTTAAGGAAGATGTTACTCCTGCCTTTTTCTTGCAAAAAATTCTGGAAGAAAAATGGAAATTACAACCGGAAGATAAGGACATGATTGTGATGTGGCACAAAGTTGTATATAGATTAAACGATTCTTACCACGAAATTAATTCAAGCATGGTTACAATTGGTGAAGATCAAACACACACCGCAATGAGCAAAACAGTTGGATTACCAATTGCGATTTGTGCGAAAATGATATTGAATGGATCTATAAAAATTAAAGGGGTCCAATTGCCGATTTTGAAAGAAATTTATACGCCGATTTTAAAAGAACTAGAAGATTACGGAATCCATTTTAAAGAACGTAAACTGGATAAGGCTGTTCTTTATGATTAATTGATTCCACAGATAAATTTTTGCGTGAGCGATTGAAGTGCCGCATAGCGGCCACAATGTGGGAAAACCCGGAACCGTAGGGGCGTCCGCCAGCTGGCGGATTAGTCGCCCATTTGCTACGGTGAGGATTTGAAACGTAAAGCGCGACCCAATTTTGATGATGAGAATTTTCCTTGAAAAATAAATGCGTGTTAATCAAAATTGGGGCACGCCCAAATAACAAGAAGTATTTCTAAACAGTCAAAGCAACAACCTCTTTTACTTCCATAATATTCGCTTTGAGCAATTGCTCTATTCCGCCTTTAAGTGTTGCCGTTGAAGAAGGGCAGCCTGAGCAAGACCCTTTCATTTCGACTGTTACAACACCATCTTCATAACCAACATAATCAATAGCACCACCATCATTTTCAACCGCCGGGCGAACATATTCGTTCAATAAAGCAATAATTGGTTCATCAAAATCCGAAGGTGCAAATGATTTTCGAGCTGGCACATCGCTTGCTTCTGCTCCTGCCACAGCTACTTTTTTATTAGGCATCATCACTAAAACATCTTTCCCGTTCATTAACCATTCGCGAATAAAATCGCGCAATTCCATTACAATAAAATCCCAGTCAACATTAGCCGTTCGTGTAACAGTGATAAAATTGCCCGACATAAAAATGGCATCGACAAATGGAAACTGAAAAAGCGCTTCGGCCAACGGAGAAAATCCTTTTGCTTCTTTTAAACTTTCAAATTGAACCGTTTCATCATTGATCAATAAAAATTTATTTGCAACGAATTTCATTGTTAATGGATTCGGAGTCATTTCGGCATACAATGTGATTGGGACCATTTGTAATTATTTTAAAGAGTTATACAAATTTACGACGAATTTGTCAGCATTAGAAATAATTCAATTCTGTAATAATAACTAACGTTTAATAAATTCATTCGACGTTACTCTGAAATGAACAAGGAAATCCGTAAATTTAGACCAGTGGAAAGAAGAAAATTTATACGTAATGTTGCCGGGCTTGGAATAGCTTCGGTGATTTTGCCATCTATTCAAACCTCTAACCAGATTCCACTTTCTACTTTAACACCCGGACATAAAACACTTCCAAAGGCATTATTAAAAGGTGATATTATTGGCATTACTGGTCCGGCCGGCGCCATTTATGAAGAAGAATATGTGACACGAATTACAGAACGACTTACAGAATTAGGCTTTGAAATTAAATTAGGTAAAACACTTACCGAGAAACATGGATATTTAGCAGGAACAGATGAATTTCGCGCACAAGAATTAATGGATTTTTATAAGGATCCATCTGTAAAAGCAATTTTAACAATGCGCGGCGGCTGGGGATGTGCGCGTATATTAGACCTTATTGACTACGATATTATTGTTGCGAATCCTAAAATTTTAATGGGCTTCAGCGACATTACATCTTTGGTAAATGCGATTTATAAAAAAACGGGACATGTTACTTATCATGGTCCTTGCGGGTATTCTACGTGGACAGAATTTTCAACAAATTATGTCACGATGGCAATTGCAATTGGTGCTCCGTTCACGATGAAAAATCCGAGCGATTACCTTGAGGGTTTAAAAACATTAACCTCCGGAAAAGCAGAAGGAGAGCTAATCGGCGGCAATATGACAGTTATCGTTTCCATGATCGGAACGGCTTACGAACCTGACTGGGAAAATAAAATTTTATTTTTAGAAGAGACGAATGAAGAACCCTATCGCATTGACAGGATGTTGTGGCAAATGAAACAGGCAGGCGTTTTTGAAAAAATCAACGGACTTGTTTTTGGTTCGTTCAACAAATGTGAACCGGAAGAACCAGAGAAATCTTTTACGCTCCAGGAAGTTTTAGATCAGCATTTTCTTGGTCAAAAATTTCCCGTTTACCAGGGCGCAACTTTTGGACATATGTCTCCTAAATTTACACTGCCTATTGGTGTTTTGGCAGAACTGGATGCAGATAGATTTACGATAAGAACGCTTGAAAAATCGGTGATGGCTTAATTAAAAGCAGCAGAATATTTACATGCAGATCAACCGAAAAAATCTCCTCTATTCAGCCTTAACCTTTTGCCTCGCGTTTATTGTTCTGTTCTATTTTTACCATACGGTATTATTGGATTTGAACAATTATTTATTCGCACCGGGCGGTGACGGAATTCAAAACTATTACACTTATCTTTTTCACGCCAGGTATGATTCCGATTTCTGGAATTTTTCAGGGATGAATTATCCTTTCCAGGAGCATGTGGTGTATGCAGGGGCTCAACCAGTGCTTTCATGGTTAATAGGTTCATTCGGACTTGAGCCTTACGGCGTTGGAATACTGAATTTTTTGATGTTGATTTCATTTCCTATTTGTGCCGTTTTTCTTTACAAGATTTTCAGGCATTACGAATTGCCGGATTGGCTTTCAATAACTGCAGCTATTGCGATTACTTTTATGTCTCCGCAGGTTTTCAGAATGACCGGGCATCTTTCCCTATCGCCTGTTTTTATTGTGCCAATGATGTGGTGGCTATTAATTCAGAGTAATAAATTGCATCACTTAAAGTGGTCACTAATTATTTGTTTTTATGTGATCTGGTGCTTTTTTATCCACCCTTACTTAGGACTTATTTTGCTGCTTTTCGGATTTTTATTTTGGGCAGTTAATTTATTTGCAGATCGAACAAAATGGAAAACTTTTTCCTTAAAAATTATTATCCAGGTTCTAATACCGTTTCTTGTTTTCCAGGGTCTTGTTTCTTTAACAGATACGCATGTTGACAGGATTGGAACACCTGCAGGATTTTTTGATTATTACGCCAACTGGAAATCAATTTTTATTGCGCACCACGGACCAATGAGTTACCTGACTATCTGGTTTAAAATAAATATCGGGAATTGGGAATCGTGGAATTATGTGGGCTTATCAACAGCCATTTTTTTCGCAACCATACTAATTTATTTTTTCAGAAACAGAAAAATAATTCCCTTTAAAAAGTACTTAAAAAATGAACTGGTTTTATTTTTTATCACTGCCTGGCTTATCCTGTTATTTGCTTTTTGTTTTCCTTTAAAATATGACTTCTTAAGAGGTATAGTGGATTACCTCGGACCATTAAAACAGTTTCGGGTTTTAGGTAGATTTGCGTGGATTTTTTTCTATGTTTTTACCGTTGTTTCTGTCATTGGATTTTATCGCATAATGATATTAAAAGGGAATCCGGCGAAGATGAAAATTCTCCTTTTCTTTTGCCTTGCCTTTTATTTCGTGGAGTTTTATCCCGCACATGCAGATACCAGTAATGCTGTGAGTCAATCATCAAATAAATTCAAGAAAGAAAACCTGGATCCGGACTATTCAGAGATGATCAATTTTGTAAAAGATGGCGGTTATGATGCTTTCATTTTTTTACCATTTACACATCTCTCCAGCGAAAACATTATGTTACTCGGAACGGAGCAGGCAAATTTTGATTCCTTTATTATCAGTTACCATACCGCCAAGCCTATGTTTAATGCCATTGCATCAAGAATGTCAATGAGTGAAACGGTTTTAATGAATAATTTTTTCTCGCCTGAATTTGTAGAAAAAGAACTGGTTTATAAACTGGATCCCGAAGCAAAAATACTGATCATAAAAAATCGCGAAGGTCTTAAATTTGATGAGCTAAGATTGATCTGGAATTCAGAAAAAGTATTTCAAAATGAAACGTTCAGAGCCTTTGAATTTGATAGAAATAAATGGAACACATCTTATTATTTTGATGAAGTAAAAGCGTCTGAAACAAAAGCAATTTATGATGTCGGAAACGGATGGAAAAGTGACACAAATAATGTTTGGTTTTATTATGAATCGTTTGACGATGAAAAAGGAGAATCACTTGGTGGTGACGGAGCATTACATGATTTTAAAAACGGATTTAATACCATTCTTGAATTTGATAAAACAGCTATAGATACAGGCAAGTACACGGTTTCTTTTTGGTATTATTTAGGAGTTGATAGACCGGATGTAAAGGCAGTTGCAGAACAAGTATTTGTTGGCGAAAAAGAAAGTTTTTGGTGCGACGAATCTGATGTGTTTCAATCGACTTTTATAGTCGAAAATTGGAGTTATGTGACGCTCGATTTTGAATTCACAACTGACATGGAAAAGATACGAATCTTAATAACCGGGAACGGAAACAAACAGCCCTTTTATGTAGATGAAATTCTGGTTCAAAAACAGAATGGTCCGGCACTTTTTACACATAAAAACAAAAACGGAAAAGATTACCTGATCTACAATAATTATTGGCTGAGATCTGATTCTTTTCTGAAACGAGATTAAAATAATTGCCCGATTTTTGAGTTATACATCCACTTATTTCAACAGATATAACTTTGAATTCCTAAATTTGGGCTCCTGAAAAAGTACTTGTTTGTTTATCGGAATTCGAAAAAAGAAAAATATTGCAATTAAGTGTTATCATACCTGCGTTCAAAGGAGCCGAAGTTTTAAGGAACAATGTTCCCGGCCTGATTGCGTATTTCAAAGAAAAAAATCGCTCCTTTGAAATTATTATTGTCGATGATGGTTCGGAAGATAACGGGGCGACTCAAAAAGTAGCCGCTGATTTGAATTGTCTTTTTTGCGCCAATGAAAAAAATTCAGGCAAGGGTGCGGCAGTAAGAAAAGGAATGCGTCTTGCAAAAGGTGATTTTCGGATTTTTACGGATGTAGATATTCCCTTTGAATATGATGCTTTCGACCGGTTCCTGGAATATCTTGATGAAAAAGAATTTAGTGTTGTTGTTGGCGACAGAACATTAAAAGGCTCAAGTTATTTTACAGAAATTCCTTGGATCAGAAAAGTAGGAAGTAATGTTTTTTCGTTCATTGTCGGGCGATTTGTTGCAGGAGGACATTTTGATACACAATGTGGAATGAAAGGATTCAGAGCAGATGTAGCGGATGATTTATTTGGCGTTTCAAGAATAAATGGTTTTGCATTTGACGTCGAATTATTATACATTTCTTTGAAAAGAAATTACGATATAAAAAGATTACCCGTTGTTTTGAGATGCCAGGAAGGATCTAGTGTTAGCGTGCTTCGCCACGGATTCGGAATGCTTATCGATTTGTTTATTATCAAATGGAATCACGTCAGAAAAAAATATAAAAAACAAAATGCCGGATAAATCCAATTCTAACATTCTCGGTAAATTTCCAAAAGTCAGAATTGACTTACCGGAAGCGTATCAAAAAATTTACAATCAACACTATTTAAGCAACCGCGAAGGGCAATATAAAACCACATCCCTCTCATCAAAATTAGAGCGATGGATGCATAAAAAAGTTGCTAAAGATGTTATTGGGACAAACGGAGATTTCGCGACTTTAGAAATTGGCGCCGGAACATTGAATCAACTGCAATATGAACCATTGCAGGCCGCTTATGATATTGTTGAGCCATTCAATGAATTATTTGAAAATTCTCCGCGGTTAAAAGGTGTGCGAACTGTGTACAAAGACATCAGCGATATCAAAGGAATTAAATACGACAGAATTACAACGATCGCAACTTTTGAACACATTATGGATCTTCCTTTTGTGGTTGCAAAAGCGGCAGAACTTCTTAAAGAAAATGGTCATTTACGTGTTGCTATTCCTAATGAAGGAACCTTTATGTGGAAGCTCGGAACAAGAGTAACCGGCTTTGAATTCAAGAAAAAATACGGACTCGATTACCAGGTCCTGATGCGTTACGAACATGTAAATACCGCGGCTGATATTGAAGCTGTACTCAAACACTTTTTCGAAAAGACAAAATGCTCGGTTTATGGCATCAGTAAAGGAATTGCGTTTTACCGGTTTTATGATTGTTCATTACCGAATTTGGAAAATTTGAAGAATTACCTGAACCAAAAAATTGGCCACTAATAATTTGGGATTTCTTAATACCACTTGAGACTTTAGTAATTTTTTTTCCACTCCGGGTACGCTGAAACTTTAGCGGAGGCGCAAAGTCACAAAGAAATAAGAAAAAAAATTATTGTTCAAAAATTACTTTACCCTTCGATACTTTCAAGGTTGCCTCTTTTCCAAAAACCATTGCACGATTATCATCAATATGTCCCGCAGGAAAATCAAAACAAACCGGAAATTTATAAGGCCCTGCAATCTCTGAAATAATTTCATAAACAGTTTTTCCGAATGGAATTTCAGAGTCTTTTATGTTGGTCATTCCACCCACGATAAGCCCGGCCAGCTTATCAAGTTTACCGGATTTTTTTAAAGCGAACATCATCCTGTCAATTGAATAAATAGGCTCTGCAATATCTTCAATGAATAAAATTTTTCCAGTCGTGTCAATGTCAGAATTTGTTCCAATCAGCGAATGAAGAATAGATAAATTTCCGCCAACCAACTTTGCTTTTACATCGCCTTCACGATTATATTTTGAAGGAATTATTTCATAGCTCATCGGTTTGTTATTCAATGCATTTAACAATGAATACAATGCTTTTGGAGTGTTTGATTTAAAATTCAACGGTACGGAAGCATGTATAGTCGGTAAACCAAAATAAGTATGAATGTGACTGTGAAAAACTGTAATATCACTAAAACCAATAATCAATTTCGGATGCTGAATAAATTTTGAAAAATCGAGTTGGTCAATAATTCTTACTGAACCATAACCACCCCGCGTGCACAGAATAAAATCAACAGTTTCATCATCCAGGGCTTCCTGAAAATCAGCCAAACGTTCATCATCTGTTCCGGAGAAATAACTGTTTTTGCCGAGCGCATTTTTTGAAACCTCTACTTCAAAATTATTTTTCCGAAGAAAATCCACAGCAAAATCAACGCATTCTTTTTCGATGACTTTAGCAGGAGAAACGATTCGGATTTTTTTCATTTTTGAGCAGATTCAGGGGCTCAACAAAGATAAATAGTTTTATTAAAGAAATGCAAACAAACCGTATCTTTGCTATAAGATTTAAGCCTTTCATGAACAAACAAAAATTCACCGTTACCGCCGCACTCCCCTATGCAAATGGCCCTTTACATTTAGGTCATGTTGCGGGCGTTTATTTGCCTGCAGATATCTTTGTTCGCTTTTTGAGAATGAAAAAAGAAGACGTGGTTTTTGTTTGCGGAAGTGATGAACATGGCGCGGCAATCACCCTGCGCGCAAAAAAGGAAGACAGCACTCCGCAGGCAATTGTTGACAAATATCATGCTATCAATAAAAAAGCATTTAGTGATTTTAATATTTCATTCGACATTTATTCGAGAACATCAAATCAGATTCATCACGAAACGGCGCAGGCTTATTTTTTGAAATTAAATGAAAAAGGAAGTTTTGTTCAAAAGACAACCGAACAATATTACGATACAGAATTCAATCAATTTTTAGCTGACCGCTATATTGTTGGGGCTTGCCCCAAATGCAGCAAAGAAGGTGCTTACGGAGATCAATGCGAAAAATGTGGTTCTGCTTTAAGTCCTACCGATTTAATAAATCCTGTATCAACTTTGAGTGGAAAAAGTCCTGTTTTGAAAGAAACTTCTCATTGGTTTTTACCGATGGAACGTCATGAAGAATGGCTCCGCACCTGGATCAAAGAAGGTAAATTAGATGGTGTGCAGCAGCATGATCCGAAAGACTGGAGAAATCAGGTTAACGGTCAAAGTTTAAGTTGGATTGATGGCGGTTTACACCCAAGAGCAATGACACGAGATTTGGATTGGGGCGTAAAAGTTCCTCTTCCGGATGCTGATGGAAAAGTGCTCTACGTTTGGCTTGACGCACCCATCGGATATATCTCCGCTACAAAAGAATGGGCAGCATTAAACGGAAAAAATTGGGAAGATTATTGGACCGGCGATACAAAGCTTATTCACTTTATCGGTAAAGACAATATTGTTTTTCACACCATTATTTTTCCGATTCTTTTGAAGGAACATGGCGATTATATTTTACCTGATAATGTTCCAGCTTATGAGTTCCTGAATTTAGAGGGAGATAAATTTTCAACATCAAGAAACTGGGCCGTCTGGTTGCATGAATTCATCGCTGAAAATCCGGATAAAATTGACGAATTAAAATTTGTTTTAACCAGCATTGCGCCAGAAAGCAAAGACAGTGAATTTACATGGAAAGAGTACCAGGCACGCATAAATAATGAGTTAGCAGACATACTTGGAAACTTTGTGAACAGGGCCGTTGTGCTTACACAAAAATATTTTGAGAGTAAAGTTCCTGATCGCGGAACACTTCATCAGATTGATAAAGATGTATTAAAAGAATTGAGTGAATTTCCTTCAAAAATTGATTCGCTCATCATGAAATATAAATTGCGCGAAGCTCAAACAGAGGCATTGAATTTAGCGCGTTTAGGAAATAAATACCTGGCGGAAACTGAGCCGTGGAAATTAGCTAAAACAGATATGGATCGCGTAAAAACGATCATGAATATTGCCTTGCAAATTACTGCGAATCTGACTTTGGCTTTTGCCCCATTCCTGCCTCAAAAATCTAAACAGATTTCAGGCTTTTTAAATATTGAAGAACTTGATTGGAGCCTTGCGGGAAGTGATTCTATATTAACTGCAGGCCACAAATTAAACGAAGCAAGTATTTTAGTTGGTAAGGTTGAAGATTCATTCGTTGATGCACAAATTGCAAAATTAGAAGCCACGAAAGCCGCAGCGCAAACATCTTTCACAAAACAAAAAGAAAATATTTCGTTTGACGATTTTACAAAAATGGATATTCGTATAGGGAAAATTATTGCGGCAGAGCGAGTTCCGAAAGCAGATAAATTACTGAAATTAACTGTTGAAACGGGACTTGATAAAAGAACAGTTGTTTCAGGAATTGCGGAGCACTATAAGCCGGAAGATGTAATTGGAAAAAAAGTCACCCTGTTAATGAACCTTGCTCCAAGAACAATTCGCGGAGTTGAATCACAAGGCATGATTTTAATGGCCGAAAACGCAGAAGGAAAATTGAGTTTTATTTATCCGGAAGAAGGTTTTGATGCCGGAAGCGAAGTGCGCTGAAAAAAATGAACCACGGAGACACAGAGAACACTAAGAAAAACACGGAGATCCACTCCGTGCAACTCTATGCTCTTCGTGTCTCCGTGGTAAAAAATTTGAATGTTTAGATTTTTTTCTTAAAATATAATGTCTAACAAAAACCAAAAATATTGCAACAGCCTCGTGAAATATTCACGATTAAAAACTCGCGAAGTTAAGGTTGGAAATATTGGTTTTGGCGGAGATAATCCAATTCGTTTACAATCAATGACAACGACTGATACAATGGATACCATTGGGTCCGTCGCTCAGGCCATTCGAATGATTGACGCCGGTTGTGAGTTAGTTCGTTACACGGCTCCATCAATTAAGGAAGCTGAAAACCTCAAAATAATTCATGAAGAATTATCTAAACAAGGATTCAATACACCCTTAGTCGCGGATATTCATTTTACGCCAAATGCTGCAGAAGTTGCTGCGCATTATGTAGAAAAAATTCGAGTCAATCCTGGAAATTATGCAGATAAAAAGAAATTTGAAACGCATGAATATACAGATGAATCTTATGCCGCAGAATTAAAACGAATAAGGGAAAAATTTACACCGCTGGTTTTACTTTGTAAAGAAAAAAAACGCGCCATGCGTATAGGAACCAATCACGGTTCTTTATCAGATAGAATCATGAGTCGTTATGGCGATTCGCCCCTGGGAATGGTTGAATCTGCTTTGGAATTTGTTCAGATTTGTGAGGACAATAATTATTTTGACCTGATCATTTCAATGAAGTCGAGTAACACGCTTGTAATGGTTCAGGCTTATCGTTTACTGGCCGCAAAAATGATTGAGCGCGGAAGAATTTATCCATTGCATTTAGGTGTTACAGAAGCCGGTGATGGTGAAGATGGTCGTATTAAGTCTGCCGTTGGAATCGGTACTTTACTCGAAGATGGTTTGGGTGATACAATTCGTGTTTCGTTAACAGAAGAACCCGAATTTGAAATCCCGGTTGCAAGAAAATTAGCTGAGCGATATACGAATCGCGCTTATCATTTTGATATTGCTGAAATTACTTTTGATCTGCCTTATAATCCTTTTGAATATTCAAGAAGAAAAACAAAATCGGTTTTGAATATCGGTGATCATTTTGTTCCTGTTGTTGTTTCTGATTTAAGTTATTTAGCAGAAATAAAACCGGCCAATTTATTTGCTTTTGGTTATGTCTATAATATCGTTGAAGATAAGTGGACAATCAAAGATCAGGCGGTTGATTACATTTATGTTGGTACAACAATTCCAACTTTTGAATTACCCGGAACACTAAGTTTAATTTGCGAATCGCAAGTCTGGCAAAAGAAAAACCAGGTCTACCCTATTTTTGATTATGAAGATTATTTAGTTGCAGATGTCAGATCAAATGACTTAAATTTTGTGCGCATCAAAGCAAATGATCTTGCTGATATTAAACGCCTGAAATCAACTTTGGATGAAGCTCCGGTTGTTTTGATTTTATACACAGATAACAATCATGGCTCAGTTGAAATACGACGATTTTTCATTGAGCTGATGCACCGGGGAATTGACGTTCCGGTAATCGTTCAAAATAATTACAAAGATCTTGATGATGAAACTTTCCAGGTTTACAGTGGAACAGATTTTGGAATGTTGCTCATAGATGGAATGAGCGACGGAATTTTTATACAGACAAAAAATTGTTCAACACCTCAACTTACAACATCTACAGCCTTTGGAATATTACAAGCAACACGAACAAGAATTTCAAAAACAGAATATATTTCATGCCCGTCTTGCGGCAGAACTTTATTTGATCTGCAAGAAACTACAGCAAAAATTCGCGCAAAAACAAATCACCTGAAAGGATTAAAAATTGGTATAATGGGCTGTATCGTTAACGGTCCCGGCGAAATGGCTGATGCCGATTACGGATATGTGGGTGTTGGAAAAGGCAAAATTAATCTTTACAAAGAAAAAACCGTGATGAAAAAAAATGTTGCGGAAAGTGAAGCTGTTGATGAGTTGATTGGGTTGATTAAAGAGCATGGGGATTGGGTGGAAGATAGTAGGCAGTAGCAGGTGCAGTGGCAGCGGCAATTATTTAACAACCTGCACCAAACCCGAAAACGAAGTCCCTGATTGAAACTCAACAGTATAATAATAACTTCCTGCGGCAACCTTTTCTCCGGATTGATTAAGACCATTCCACATTACGTTTTCATTATCATAATTTTGGATGCGCCTGATTTCATCTCCCCAGCGATTATAAAAAATCACATTATTATCCGGTGATGAAAGTCCGTCAATAAAAAACTGATCATTGATCCCGTCGTCATTTGGTGAAAATGCATTTGCATTGCAATCTCCCGGATTAATTTCCACAACAACCGAATCATGAATAACACAATTAGAGGTAGAAATTTCAACAAAATAAATTGTGCTTTGAGCCGGGCTAACTATTTGTGATTGTGACGTTGAATCCGCAGTTGCATTTAACCAATAATAAGACAATCCGCCGCTTGCAAAAAGATTAACCTGATCGCCTGAACATGCCGAAAATGGGCCGTTTGCACCAATTGTGCCATTATTATAAATCGACATCGACTGAAAAATCGAATTGTTTGTTGTTATCGAATCACCGGATAAACCAATCGTCAAAATTGTTGCACCGGAAATGCTCATAAATCCAAGATTAATTTGGTCTAAACCGCCTGGAGCGATATTTCCATTCCAGCTATAAGTTAAAGCCGGAGTTATTCCGTCAAGAACTGCAAAATTCATTGTTGTTATCGGAATAACGCCATTATTTTTGACTTCAATTTCAACCGGGAAATCATCATCTTTACAAACACTGGGCTGACCCAAAAAGGAAATAATCTCAAGATCATTGTTATCCGTATTTATTCTATAAATTTCTCCGTTTTGACCACACGTCCACGCAGCTTCCGAATTGATTGCACTTATTGCTGGTAATATCACTGATGTAGGCACGCTGTGAGAAAACCAATTTGTGCCACCGTCTGTAGTGGTTATAACTGTTCCGTTATGTCCGGAAATAAAAACATTATTCAGATCAATAATTGAAATTTCCCAAAGGGCATTTATGGTTGAAGTGATTTGCTGAGTCCAGTTCAGGCCGCCGTCTGTTGTTTTGAAAACAATTCCATTTGCTCCGGCGATCCAGCCATTTTGGGAATCGTACATTTCAATCCGCGAAATTTGTTCTGTTGTCGGCACACTCACTGAAGTCCACGTTCCGCCTGAATTGGTTGTGTGATAAAGTGCAAAATAATCAAGTACAAATCCTGTCTGGTCGTCTATGAATTCAATGTCAAGAATATTGAACATTCCAACCGGAACGCTCAAGCCCAACCAATTTGTGCCGGCATTAGTAGTTTTGTAAATTTCGGCATTACCCGTTGATGTATTTTTCCCCGCAACAAAACCGGTAACAGGATCAACAAAATCAAGCGAATGAAATTCATCAATTGTCAAAATAACCGTCGATGTCCAGTTAGCTCCACCATCTACGGTTTTAAGAATACCTCCATTTGATGTACAAATCCAGCCAACCTGCTCACTTGTAAAATAACAATCAAAAAGATGAGCGGATGTTCCGCTGGATTGAGCATACCAGTTATTTCCTCCATCCGTTGTTTTGAGTATTTTGCCAAACTCGCCTATAACATATCCCACATTTTCATCAATGAATTCAATCTCGAATAAATATTGAGTTATCCCTGAATTTTGCGGGAACCACGTTGACTGAGCCGAAATTAGTGACGGCTTCATTAGCGTAATGCTTATCAAAACTATGAGAAAAATTCGTTTCATTTGTTTAGCATAAACCTTATCAAATATACTTAAAAGACGTAGCCCGGCACAAATAGGTTGAACTTATGTCGTCTTTAAAACAATAGCCACGCTTCAATTATCTCAGATTCGCCGCCATCGCTATCTGTTACCATTATTAACTCAACTTTGTTTTGTTGTACGGATTTAATTGCAATTGATTCTATTTTCAGAGGAATATTTTTGCCATTTTCAGTGATTGGTAAACAGATGCTTTGATCATTATTCTGCAAATTATTGAGATCTAAAATCCCGACAAAACTTCCGAGTACTTCGCCGTCAACAATCCAGTTAGGTGTGTTTTCAACAGATGCTGTGAAGATGATTTTTCTTTCTTCCTTCCAAAAAGTTGCTCCTGAAAAACCAGCTTGCAAACCATTGATCTCAGGAAGTTTTATTGCAAAAGATTTAAAACTAATTTCCGTATTTTCTTCTTCGATAAAAGAATTAAATTGAGAAAGCGAAAATTGAATAATCATGTTCTTGCCACGATTAAAAAGATAGATGAAATCTTTATTCGCAATAGCGGCCTCAATGTTCATTTCATCATCCGTCAAATTACATTTATTTTTTAGTTGAGAATAAAAACTCACAAGCGAATAATGGCTGAAATTATTTTTTCCATTGACATCAATTTTTACGAGAATATCACGCAACGGACTTTTTGATCCGGATCCGAAAACATATAAATCATGGGGTTTGCAACCCTGAACCGCAGTCATAGCTTCAAAATCCGGTTTCAAGGCTTTTGGAATAATCTCGTCTTGCACATTTTCAAACGAGAAGATTTGAAGTTTGTCTTCAATTTCATATTGCGAATTTAACTTATAAAGCCACGGAGAATTGTCACCGATTAAATAAATTGACTTACCCAGAATTTCAATTCCTGAAGCGGAAAGAATTCCGTTTAATGGTAATCGTTTTGTTACTGTAAGTTCCATTTTTTTTTCAGCAGAAATTAAAGTGAGATAACCAAAGATGTTTAATACGAAAAAAGTAAAAAAACGAATCATGTTTATTATGCAATAATGGTTTCCATTTCTTCAATTTTTTCAAGTTCTACGTCAACTTTTAACCGGCCATTATCAACGAACGACATTTGCAAATTAATAATTTTTCCTCGCGGAACATCAACATCTAAAGTTGCGGCTTTATGACTTTTTATTTGAACCGTAAATTTACCATAACCTGTCTCAATAAAGGTCGATTTGCCATTAGAAACAGAGGATTTATATTCGCCATCAATCAAAACATGACTATCATGAATAGCATTTGAAAGTGATTTTTTCCTATGAATAACGATACCCGTTCTTCCAAATAAATCCGGCATGATATTTTTATTTTTATTCATCGCTTTTGCAATGAGTAAAATAATTAAAAGTGGAATTAGAAAAGTCAGCATTGTTAATGCAATTGCACCATTTACTGAAAACTTATTGTCAGAGCCGGTAAGAAATTCAATAAAAAAAAGTGCCGGTTGAATCTGCATAAAAGTCGTTACCATAGAAATGGTCAATGCAACTAAAACATAAACAATAGAAAAGACTTTCATAAAAATATTTATTAATGAATTGCTTTTAAAGCCTCATCATAATTTGGTTCATTGACAATATCAGGAACCTGTTCGGTGTATTTTATTGTTCCCGTTTCATCCAGAACAATTACAACACGTGAGTGTAAATTTGATAAACTGCCACTCGTAATTTCAAGTCCGTAATCTTTACCGAAAGATCCAGTTGCAAAATCGGAGAGACAATTACATTTTCTAATCCCTCTGCTGCACAAAATCGCTTAAACGCAAAAGGCAGATCGCGGGAAATACAAACAACTTTTGTGTTTGGCAAATTTGAGGCTATCCTGTTGAACTCTCTCATAGATTTAGCACAAGTGCCCGTATCTACACTTGGAAAAATATTCAGTACTAATTTAGTTCCGGCATAATCCGCAAGGATTGATTTTGAGAGATCAGTTTTTACAAGAGAAAAATCTTTTGCTTTTTTACCAGCTTTTGGAATTTCGCCAATAGTAGAAACAGAGGCCCCTTTTAAACTAATTGTTGACATCAGTGATTTATTTTAAATATACCAAAGATAATGAATCACTGGTATGGATCACTTGCACTGCCCGTTAAATTCTATTATGTAAACTATTTAAAAGCAACAGCCAAAAAAATATATCCTTATACCAGGACTTTCCAAAGATTCAACTATTTTATCTATTATCTTCAGGTCCTTTTTTAGAAGGAGAACTACTGATAAATAATAAACACAAATCCAATAATCAAAAGAAACAATATTTCACAACAACATGGTCGGCTGGATTTTAAGTAGTAATATTACTAAAATAAACCTAAAACGATTGGCCATTATTACCGCAGGGCATTGCAAACTATAACAGAATGAGACTGGATTTTTTCATCTTGAATTTAAACTTTGTTATAATGAGCAGATTAATCATTGCCCTGTGCAAATAATTCACACATTTAAAATCGATACGGCCATATGAAAAAGAATAAGATCAAATGAACGTGCTAAAAATTTATGCCATTTATAATGAGTTTTGTAAAGATTCGTTTGCGTTAATTTACCTGGGAGAAATTGATGACGAGCTCACGCCTATTTTGATGAGCATCAATGAAGTTGGAAAATCAGAAATGAAATCTTCCCGAAAAAAAATTTCATATTTAATTGCAGAATGCTTTCAAAATATCATTCGCCATTCCGATAAAAACACGCATGAAAATAATTCCTCAAACGTTCCTGAAATGTTCATGCTGAGAGATCGGAACACTATTCATCATTTGGTCACAACGAATATTATTAAAAATGAAATTATTCCGGAATTAAAACAAAAATTAAATTCGCTACGCGATTTGAGTGCAGAAGAAATTAAGCAATTGTACCAACAGGTGTTTCGAAATAACACTAAGTCAGAAAAGGGAGGCGCCGGACTTGGATTGATAGATATGGCACGCAAATCCGGAGTTGCACCGAGTTTCGGTTTCAAAAAAATTGACGATGCATTCTCTAATTTTTTTCTTCAGGTTAATGTTTTACCAAAAGGGGTTGAAATTATAACAGGAGAAGAAGAAACATCACTAGACTCTGCGCTGAGTTTCTATGAAATGATGACGAATGAAAAAATTGTGATTGTTCAAAAAGGTGATTTTTCACAAGATTCTGTTTTACCGCTTATTCAGCTTTTCGAAGGTAATCTAAATTTAAAGGATGAACAAATCGGTTTAGCGAGGCGTATTCTTTATTTGTTAATTGAGATGCTACAAAACATAACGCGGCATGCCGAAAAAATTGAAGGAATTACTGAGGGTATTTTCTATATCGCAGAAAAAGGAACTAACCAATATGAAATAAGTACCGGTAATTTTTTAACGGAGCAAAATGCACAAAGATTAAAATCAAAACTCGATTCACTTATAGATCTGAATAAAATCGAACTTTCAAAAAAATACAAGGAAACCTTAATGAATACTGATGACTCAGAAGGAAAGGGCGCCGCAATTGGATTAATAGAAATGTGCCGTCATAGTTCGGAACGAATTAATTACGACATTTGCAAAACACAAAATGGTTTGGCTTTTTTCTCATTACAAGTAATAGTTTAATAAATGGAAGATCGATTTTTTGTAAACGCTACATCAGAAACGCCAGAAATTATCCTTGACAAAATAAAAAACGAGTTCATAATTTCCGGAAAATCAATGCCTGAAGACGCGCGCGAATTCTACCAATCTACGCATAACTGGCTTGAAACATATAAAGAAAAACCCAATCAAATAACCCGATTTGATTTTTCGTTAGACTATTTCAACTCCGGATCCGTAAAACAAGTTTTCAAGATTCTTTGTCTGCTGGAAGAAATAACGGAGTCAGGTAAAGATGTTAAAGTAACCTGGTATTACAAAAAAGGAGACGAATTGATGTTAATGAAAGGTCTTGAGTTTGACAAATTTTTAGACTTAACAATCGACGTTCGGGAAAGCTAAATACTAAAGCCTACCAGGAGAATATCGTCAACCTGTTTGCCATTTCCTTTCCAGTCCTGAAGAGCTTTTTCAAAAGCAACTTTTTGCTCAGAAATTGGTTTGTTTTTTAAACTCAACAACAGTTCTTTGAATTTTGGAAGATTAAATTTTAGTTGTTCTTGTCCTCCAAATTGATCCATAAAGCCATCTGTAGTTAAATATATATTCATTCCTTTTTCCAAAGTTATTGTCGTCGATTCAAACCCATTATTGCTAACTTTTTTCCGATGCTCAATTCCACCGATTGCCTTAAGAGAAGGTTCGAGACTTTTTACTTCATCATTTAAAACGATATAAGCTGGATTCATGGCGCCTGCAAATTGAATACTTCGCTTGTTTTTGTCTATCACGCAAAGTGATAGATCCATTCCGTCCTGGTTGTTTTCATCCGATTCCGATTGACGCAAAGAACTAACAATACCGCTATGAAGTAAATCTAAAATTTTTGCAGCATCAATTACTTTCTTCTCATTCACAATTTGGTTCAAAAGTGTATTTCCAATCAACGACATAAATGCTCCGGGGACACCATGTCCGGTACAATCCGCGACCGCAAGTATAATTTTCGAGTCAACCTCCGAAACCCAATAAAAATCACCACTTACTATATCCAAAGGTTTATACAAAATAAAGGATTCAGGCAACAGTTTTTTTACCTGGGTCTCAGATAACAAAACCGATTGTTGTATTCGAAGTGCATAATGAATACTCTCTGTAATTTTTTTATTTTTTGCAGCAAGCTCCTTGCTTAAAATTGTCTTTTGCCTTGCATAACGCACAATAAAAAATGCAGAAATAGCTAAAACTATTAATAATAATACAAGCAGCGTAATCTTGAATTTTTGTGCAGAAAGTTCCTTTTCCTGAAGAGCAATAAATTTTTTCGCGTCAGCAAGCTCTTTTTCTGCGGCCAACAGCAATTCCTCCCTCGCCTGAATCATCGCAAAATCTTCAGGGGTAATAGCCATCAATCTATCCAGTTCCAGTTGATCCCGTGCCTCGTCTATTTCTTGTTGACGGGTTACGAGGTCAGTGCTGGTGAGGTCCTCAAGATTTAACCTCTTCAATGTATTTAGTTTTTTTGCTTGCGGTTGACCATTTATCGTTCCCTCATTTTGCATTCCACCATCCGCTTTCACAGTTTCTGTCGTGTTTGCCGTATAGGGTTCATTGGGGTTTTCCGGAAAAGGGACATCTGAACTTATCGTTGAGTTATTTGACAGATTTTTTTTAATGGACTTCGTCATTAAATTCATTGGGGTTTTGTCCTTATTATCGCCAAATATTTTTTTCTTGTCGTTATACAATATCTCCTCAAAGGCTAATGCATTTGAATGAAGGTTATAGGTCAATTTTCCAAAAGGCCTTTCATCATTTGTTTTTTCAGTGACAAAACTATTTATTGCAATTTCAATGTTTTCAAAAATCAATCCGCTTTTTTTTATTTCTGTTGGCGCAGCCGAGAGGTCAATTATGAAACTACCGGTTACATAATTGTCTTTCGAGAATTCCAATTTAAGATTGCTTTCGATCGGTAATTCTATACTGAAGGTTCCGTTACCGGATGATTTTACACTTTTAAGTTTTGTGCTTCCATTATAACTGACAACAGTAACACCGGCAATGGACCCTTCGAGCTCAGAGGATTCATTATTCAATATTTTTACTGACGGATCAAAACTATATCCATATACCGTGCCCGAGATTATCAACTTATCCGGCAAACGTAATTGCGAATAACTGTTAAAAAAAAAGAATGAAATTAGAAGAACAAATAAAGCCTTTTTCACAGCAGATGGGTTTTTTGAATTGGTAAAGATATTGAAAAAATTTCCGCCATATATTTCTAACTATTAATCGATTTAAACGAAAATCTCCGTGACTAACATTTATGAATGCTTCTTCCGGGAAAACTGTGACTATTTGCAGGATAATTATCACCATATATTAAAAAATGAGACTGATTATCAGACCTGAAGAAAAGTTTTACTACCTTCGCTACTTCTCCAAAAACTGATTCTGTGATCACTAAAATTGATACGTTCGAAAAACACAAAGTCCGGCAAACGATAAGTGCTTACGATTATTATAAAATGCTGGCCAAAGATTCATTTGTGCTTCTTTACATGGGTGTATTTGACGACGAGTTAACTTCCATATTAATGGATATCAATGATGCCAGCAAATTCGAAATGAAATCGTCACGAAAAAAAATTTCTTTTTTGATTGCAGAATGTTTTCAAAATATTGTCCGGCATTCAGACAATGAACACAAAGCGGCAATTGGGTTTGACATTCCTGAAATGTTTTTACTGAGAAATCGCAAATCAATGCATCATCTGGTCACAACAAATATTGTAAGAAATAAGGATCGCGAAAAATTAACTGAGAGTATTGATCATTTAAAAAGTCTGAGCAAAGAAGAATTAAAAGAATTATACCTTAAAGTTTTTACTTCAAGTTGTCATTCTGAAAAAGGTGGCGCGGGCCTTGGTTTAATTGAAATGGCAAGAAAATCAGGAACGGCTCCAAGTTATAAATTTGAAGCATTAGGAAATAATTATTCCAATTTCTTTTTTCAGGTAAATGTTTTGCCGCATGAATTTTCAGGCGTTGTTACTGATAATGAAACAACGGTTCAGCCGGCGTTGAATATTTACGATAAGATGACGGAACAAAAAGTTGTTCTGCTACAAAAAGGCGATTTTTCTAAAGAAGCAATCATGCCGCTTATTAAGCTTTTCGAAAATAATCTTGCTCTGAAAGCTGAAGATGTTGAAGTGATGAAAAAAGTGATTACACTTCTTGTTGAGATGCTCGAAAACATTCACGATCACGCCAAAGAAATCGGCGGATTCCGTGAAGGAATTTTCTATGTTTCAGAAAATTCTCCCGGAAAATATGAAGTGAACTCAGGAAATTTTATCCCTGTAAGTCAAAGCATTATTTTGAAAGAAAGATTGGATGAAATTTCTGATCTTGGTAAAAGGAAAAAAGGATCTAAGAAAAATTCTGAAAAATTATCAGACGGAGAAAAATTTAATCCCGGTTTGGGATTAGCCGAAATCTGCAAAAATAGTTCAGGAAAATTGATCTATGATTTTAGGCCTATCGGGCATTCGTTGTCTTTCTTTTCTTTGAAGGTTAATCTTTAAATTTGCCGGCGCGCGTCCTTTGGTCCCTAAAGGGACAGGCCAACGCACGGGTTTCCAATTTGACTTTAAAAAAGGGAATTATTCTACTTTGTGGCCGGGATTGACTCTCTTTAAGGTTTTTGTTTTCTAAATCCGTAAAAACTTAACCCTAAAAATTTCTTCGGGAATTTTTCCATTCCTTCAAAACCTAATTTAATATCACGACCATCGGACGGAACATAATTTGTTCTGAAAATATAATCCCAAAGACTTAACGTAATTCCAAAATTAGCACCATGCGAATGTTCTTCAGGAAGCTCGTAAGCGTGATGCCAGATATGCATTTTTGGATTGTTGAGTATGTATTTGAATGGGCCATATCCTAAATTAATATTGGAATGATTCAGGTGACCGATTGCTATGGCAAAATAGTAAACGATAAAAGCCTGTTCGGGAGTGAATCCTCCGATTAACATTACCGCAATATATTTCATCGGCGTGTAAAAAACATTTTCCATCCAGTGATAACGCAGATGCGCAGCGAATCCCATTTGTACAACGGAGTGATGAACTTTATGGAATTGCCACAAGAAATTAAACCGGTGCAGTAAAACATGCGTCAGCCACTGAATAAAGTCTGTCGCTATGAAAAAGATAAGAAGTTGCAACCATCCCGGCAGCGATTTTAAATCTATCAAAGCAAATTGTGACAAATTTCCACCAAACAAATCTTTGAAAGCCATTTCCGAAACATTGGAAAAAGCCATAAAAATAATGATCTTAAAAATGTAAAAATTGAAGAACATAAAAAAGGCATCGAGCCAAAAATCTTTACGAATAATTGGTTGATTTTTTCTCCAGGGAAAAGCAATTTCGAGTAGCCAAACAACAAGAGATAAAATAACGAGCCACCAGAAATAATTCACGTACCAGGGATCAACCTGAAATGTAATTTCGCGCCATGTATAATTCGCAAAATTTCCAAAAGAATTTTTAAATGTATCCCAATAACCTGGCTCTGCTGAAGCGAGAGCAACAGAGTCAGCAATAGAAACAACTTCTCCGGTATCAATTGGCAATTCTTTAAAATAACTCCATTCAATCCATGAGCCATCATAATTTGCAACATTCGGATATTCTAAAATTTGTGAGAGGACATAAGTTGTATGCGCAGAACGCACCCCTGACTGACAATAACAAATAATATTTTTATCCGGAGTAATTCCGTTTTCAGTGAAAATATTTTGTAATTCTTCTTTGCTTTTTAGTTTTTTATTGTCATCATAATTAACGCAATTTGACCATTCAAAATGAATTGCGCCGGGAATTCTGCCAGCCCTGGAAGCATCGTCTGTCATTACTTTGCCGGTGTATTCTTCTAAAGTACGAACATCAACAATAATTGAATTTTCATCATTGATTGCGGCCTGAACATCCTCTTTTGATGCGTATAAATTTTTGGTCGTTCCTGTTATGGACGTATCATTCATGAATTTAAATGGAATCGCCGGTATTTCGTGCGTGTCCTTTGGCGATAACAATGAATCCCGGCCACCCCAGGCTTCATAGCCGCCGTCAAGAATAAAAACCGTTAACGGAATTTTTTGAAAGCGTCGGTAATAATGATCCATGATCCACCAAAATCTTGCTGCCTCACAGTTACCTTTAGAGTCATAAACAAGAATCTGATCAGTATATTTAATATCCAAATCAGTTAATAAATTTTCCAGCTGTTCCTGAGTTGGCATCATGCCACTATAAGCATACGTTGAGTCTTCGTACTGAGAACGGGAAACATTTTGAGCGTTAATTATGTGTCCCTTCTCAAATTCTTCAGCAGATCTTAAATCCAGAACTTTATAGTAGGCAAGATTTGGAAATAATTCATCGGAGCTGATCAGCGAGGTCTGCCCAAATGATAAATAATTAAGCAGAAAAAGGAAATAAATGGTTGAAAGTAATTTTGGCATTGACAAATTCTAAATTGGTTATACAAAGATACGAAAAATCGATTTTGGAAATTTACTGCAATGCCCTATTTTAGGGCGTTAAATCATAAATTTTCGTAAAATATTAATCTTTGTGAACTTAAGTGAATTTGTGTCTTTGTGGCAAAAAAAATATTACGTTTCCCTTTTACCTCACCCACGGACTTCCGAAACAAATTCGGGACAGGCTCTCTCCCAAGGAAGAGGGGAGTTTGATAAATTTCGAAATTTGCAATTTCTCAAATCTAATCCAACTCAGAAATCAATTTCAAAAACTTATATTTGTATAGACAGAAATCTGAAAAAAAATGATTGGAAAATTTGAAAAACAATTGCAAACCGAACTGGCTGCAATTAAAGAAGCAGGACTTTATAAAAACGAAAGAATCATTATTACACCGCAAGGGCCTGAAGTAAAAGTCAGTACAGGTGAAGAAGTAATTGTGATGTGTGCTAATAATTATTTAGGATTATCATCGCATCCAAAAGTAATTGAAGGAGCTAAAAAGGCTATGGATACTCATGGTTACGGAATGTCATCTGTAAGATTTATTTGCGGAACACAAGACAATCATAAACTTTTGGAAAAAAAGATTTCTGACTTTTTAGGAATGGAAGATACCATTTTATATGCCGCGGCTTTTGATGCAAACGGTGGTGTTTTTGAACCACTTTTTAATGAGGAAGATGCCATTATTTCTGACGAATTAAATCATGCATCTATTATTGATGGTGTGCGTTTGTGTAAAGCTGCGCGATATCGCTATAAGAATTCAGACATGGAAGATTTGGAGCAACAATTAAAAGACGCTCAAAAACATAGAAACAGAGTCATTGTTACAGATGGCGTTTTTTCAATGGACGGATATGTTGCAAAACTGGATAAAATTTGTGACCTCGCAGAAAAATATGATGCCCTTGTAATGGTTGATGACAGTCACGCAACAGGCTTTATTGGTAAAACGGGAAGAGGAACACACGAGCACCATAACGTGATGGGAAGAGTTGATATTATTACCTCAACTTTAGGTAAGGCACTTGGCGGTGCGATGGGTGGTTTTACATCAGGCAAAAAAGAAATCGTTGACATGTTACGTCAGCGATCACGACCTTATTTGTTTTCGAATTCTCTTGCTCCTGCAATTGTCGGTGCGTCAATTACCGTATTTGATTTATTAAGTTCAACAACAGATTTACGTGATAAATTAGAAGCCAATACAAAATATTTCAAAGCAGGAATTAAAAAAGCAGGTTTAGAAATCCGCGAAGGCGATTCCCCAATTGTGCCCGTAATGCTTTACGATGCAAAAATTGCCCAGGAATTTGCCACCCGATTATTAAAAGAAGGAATTTACGCCATCGGATTTTTCTACCCGGTTGTTCCAAAAGATAAAGCAAGAATCAGAGTTCAGATTTCTGCGGCGCATACAACGGCTCATTTAGATAAAGCTATTGCAGCGTTTGAGAAAATTGGGAAAGAGTTGGGCGTTGTTAAGGAGAGGGTTGGGTAAAATGAATCGTCAATGATGATGAAAAACAGTTTAAAGGGAATTATTTTTTTGGCCTCGTTGTCAATTTCCGTGAAATTGAATGCGCAGAACAATGACACTCTTTATAGGTTTTGCGATTCAGTAAATTGTGAACTCGGTTGTAAAATGGGATATCGCAATGTGGATGGCGATACTGTTATCGCACTTGGCAAATTCGCCGATTGTTCCATGCTTACGTTTACAAGTTTTGCAATTGTCACCACCCGACATGGAAGATCTATAGGGATTGATCGGAATGGTAAGGAACTTTATGAAGTCTGTTGGACGGATAACATGCCGGATTATTTCTTCGCGAAAGACTATGGCGAAGTAGACCTCTTTAAAATAAAAGTTAACGGATTAATTGGTTTCGCTGATTTTAATGGAAAAATAATTATCCAACCCCAATTTGAATGTGCTGGTCTTTTTACAAATGGAAAATGTTGGGTTGCGAAAAATTGCGAATTGATTCCTGACGGAGAATATATGGCAATGAAAAGCGACGAAGGGTATTACATCGATGTACAAGGCAGAAGAATTGAGGGAGAATAAAGTCGATTGCACTTTTTACTATTATTGGGAATTACATGAGGATTTATTCAGGAATAATATTGTTGACTAGTGTATTTTCAAGTTGTTCTGAGCAACGAAGCGATGACCATTTAGAATCGATTATTACTTCAAATGATACTGTTTATAAAGACGACGGACAACTTGTTGTTTGTGATCCCCTTTTTCAAATTGATAATGCTGTTGAAGAATTAGATGAGCAGATCCGCAATAATCAATTGACAAAAAAAGAACTAAATCGAAAATCTGTTTCAGGAGGTTATGTGTTTGAGTTTGTTGACACTTCCAATGTTATAAAATATTTTTATTCCAGGAGCAGTGGCGAAATTGGTACAACGGAAACAAAATGTTACTATAAAAACGGACTTCCTGTTTTTCTTATTTACTCCAATTACGCGTATGATTTGGGTACCGAGTATGAATCGCAACTGGATGAAAGCCATATGGTTTATTGCCTCGAAACTTATATAATTGAAGATAAGTTGGATCATAAAATAATAAAACCTCTTGTAAAGAATGATGTGTTTCAAAATTCTGACATACCAAACGACCATGAACTGTTGCAAATAATCGAGAATATTGAAACTGATCTAAAAAAATGGATTAAATAGCTGTCGAAAGTACAAGCAAAAAACGCGTGGGATAATTTTTATTTCTTGTTTGTCTTAAACCCAATCGCTTTCCTCCGCTTTGGGTTCTCTCTTTTCCCATCCGCCGCAGCTTCATCATGAGCAGATTTAATCATCATCTCATCCATATACTCAAAAAGTAATTCTATACTTTTTGTATTGCCGTTTGTTTTTTGTTCCAGCGCCTGGATGAACTTCATAATCTCAACATTATCAGAGATTAGTTTTCTCATTTTGGTAAAAATGCGCATAATGCGGATGTTGATTTGAATGGCCTTTGGACTGTTCAAAACGCTGGACAGCATTGCTACTCCCTGTTCTGTGAATGCCATAGGCGTGTAACGTGCACCACCACGGGTTTCTTTTGAGGTGCCAATTTGGCACCTCAAAACTTCAAACTCTTCATTTGTAAATTCAAACATAAAATCTTCCGGGAAGCGATCCATATTTCTATTGACCTGTCTTTTCAGATACTTTGTTTCGACACCATAAAGTTGGGCCAAATCACTATCCAACATTACCTTTTGATCTCGGATCAAATAAATTTTATTCATCAAAATTTCTTCCGGAATAATTACATCATTCTTCTTTGCCATATTTTTCAATAGGATTAATTAGTTAATAAAGAATCGTTTTTTCTGGATTGATTTTGGTGTCAGAATAACACCAATTGTTGCGTATAGATAAGCAAATGTAAAAATAATTTTGTCAATGGTTAAAATTGGAGGTGCCAAATCGGCACCTCCAATTTTTGATTTTTGAGGTTGCAATTTGCAACCTCAAAGTTTCAACGCTATTTTCCTATCTTTGATTTAACAACAAATTCAATGTCAAACAAAAATCCATCGCGCAGAAAATTCATTAGCAGAACAACTCTCGCTGCATTTTCAGCCTTGATCGGATCTAAAATTGTTTTTGGAGAAAACATTCCTGAGGGAATTAATCTTCTTGGTTTACCTGAAACCGGCGATGGAGAATTTGTTCCGGGAAAAAGTAAAGAGTTGATTGTTCTTGGAAGCCAACCCTGGAACGCTGAAACACCGCCTCATTTATTAGATCCCGAAATTACGCCTGCTGATTTATTATTTGTTCGCAACAATGGTTTAGTTCCTGAGAAATTTGATCTCGAAAATTGGACACTTACTATTGACGGTGAATCTGTAAATAAAGAAAAAACATTTTCGCTGAAAGAACTTTATACAAACTTCAAACATTACTCCTACAATATTACTATAGAGTGCGCAGGAAACGGCCGTGCGGAATTTAATCCGTCAGCTTCAGGACAGCAATGGGCGCTTGGTGCAGTGGGCTGTTGCAAGTGGACTGGTATTCGTTTGAAAGATGTTTTAAACGCAGTTGGTATAAAAGATGATGCTGTTTATATTGGCTACTATGGGGCGGATTTACATCTGTCAAAAGACCCGACAAAAGTTGTTATTTCAAGAGGCGTTCCAATTAAAAAAGCGATGGAAGACGAAACGCTTCTTGCGTGGGGAATGAATGATACTTCAATTCCAATTATGAACGGTTATCCTTTGCGATTGGTCTGTGGTGGTTGGCCTGCTTCTGTTTCAGGGAAATGGTTAACGCGAATTTCTGTCAGAAATAAAGTACACGACGGCGAAAAAATGGGAGAACAATCTTACAGGATGCCAAAATATCCTGTTCAACCCGGAGCAATAATTCCCGATGAAGATTTTGAAATTATTGGATCAATGCCGGTAAAATCATTGATCACTTTTCCAAAAACCGGAGCGCTCATTACAAAAGGAAATTCATTGATCGTTAAAGGACATGCGTGGGCCGGAGATTTGTCTATTTCAGCTGTTCATGTTTCAATTGATTTTGGTGTTACCTGGAAAACTTGTGAATTAGTTGATGCAGTAAACCGTTTTGCATGGCAACGATGGACGGCAAAAATTGATTTACCCGAAAAAGGATATTACGAAGTGTGGGCAAAAGCAACAGACTCGAATGGAAAGTCGCAGCCAATGGTCATTCCGGGGTGGAACCCGAAAGGATATTTGAATAATGCCTGTCATCGCATTGCGGTAAAACAACTTTAATGAAAGAGTTGAACAACCAGGATAAAGTAAATTTTGCAGTTGCTGTTTTGCGATTTCGGCTTGGGATAATTATTCTTGTTCTTGTCATTATTCTTGTCATAAATTTTCTCTCCCCTGAGAATTTTTTTTCGTGGAAAGATAATTTCGTTTCGAAGAATATAAATACAGATCTCACTCAACAAGAATATGTTTATCAGCCAATTCTTTTTGATACAATTGATATTAAGGATGGAATTCACGTTCCTACCGGAATGGTTGCTGATACAGGCGTTGCTGAAGTTATTCAAAATTGCGGTGCTTGTCATTCGCTTGATTTAGTTAAACAAAACAAAGCAACAAAAGAAGGCTGGAAAGAAAAAATTGTTTGGATGCAGCAGACACAAAAATTGTGGGACCTCGGCGCGCAGGAAGAGATTATTTTAAAATATCTCGCTAAAAATTACGGGCCTGAAAATTCAGGGAGAAGAAAAAATCTGGAGAATATTGAGTGGTATAAATTGTGATTTTGCCGCGCGCGCCTCTGGCTCCTGAAGGAGCAGGCCACGCACTATACCGGAATTTACATTTCTGGTTTATCTTCATTTAACTCATTCATCGGACTTTGAGAATCAGTTTGTTTTCCCGAAAGATACTTAACCACCAACTTTGCTTTAGAAGCACCAATTACTTTTTCGATTTCTTCTACTTTCGCTTCCTTAATTCGTTTTACGGATTTAAAATGACGCAATAAATCTTCGGCGGTTTTTTCGCCTATTCCTTCAATATTTGTCAGCGTTGTGCCAAGTGCGCCTTTACTTCTTTTATTTCTGTGGTGCGTAATTCCAAAACGGTGAGCTTCGTTTCGCATGTGTTGAATTACTTTCAGAGATTCAGATCTTTTGTCAATATAAATCGGAACAGAATCTCCGGGGAAAAAAATTTCTTCCAGTTTTTTTGCAATTCCAATTACCGACATTTTTCCACGCAAACCCAATTCATCAATACTCTTTAATGCAGCGCTTAGTTGGCCTTTTCCGCCATCAATAATAATTAGCTGCGGCAATGATTGTTCTTCATCCAGTAATCGTTTATAGCGTCTATAAATAATTTCTTCCATCGATGCAAAATCGTTCGGGCCTTCAACAGTTTTAATGTTGAAATGACGGTATTCTTTTTTAGATGGTTTTCCTTCTTTAAAAACTACGCACGCGGCAACGGCATTTGTTCCCTGGAAATTTGAATTGTCAAAACACTCAATGTGCATGGGCCTTTCCTGCAAACGAAGATCTTTTTTCATCGTCTCCATAATTCGTTCCGTGTGTCTTTCAGGGTCAACTAATTTTTCTTGTTTGTGCTTTTCAAGCATGTAAAATTTCGCATTTCGTTGCGATAATTCAAGGAGCGTTTTTTTCTCCCCGCGTTGCGGAATTGTAATTGTCAAATTTTTAAAAACATCGGCAATGTCAACGTCAGTAATAATTTCTTTTGATTCATCACCAAAACGTTCGCGCATTTCAAGTAAAACGAGTGGAATAATTTCTTCGGCAGGTTCGTCTAATTTCTTTTTCACCTCCATTGTGTGACCTTGAATAATAGCGCCGTTGCTTATTTTCAAAAAATTCACATAAGCATCTTTCTCATCCTGTACAATGGAAATTACATCAACGTTGTGAATTGTGGGGCTAACAATAGCAGATTTTGAATAGTAGTTTTCAAGCGTCTCAATTTTAGATTTAATTTCCGCGGCCTCTTCAAATTTCATCTCTGCAGAAAATTTTTGCATCACATCTTTTAACTCAGCAATAACAGATGTCACATTACCTTTTAAAATATTTTTTATTTCATTTATGTAAACATTGTATTCATCTGGCTTTTGTGCGTCAATACAAGGTCCCAGGCAATTTCCAATATGATATTCAAGGCAAACTTTATATTTTTTTTGTTCAATTTGTTTCGGCGCTAAATTCAAATTACAATTTCGCAAAGGGTAAACATCTTTAATCAAATCAAGTAAAATGTGCATCATTTTTCCCGATGCGTACGGGCCAAAATATTTCGACCCGTCTTTAATTACCCGTCTTGTGGAAAATATGCGCGGAAAATCTTCATTTTTTATACAAATCCACGGGTATGTTTTATCATCCTTTAAAAGAATATTGTATTTGGGCTGATACTTTTTAATCAGGTTATTTTCCAGCAACAGCGCATCCATTTCAGTGTCAACCACCAAAATTTTAATGTCATCAATTTTACGAACCAAAATATTTGTCTTTGCATTATCGTGCAACTTTACAAAATACGAAGTCACCCTTTTTTTCAAATCCTTTGCTTTTCCAACATAAATAATCCCCCCGTCTTTATCAAAGTATTGATAAATTCCCGGGCTATTGGGCAAGGTTTTTAATTTGTCGCGAAATTTGTCTGACATCTCCTCAAATTTACGCATAAAAAGAGAAAGTTCTTTCGTATTATTGGCTTTCAAAACCAACCGGAAGTAGGTCGAAAGATTTTATCCTATCTTCAATTTTTTATAAATCCGGAAAGCGTTAATCTCAATTAAACTCAAAAAAATATTTTAAAATGGAAAAACAAATTGTACAAAACATCATCACAATAAATGCAACTCCCCAAAAAGTATGGGACGCATTGATAAACCCTGAACAAACAAAAAAATACATGTTTGGCTGCGAAACAATTTCTGATTGGAAAGTAGGTAGTTCATTATTATGGCGAGGAAGTTATGAAGGAAAAGAAACGGTTTTCGTTTCAGGATTCAT
>Ga0102851_10000072_pt1 | contig 38427 bp, 58 predicted proteins | sample Mud3Dept3metaG_FD_79558 | JGI IMG/M metagenome (GOLD analysis project Ga0102851, IMG submission 79558) | Freshwater wetland microbial communities from Ohio, USA, analyzing the effect of biotic and abiotic controls - Mud 3 Core 4 Depth 3... | ecosystem: Environmental > Aquatic > Freshwater >... | reverse complement strand
GGACGAATCTGGGAAGAACCCGCCTTGTCCGGCTCGGGGATCGGGTAGCGCCGGATGACCATCAGACCGCCAGCGAGAGACCTTCGCCGTCGTCCAGCTTGAAGACCCGGACGGAGGAAGGGATTGGGGCGGTGTCGACCTCGCCCTCGACGAGATCGTTGAGGGCGGCGACGGCGGACGCGATGCTGTACCCCCTCGCCGTCTTGGAGTTGCCATCGAACGTCATGCCGATGGCGACGTAGTTGTAGGTGGACTTCGTCGGCTTCGGGATCTCCTGCTCGACCATCAGTCCCTTGAGCGGGACCCACTCCGGCTTCCTCTTGGCCCCCTTGGGAGCGACCTTCGTCGTCTTCTTGACCATTACCTGACCTCCACGAAGTCCTGCAGGGTTCCCTCGCACGGGATGTTGGTGATCGAACGGACCAAGAGCCCGGCGTAGGTCTTTGAGGTGAGGACGGCGTAGCACAGGCCACGCTGGTCCTTGATGTAGTAGAAGGTGTTCTTGACCTTGGCGACCTCGCGGACCGTCGGCAGTTGGGGGACTGCCTCAGGGGGCGGCGAATCGGAGTGGGGGTGGATCCAGAGCCAAGCAGAAGTAAGAACCACCCCGGCCAGAAAGGCCAACACCGATCGCATGAGTTCTACTCTTGGAGGAAGCGTTCCCATGGGGGAAAACCTAGCACCCGAACAAGAATCTGTCAAGTAGTAGGGGGGCCTAGAAAGACTAAGGCCGGTGGGGCCTCCCGTCGCGGGAGAACCGAACCACCGGCCTTGCTTCTCTGGCTCTCTTGGTCGCTCTAGCGAGCCGTCCGCGTCCCGGTAACGCGCGCCCGCTCTCTGCGACGAATGGCGATGGCGTTGGACTCAGGGAAAGATCCATCTACCCCAGAGCCGTAGAGGCTCTCGAGGTACGACCGCTCGGGGCGGGCGATGAGGATCTTTGTCATGGGCGGTTTCTAGCAGACCGAGTCGGGTCTGTCAAGCCCCTTCGACCTACCCGAAGATGACCTTGGACAGGCTCCAGGTGACGAAGAACAGGCCGATCCAGTAGGCGGGCGAGGACAGCGAGACGAGGTAGGGATTCTTGATCCTCGTCCCGACGAGCATGCCGATCGCTCCAGCGACCATCAGGATGAACGCGAACAGCGGGATCACTGCCATGGTGCCTCCTTTACCTGAAGTGAATGCCCCCACCACCGATGTGGAGCCCGCCGAACAGGTACAGGACCAGCAGGATGAGCAGCAACAGGCCGACGACTCCGAGGCCCCCACCGGGGCCCCACTGGCGGTACCCGTAGTATCCCCCGCCTCCACCGAAGACGAGAATGAGAACGACGATCAACAGGATCAGTCCCAAGGACATCTGTTCCTCCTTACGCGCAGGTGCCGCTGCCGTCCACCGGGGCCCACGAGGTGCCGTTGCAGATGCACAGGTCCGGACCCGTGGTGTCGTAGTAGAGAGCCACTCCGGTGCCGGCGAGAGCGGCGTTGCAGGTTGGGAGCGTAGCGGCCTTCGGGATTCCGAGCGCGATGCCGAACCGGGCGGAGGTGGCGTCCACCGTGGAGACCGTCGTCGCGGCGCAGGCGACGACCACCGTCGTCGCTCCCACCGTCTCGGTGCACGGAGTCGCCCCGTCGCCGTAGACCTTGGCCGTGGCATCGAGCAACTCGAGCCGAGGCTGGTTGGCGCCGACGAACCCCTGCATCGTCTGCCCGTCCGCGTCCCCGGTGAGAGTCGCCAGTCCAACTGAGGAGGCATCGATGTCCGAGGTCAGGACCGTGGTGCCGGTGACGTTGATGTACTTCATGTCGTAGGTGCCCGACATGCCCGGCTTGGTCACCACGATCCGATAGTCGCCGTCCGCTCCGGTGTAGAAGCTGTAGGTGCCGTCCGTCGTCGAGGTCAGGAACGGGTTCGCCTTGACCGTGCCGATGCCGTCCGAGTAGATCGAGGCCTTGGTGCCGGCCGGGTAGTTGTAGACGGTCACCGTGTAGCCCCTGAGCGGCGTGCCCGCCCGAGTGGTGGCCGTCACCGAGAACTGGACGTAGGCCGCCTGCGCTGCCGAGGCAGCGAGCAGCAGGAGCAGGAAGACTCCCAGCAGACGCTTCATGGCGCTTCCCCTTACGAAGAGCCAGCGAGGTAATACGAGACCTTCGCCTGGTTGTCTCCGTCGTTGGAGACCACGATCGCGGTGACGGCGGTGCCGATCAACTCGAACAGGCCGTCCACCGGGAAGCCGTTGGTGTCGCCGTTGAGCTTCACCAACACGGGCTCGTCGGTGAGGATCTGGACGACGCTCGCCGTGGTGACCGTGCCCATGGACAGGGCCACCGGGACGTTGTCGTTGGCGACGGGCTGGGTGGACGGGCCCACCTCCTCCCGGAGACTGGGCACCGAGACGGAGAAGGCCTTGACCGTGGTGCGGCTGACGGAGTCGGCCCGGATCAGCCCGGAGGCCATCGAGATGGTGAAGTCGGTCAGTGGCATGAGTCACTCCCCCTCATGAATCGTTCTCGGCGGCGACGCTAGGATCACCGCTCGCGGTAGACCTGAAATTTCATCGCGTGGTGGCCATCGATCGGCCGCGGGGGAGGCCCACCGATCCCCCAGCCCAAGCGCGCGAGCGTGTGGTCCCCCTTGACCGCCCACAAGCCAGGCTTCCAGCCCTGCCGACCCCAGAGCCAGTTCGTGTCGTCCCCGACGTGGGCCCCCGGGTAGGAGTCGTTGCCGAACATCTCGAAGTGGTTCGGGTCGTAGTGGGCCGCCCACCAAGTCCACCGCAGGTTGGAGACCGGGTTGCGGATCGAGGACCACCACCACGCCTGCAGCCACCACGGCCAGTTGCGGGTCTTGTCCCACCACCGCTGGCCCGAGGGATTCGTCGGAGGCTCCAAGGGATTGATCCCCTCGTCCTCGTTGCCCCACAGGTAGGCCCACGGGTACTTCCAGGTGAGGATGAGGTCCCGGTTCTCGGCCCGGGACTCGATGAGCTTCGTCGCCTTGATCCCCCGCAAGGAGAGGCCGAGGACCACGAGGCCCCCCACCACCATGAGCACCGCCTCGGCGGTGTAGGCCGAAGCGAAGTACGCCCACCACGGGACGTCCCAGTCGGTGGTCCACTCCAGCACGGCAAGGGGGATCGGCGCAGCGTAGAACAGCGTCGCCAAGAAAATTCGGAGAAACTTCAGGACACCCCTCATCGACCGTGGTGCCTCGAGAGGTGGTCCGCTTCGTCCCAGATCCCGATCAGGGCGCTCTCCACGGCGGAGAAGGCCTCCGCGAACTCGCTCCAGTCGATCCCAAGGAGCTTGGCGGTGTCCTGGATCTCGATGGTCGGGATCTCCTCCAAGACCAGTTCGATGTCGTGGACCATGTCCCGGAGGATGGTTGCCTTGTCGATGACCTGCTCAGGGGTCAGTGCCATACCAACAGGTACTCGCCCTCAAGTTGCAGGCGGAGGGGCCTCGTCGGAGGGAGTAGCAACACTAGGGTTCCGATTCCCGACCACCGCCGACAGGGCCCAGAAGAGCAGGTCCCACGCCCCCAGCCGCTTGCGGGGGAAGTTGAAGACCTTGCTGTTCATCCAAGGGACCTCGGGCTTGCCCAGCAGGGAAAAGTCGACCTGGTAGTCGCCCACGGAGGCATCGGCCCCGTTGGAGCCATCGTTGGTGATTCGGGCCACCCCCAGCAGCCGGGCCCGCTTCTCGGAGCCCTTGGGCCACAGTTCGACCTTCACGACCAACATCAGTTGGTCTCTCTCTGGGCCATGGAAGCCAGGCTGAACCCATCCGGGGTGGCCCCGAACACGAACAGGGGGGTCCACTCGACCTCCCCGCCATCGGTCAGCAGGCCCGCCTCGTAGATCATGCCCGCCGGGGTGCCGAGGATCCGGTACTGGGAGAAGGGGACGGTGAAGCGGCCCTCCGTGAGGACCTCGACTTGGTCGGAATCCTCGCGCAGGTAGCCGAGGATCAGATCGATGACGGTGGGCTCGCTCATCCGGGCAGGGACCCCCTTTCCAACCAGTCGGCTTGGTCGTTGAGCACTTGGCGGGCGTCCTGCCACACCGCCTCCGCCGGCGCGGCGGGCGAGACCGAAAGTTCGAGGTAGAGGTTGCCCTGCCCGGAGGTCTTGATCTCGGCCTCGAGGGAGGTCACGGCGTAGCGCTTGCGCCGCAGGCGACAGAGGATCTCGAGCCGGACGTGGGCCAGCACCTCGGGGGTCATCCACTCGTCCCCGTAGCGGGTCACCGTGGGGATCGGAACCTGGACCGGATGGAGCTCCCTCATGGCTTCAAGACTCCCTTCGGGCAAGCCCCCAACAGGAGGCTGCCGAACTGGTTCCTCGTGGCCGGATGCTCGACCGCCAGGTACTTGGAGACCCCTTCGGCCGCCTCGATCACGGCTTCGATCCGGCTCCGGAAGGTTGGGACCTCCATCCAGAGGCGCGGCGGGAACCCCAGCCGGAACCTCTCGCTCAACACCGACGGATCCGCCGGCGAGCGCAGGTCCACCTGCGTGATCTGCGCGAGGCAGGCCTCGACCTGCTGCAGGAACTCCTCGTACTTGACCTGGGCCGCCTCACGCAGGGACAGGGGGTGCCGATGGATCGACTCCAAGGCTTGAAGCCGGAGTTGGTTCAGCCAGATGGGGATCTCCAGCAAGGCGTCCCGAACGGAAAGTTCGAAGTAGGGGTCCAGCGTCTTGGGCAACTCCCGCTCGATGACGCAGCGGGCCCAACGGGACGAGGACCCGCGGCTGTAGGGCCGCAGGAAGCCGTAGTAGACCAGCAGGGGCTCGGCGTAGGGGGTCTGGTAGCGTCGGCGCAAAAGAGCCACGGTGATGACCTTGCCCACCGGCAACGGACCCTGAGAGGGGGTCCACCACATCCGGAGGGGCTGGGTCATCACCGTGGGGGATCAGTGGCTGTTGATCCGGGAGACATCGGCCGGAGTGGGCACGACGATGGACATCCCGCAGACCTTCTGGACCGCCGCCAAGAACTTCTCGAGACTCGGGTCCTGGGAGGCATCCCTCGGCTGGATCACGGCGTACTCCTGGTCCGTGAGGATGTAGATCGCCTTGGCCAGCACGCTGCCCACCAGCACGAAGTCCTGGCTGGCCGCCACGGACATCCGCTTGGGGTTGGGATTGCCGTGGACCGCCACGTCCGCAGCCCACCCCGACAGGATCGAGTTCACCCGGGTCCCCAGCCGACGGCCTTGGAGGAAGGCGGAAGCCTCACCCTCCTCATGGTCCCAAGAGAACCCCTCGATGAACAGGCGTTCGGCTCCGGGGGACCAGTGGATCGTCACCCCCGAAACGGTGAGCGGTCCGGAGAGGGCAACGGGGGGGTTGGGAACAACGACGAACACCATCAGACCCCCGCAGCGGGCTCGTCGTCCGCCTTGGCCTTGGGCCCCTTGGCCGCCAGGCGCAGCGTGCGCGCCATCGAGCGCAGGGCGCGCTGGAGATCCGAGGCATCGGCGGCGGTCATCCCGATGGTGATCGCCACGACCTCGTCGGACTCCTCGTTGGCGGGTTCGGCCTTCTTGGTCAGGGTGAAGACCAGGAGGCCCTCGGCGACGAAGACCTCGATCTGAGCCTCCTGCTCCTTGAGGTCGATGTACTTCGACGTGCGAATGGCCATGCAACTCCTCCTTGGGTTGAGCGGTGGTCCTACGAGACGGGCGTCGCCTCGGCGTGAGCGGAAAGTTCGGCGATGGCCGGCGCGGCCTTGGCGAAGTACGGGCCGACGAGAGCCGCGAGCTCGGGGTCCTTCTCGACGAACTTGCGGCCCGTGAAGTACAGGCTGACCATCGTGTAGACCGCCTTGATGGCCTGCCCCAAGTCGCTGATCCAGCCCTCCTGGATCGACTCCATCTCGAAGGGCGCGGGGTACATGAAGGGCGAGCGGTGGGCCCGCATCTGGACCTGCCGGATCTTCTTGGCCGCCTCTTCGAAGTCGTCTCCGACGGCGCTGACGGCGGGTACCATGTAGCGCAGGACCCGGAACTTCGTGACGACCTTGCGCAGCATCAGGGCGAGCGTCGTGATCGCCGTGATGACCGAGAGGGTCATCACGAACTTGTCGTCGACCGTCCCCCAGTCCACCGACTTGAGCTTGTCGATCAGGCCTTGAGCCTTGGCGACCTCGGCGGCCTCGACGGGAGCCAAGGCGACGGAGCCGCCGGGAGTCTCATCGAACTTGAAGCCCATCTTCGCCGCATCGAACCCGGGCGCGCTCTCGTAGTGGGCCCACGCGAGTTGGGGGAGCCGGTTGCCGCCCCCGGTGTGGGTGTTGATCCAGTACATCATCAGGTGCTTGTCCTGGGGATCCGGCAGGGCCGCGACCCGGGCCAAGTACTGCTCGAAGACCTTGTGGACCAGCTCCTTCATGGACAGCCGCTCGACCGCCTCGTTGAACTCGTCGAACAGGACGAGGGACTCGCGGGCGTTGAACATGCCGGCGGCGGCCCCGTCGACCAAGGGCTGCTCGAGCGCCCGGGGCGGGTAGGTCGGCTGAACGAAGAGATCCTCGTTCTTGATGGGGCGATCTTCGGGGCGAAGGGGGCGGCGGATGCGCATCGAGGTCTCCTCTATCTCCTACCGGACCTCAGGACGCGGACTTTCGGCCTCAGGGCGGGGTTGGAAACCCCTTTTGGTGACCCACTGAAGGGCCTGCCGGACCGCCCGCTCCGGGGTCTCCCCGAAGCCCAAGACGACGAGTTTTCCCTCTGCGTCCCGCATCGAGACCGTGAACATCGTCTCGGGCATCCACCCGATCTCGAGCGGATAGACCGAGCGGCGGGAGTCGAAGCCGATCACCCGCCAGATCCCATGCAGGCCTTGGAGCAGCCAGACGGAGCGCAGCAGGGCTCCCCCCACGGCTCCGACCACGACCCCCAAGGCGAACGCGACGAAGATCGCGGTGGCAACCATCACTCCTCCTCGGCTTCCTTCGTCTTGGACCGGCGGATCCGCTTGGCCTTCGTCGGCGAGAAGACCCAGTCCCGGTGGTAGTGGATCCCTCCCAAGGCAACCATCTGCCCGAACCGGGCGATGCAGTAGGCGTCCGCCGTGCCATCGTGGGGGACCTCGGTCACCCGACCGGTCCGGGTGGGCGGGAACAAGACCCCCTCCGGCTTCTCGGCGTCGTAGCGCACGAAGTCGACCGAAATTTCCTTCCACTCCTCGTGGGACTTGGGCCGATCGAGCCGCTGCTGCTGGAGGAAGGGATCGAGGATCGCCGCCTGCCACTGCTTGGCCTGGACGTACTCGACCTCGCAGCCCCAGAACCGGAACATCGCGTCGAGGGCCCCGGCGTACCACCAGATGCCCGAGATCGTCTTGCGCGAGGCGGTCTTCATGCGGATCTGGGAGGCCTCGATCCAGACGGGCAGCTTGTCGGTGCCCCCGTCCCGGGAGAGGTGGAGGTAGATCTCCCCCGCCGCCTCGAGATCGATCACCGGCTTGGCATAGCGGTCCTTGTGCAGGACGAACGGGGTCCGCCAGACCTTGACCTCGCCCGGGTCCTGCAGCAGGCAGATGCCGCCCGAGTTACCAGGGTCGACCCCCACGACCCTCATCGGCAGGCCTCGATCAAGAAGCGGTGGTCCCGGCGCTGGTTGCGGCGCCACTCGAAGGGGGTCTCCTCCCACGCGAAGCCCCCGAACGACACCTTGACCGAGCCTTCGTCATCCACCGAAAGGACCTGGAGATCATCCCCGAAGCCGCTGTCCCAGACTTGGCCCGCCCGCGGGCGAACCGTGAGCGAGGACTGGTACGCCATCCTCCGGCTCAAGCGCAGGAACAGGTACAGGCCGACGATCAGGAGCACCCACAGGACGAACAGGGCGGCCACCCAGAAGGCCAAGGTGGCCAAGGCGGAGGCATTCTCTGGGGAGACCATGGCCGGGGCGCCTAGGACGCCGTGGAGGCAGCCTCGGGGTTTCGGCGGGTCCAGGGCTTGCGCGGTCTCTTCGGGGTCCCCCAGTTCTCGGCCCGCTTGCGCTGGACGACGAGGATGGCGTCGGGCGCGAACAGCGGGCGGCACCGCTTGTCCATCTCGAAGGGCAACTCGCTCGGGTAGCGGGCCACGTACTTGCGCAACGAGACCACGGAGACCCCCGAGGCCTTGGCGAGCTCGGCGAGCGTCATGCGGTTCGGGGGGACGGGGACCGGGGACTCCTCGATGACCTCGAGGGAGGTGGGAACCTCCGGGTCCTCCTTGGGCTCGGGGGTCGGCTTCGGCTTGGCGGGCTTGGAGGCGGCCTTCTTGGGGGCGGACTTGGTCTCGGGGGCCGGAGCGGGAGCGGGCTCCGGAGCGGGTGCCACGGCTTGGGCTCCGAGGCCCCCGCCGGTCTCAGCGTCGAAGGCCAGGAGCAGGTAGGGCCCGAAGGCCTGCGTGGTCATCCGCGGGCCGGAGACTCCGCCGGGCTCGGGGTCGAACTCGATGGTGACCAACTGGTCCTGGCCCCCCTGCCCGAGAACGACGATCTTTCCCTGCTTCTCCCCGACCCGAGTCTTCACCTTGGCCAGCCCGCCGAGGTGGAGTTGATCCCACGATTCGGGGGCCTTCCAGAGGACATTGGGGGTGGACATCGAGAGGCTCCTTTCCGGTCCGAGCCGAACTTTCTACTTGATATTTCAGTTCGAGGCCGCAGTCAAGAGCACGACTTTGGCCGGCCGACGCCGGTAGCCGCGGCGCTTGAGACGAAAGATCGAGAAGGCGAGGCCATCCTCGCGCCCGACCAAGTTCTTCCCGTACTTGGCGCAGCGCTTGTCGGTGGCGAGCGCCAACTCCCAACACAACTTGGGATCGTCGCTCACCGACTTCTGGATCAGGGTCTGGTCGGGACGCTGGATGCAGTAGAGCCGACGACTGGTGCGGTCGCTCATTCGCTGTCCTCGCTCAGGTCCACCCCGAGGGCGACCTCGATCCGGCGCTTGAGCTCTTCGGTCAGTTGGTCCATCTCGGCCCAGTCATCCTCGGTCGGGTCCTCGACGTTGGCGATCTTGGCCCGGAGTTCGGCCAACTTCTTCATCACGGCCCCGCTCGGGGTGCTTTCGTCGTGGCGGAACGGGACGACGCTCACGGCTCGCCACCCTCCTCGCCCGGAGCGGGGAGTCCGTGGAACCATAGGAAGAGGCAGTCGCCTCCGCCCGCGTACTCGGGCGCGCAGATGTGGTAGCAGCGAACGGGCCACTCCTCGCAGACGAAGAGCCACGGTTCGACATCCATCGATCTCGAGCAAAGCGGCGCGGGATCGTCGTCCGGCGCGCGGCAAGTTTCGAGCGGTCCGGTCCAGTAGCGATCATCGCCGGACTCGAAGCCGTCGCGGAAGACCCCAGAGAGCGCGAACGCGGGCGCGGCGAAGAGAATCGCGACGAGGAGAACGAGAACCCGGGCGATCACGACCGTCCCTCGCGACGCGCGGCTTCGCGCTCCAGCCTCTCGACCTCGCCCTCACGGTGGATCAGGTCGGAATCCAGCCGGGCGATTCGCTGGCGGGCCTGTGCGAGTTCGTTTCTGAGGCCCGTGGCCACTCGGAGGCCCTCTGAGGTCATCGTGTCGAACGACTCCTCCCACTCGGCGATTTCCTTGCGGGCCTGCTCCAGTTCCTTCTTGAGAGCCTCGTTCTCGGCGGCGAGGCGGGCGCGGTTGTTCATCGCCTCGCAGATGTCCGCCATGTTCTCGTCCTGCTGCGCGTCGGTCAGCCCGCGCCCGACCCCGCGAGCGCGCACGGTCGCCTCCGGGTGGTCGCGGTCGAGCTCGTCGTAGTCGGCCACCATGCCGCCGTTCGCGTCGAAGATGTAGCCGTGCTCGGACCTCCACGGCAGCGGTGAGTGCTTGCGACCCTTGAACTCGCTCATCGGCCACCCCCTATCTCGACCTCGAACTGGGCGCGGGTGACAACCCTCCACCCCGAGTGATCGACCTTCCGGTCGGTGTGTTGCCAGTCACGAATGAGGTCGATGGACGGCTCGGCGCGGGCACCGCAGATCGAGCACACCTTCTCCTTCAGCCTCTCCTCGACCAGCGCAGCGACCTGCACCCCGAAATCGGTCATCGCCGCCTTGTCGTAGATCCCATACGGAAGGATTTCCTCGAGCTCTTCCTTGGTCAAGACGCTCATGTCTCCCCCTTCTTCCCTTCGAGCGCGGCTTGATACCTCTTCTTGGCATCTGCGATCTCGTCCGGGAACGACTGGATTCCGGACTCGGCTCGCAACAGCAGAGTGTTCAGCAGCGGGAGGATTCCCTCGTCATCCAGCCTTTTGAGTCTTCCCCTCGTCTCCTCCAACTCCTTCTTGAGCGCCTCGTTCTCGGTGGTTAGGTGGGCGCGGATGGCTCCAGCTCGATCACGCCAACAGAACACGCAAACGCCGTGCAACTGAGAATCAGCTTGTGGCTCTGCGTGGGGACAGCGCTTGTCAAGCGGATCGTTGACGTGCCAAGACTCGTGCGCCGCCATCACCCCTCCTCCCGCGCGGCGGCGTGGAGTGTGATCGTGCAGGGATCGACGCGCTTGGAGTTTGGCCCGTTGAACTCCGCGCATCTCTGTTCGTTCTCCTCTCTCGTCCCGCCAATCGTGACGGCGAAGATTTCACCATTAGGACGAAGGTGAGCGACTCCCTCCACCTCCACCCGCCGCTCGACCGGGCGCGAGGCGCGATGCTCCAGAACTATCCTGGCGAGTGCGTCTGGATCACACGCGGCAGCCTGCAAGGATTCCGCTGCTTCAAGTATCCCGGCGCGCTCGACCGGGCGCGAGGCGCGGAGGTTGAACACGGCGTCGCTGAGAGTTCCACCCGCGAAAGGAAATCCGTTGGTACGTAGAACGTCCGCCGCTTCGTCAGCCGCCTCGATCAGCGCCTCCACCAGCTTGTCGTCGTAGGGCGCGGGCCTCCTGCACAACGGGCACTTCATGGACGAGATGCAGGTGAAGTCGGCGTATTCCTCGCCGCACTCGATGCAGGTCCGCACCATGATCGGGCCGTTCTTCTGAGACACACACTCGGCGGGGTAGTAGGGCGCGGGCGGGGCGAAGCGACTCTCGCTCTCGTCCAGTTCGGCTTCCGCCTCCGCCATGAGATCAGGGCGCTCCCGCTTCACGCGCTCGTAATCCGTCTCCTCGCTCGCCTCCACCTTCGGCGCGGGCGCTCCCCACTTCTTGAGCGCATAGTGGAGCATCATGCGGTCGTACTCGATGGGGCGCTCGTCGCTGAGCGCGTGGAGCATCCTCCACTGTTCGATGAAGTCGTTCAACTCGTCTGCGCTCGGGCCCTTGCGGGCGTCAGTGCTCATGGCTTCGGCTCCTTGTGCCACGGGCGGGCCCGATGGACCTCGTCCACCGTCGGGAACGTGCCCACGAATCGGATCGCCCGGTCGTCCAGGTAGATGAGCGCCGGGGGCTTCACCGCCGTGACCTGAACCTCCTCCAAGCCCCGACCGAACTCGTCGGTGATCCACCACGGGGGCCAGGAGTTCGCCCGAAGCCAACGACGGACCGCGCGGCGGCCCCGCCACGTCCTGCCCCGGGTCGTGAAGATCACGATGTCGAACCTCTGGAGCATCCGGTGCAGCCAATCGATGGCCCCGTCCACGGGAGCGTCCGGGATGATGTGCGGGGCGATCCACGGGGTGTCGTAGCGGTGCAGGACACCGTCGAAGTCCACGGCCAAGGAATAGCGCCTGCTCACTTCTTCCTCGATGCGAACTTGACCTTACCCTTGGCTACCGCCTCGAGGGCCGCCGTCCAGCCGTAGAGGAACCACGTCCACTTGACCATCTGATCCTCGTAGTCTTGGAGGACCTCCTCTTGGTCCTGAACGACCCACTTGTGGTCGTCCCGGATCTTGCGGGCCTTCTCCACCTCCCTTGGGGCGATGAACTTGGCTTGGAGTTGGGCCTTGAAGGCTGCGAGCGACGGAGACTTCTTACCGGCCATCGAGTGCCCCCCAATGCTCGGCCATCGCTTCCGCGAGACCGGGATAGGTTTTGGACCGGACTTTCCAGCGATCCGGAGACGGCCCGAGTTTGTTCTGCCCGCTCGGGGTCTGATTCGACCAGCGCCCGCCGGGCGGAAGCGGGAGCACGTTCGTCGGGACGAGGAGAGGCAGCCCCTTGAGCCACAGGCAGGTCGCCTTCGACTCCGGGTGCCCGAACATCCACGGCTGGAGGATCTGATCGGGCTTCCGGATCCGGGTGGAGATCGCGGAGATCGGGTTCTCGAGCGCGATCCGGGGGATGGGAGCCTCGAGGAGGGCCCGGACGAAGGCCAAGGCCTCCTCGGTCTTGGCGGCCCGCTCGGGCCTGCGCTTGTTCCAGTGCAGGCCGCTCACCGAGAGGTAGGTGCAGGGCGGGTGAGCGATCATCAGGTCCCACCCGTCTCCCAGCACTTTGAGGACATCGCCCTCGATATGGGGGCCCTCGGCCTCCGTGGGCAGGAAGTCGCAGGACACCGCATCGTGCCCTCGGCGCCGAAAGGCGTCCCGGACGATCCCCGAGAACTCGCAAGCGACGAGGACTCTCACCGGAGAGCCCCCGCTTTCATGGCGTCCTGGACCGCCGGCAGGTCGAACCAGTCCCGGGACAAGTCTCCTGCGGGGTCGTTGTCGATCTCCCACGCCTTGCGGATCGCCTCTTGGGCATCGGCCAGAGCCCGCCTCAACCGGTCGATCTCGTGGGCGTGGATCTCGGGAGAGATCATTCCGAAGGGACCCAAGTACACGTTAGAAGTCCGCCTTGCCCACGTAGGACAGGAGCACCACCCGCTGGCCTTGGGTCACCGTGTACTCCTCGGTGACATCGAGCTCGGTGGCGAGGCCGTAGCCGTCCCCTTCGCACACCACGGGCAGGTCCCGGATCGACGGGTCGTGATCGATCAGCCTCTGCAGGTCGTCCACCAACTCTTTAGCGGTCACCGCTTCCCCCTACTTCCAGAAGTTGTCGTCTTCGGCCACGCTGCGAGGGCTCCGGGTTTCGTCCTCTTCCGGCTGGATCCTCTCCTCCAGTTGGTAGGTCCGCAGTTGGTCTACCATGTCTTCTTGGTCCTCGAGCAGCCGCAGGATCCGGAAGCCCAACTCCTCGGCGGTCGCGTTCGTCACGATCTTGGACTCGTTCCGGACACCGCGCCGAAGGTAGAGCTCCACCCCGGTGCGCGGGTTCCGCCAGCGGTGTTCCTTGGGCTTGCTCATCGCTTCTTCCTCGAGCGAGAGAGAATCTTCTTGGCCTCGGGGCTTTCCGACAGGCTCTCCCAACGGCAGGGACCCTCGAAGACGACGTGGGTCCGGGAGCCGGAGTCGATCTTGTCGTTGGTCAGCGGACAGCCGTTGTTCATCTTCGGGAACAGGCCGTCGGTGAACTCCCACACCTCGTAGTGGTCCCCCGGCCCGTAGTGGGTCTGGGCGTCGCAGGAGGAGTAGGCCTCGAGCGCCCGCTCCAAGTCGGGGAAGACCCCCAACGGAGCCCCGTGCTCGTAGCCCGCCCAGATCAACACGAAGTGCCTCACGAGACCTCCGAGGTCTCCCTCGCCTCGACGAGGGCCTTCTTCTTCGTCTCGATCAGTTCGAGCAGCTTGGCGCGGACCGGGTCTTCGTACTTCGACAGGGCGAAGGTCTCGTGGGGCACCTTCGCCAGCATCTCCGAGAAGTCCGCGACGGCCTCGTCCGGGGTCGGCTTCAACGAGCCGACGACCGCCATCGGGTCGCGGACATCGCCCGCGTAGCGCATCACCTGAGCCACCACCGCAAGATGGCGCTCCCCGGATCCGAGCCACATCGTGCGGATCGCCAGCACCTTGGACCGGCCCCGCTCGACGAGGCGACCGATGGCCATGGCCCGGGACATGCGCAGCGACCGGGCGAGCAGCGAGAGGCCCGTCTCCCCGCCCTTGTCCGGGCCGACGAACGAGACCTCTCCGGTGTAGAAGATGGGATCGATGTCGTACTCCGGGAGGATCCGCTCGATCTGGATCCCCACGACCTTCTCGGGCTGGGTCGACTCGATCTCTTCCTCGGTGAGCGTCACGATCAGGCCGCTCTCGTACTCGTAGCCCTTGACCGCGTCTTCCTTGGCGACCGCGACGACCGGGAGCGTGTTGTCCCCCTGCTCGGTGCGGCGGGCGACGGTGCAGAACGGGCAGTACAGGTCCTGCTGGCGCAGCCGGGTGCCGCACTCGGCGTGGACTTGGTGGAGTTCGATGTCGTGGCTCTCGGTGGCCTTGTAGAGCTTCACGGGGATCGACATCTCCCCGCAGGAAAGGACCGTCTTGAGAGTGGCCTTGTAGGTCACAGCCTTGGGTTCGCTCGCCTTCTCCTGGGTCACCGAGAGCCTCCTTTCGACTGCTCGGCTACCTTAGCAAGGGAGTTCCAATCTGTCAAGTACCCCGAGGCGGAGGGAAAGAGTGGAGGGGAAGACACTGAGGCGGAGCGGGCAGGGGGCCGGATTTGAACCGGCGTAGGCAGCGAGATCACCTCGCGGCTGCTCTCCCAACTGAGCTACCCCTACCCATGAACCATGAACTGACCTCAGCACCCCCAGGCCCGCCGGGCTTGATTCCGGCTGGAGCTCTATCTCCTGGTTTGCTCCGACCCGCTAAACATTGGGCAGGCTTCGCGGTCATGACTCCGGTACTAACTGCCCATCTGTTCCAGGTGTTGGCGCGGTCTGCGTCCTTCCGCAGTGGGGTTGTTCCCAGAGGTGCTGAGGCCAATTCACGAATTGGTGTCGGTGTTGGAACGGCTCCGACCGCCGGTTGATCTCTCGACTCCAACTGTGGATCAACAGACCATTCTGATGACCCATGACCAACCAGCAGACTTCACGCTGGAATCCAGCCCAACGCGCGCTTGGGACCGCGGACTAGGAGATTCCTTGAGAGTGCTGGCCCCCTCTTGGCTCCATCGTCGTTCGGTGGTGAGCGCCTGCCGTACCCACACTGTCCAAACCCCACCTGAGGCCTTGCGGCGTGTCCGATGGGGATCAACTCAATCCCCTGCACCGACCCCTAGGGGAATCTCGGTGCAGGGTTGCGTCTGCCTCCAGGCCGTCGCCCGGAACGAGCCGCTAGCGGCTCTGGCAGTCACGGACTCTTCGAACTACCGAAGCAGGTGTGCCGGGATCTCACCGGCTCGCGTTGGTCCCCTTCGCCCCAGTTGCTCTTGGGCTGAGGCCGTGGCACACCTACCAACGCACCCCACGGTCGTGCACCTCGCTTACGGTGCGTAACACCTGCTCCAGTTTTCCCTCTGGCTAGAGCCGCCCGCGAGGACGGCCCCGAACGCTCCTCCTGCGCATGGCAGGCGAGACTAAAAACGAACCTCGATGCTCGGGGAGTGTTTCGCGCACATTCGACTCGGATTCCTGTGCAGGGACGTATCAGCTTGGTTACTCTTCGTCCCCACCGCGCGCACCGCCTATCGTGCCGTCAATTCGGCGCTCTTCCGCTTCCGCGTTGGGGGTTGTCATGGTGGACGGAGACCGCCCACGCGCCCTTCTGCGGGTCAGCAGAAACTCCTACCAAGCTATTTCGATCTCTCCCTTAGCGTACTCGGGTGACTTAGCCCCTGCATGCACCCGACCTCTTTCGATCACGGAGGTAAGCCCTCTCCGCAGGGGCATCGAGGTTCGATGAAGCATGGTAGCGGGGAGGGGATTCGCACCCCTGACCTCCTGGGTATGAACCAGGCGAGCTGCTAGCTGCTCCACCCCGCAACAGAGCCGAGTCGGCAGTTGGGCTACCCGGCGTTCGCCTCGTCCCAATAGGTTTCACCCGGCCAAGCGGTGCCTTGCGCCTGGTCGAGCTATCCGGTACCGGCCTACCGGAAAGCGGTTCAGGGGTCTGAGTAGTCCCTGGTCGTCTCAACCGTCAAGCCGCAGCGTCACGAGGAGCGAGAGTCGACAACCGCTCACCGTCGAGAGGGCGTGCCTCACTGCGGGTTTCGAATCCTTGAACTCTGTTCCGCCTCAGTTGTCAAACAGCCAAGATCGTTGGGGTGAAACTAGCAGGGATGCCAAGCAACTGTCAAGCCGACTCAGGTCCGGCGGGCCCGGCGGGTTCCGTGCTTTCTCTGCTGCAGGCGGTTGAGATGCCAGAGGGCCTGCTTCTTCGGGGTCTGGGCCTTGAGGGCCGACTTGTACTCCTCCTCTGAGACCCGCCGGAGGACGACCTTGCACTTGCAGCCCACCATGCAGAGGGTGGCCCCGGCCCTGGGGGTCGTGGGCAGGTTCTCCGGCACCCAAGGAGAGTGGTTGGCCAGCCACAGGCACGAGGGGCAGTGCTCGGCCTCGTAGTCCATGACCCAGTCGGCCAGGAAGTGCCCGGCCTCCTGCGGGAGCACCGAGACTCGGCCCGCGTCGTAGATCGGATCGAGGCTCAGGGCGTAGTTGTCGATGCGGGCGAGGTAGTGCATCTTGCTGCGGTTGTAGCGCACGTCATCGAGGAGCCGCTGGAAGTAGCCGAACTCCTCGCTCGCGGCCTTGGCCAACCACTGGTACTGGGACTGCGTGAGCGAGAACCCTTTCCTCGGGCTCGTCGACAGGCCCGCCCGGTCCAGCATCCCGTAGCGGTAGGCCTTCTCGAAGTAGGACCGGATGATGGCTTGGGTCTGCTCCTTGACCCGAGCGAACGGCATCGTCTTGCGGTTCTTCGTGTAGGCCGTGACGAGGTCGGCCAACGCCTTCCGGTACTGGCCCCGGATCGTCAGGTAGCCATGGCGGACCGAGCCCCGGACCGGGTAGTACGGATGGCCCTTCTGGCCGAGCTCCTGGGGCACCTCGGTCGGACCGCCCCGCAGGTGACCGATCGACTTGGAGGTCTCGTCGAGACGGGCGCTGAGCTGCTCGATCAGAAGGCGGAACAGTCCCTCGGACATCGGGGCCGCCTAGAAGACCTCGAAGGGCCGCAGGTTGGAATCTTGGCTCGCTAACGGATCGGAGGGAGGACCGGGGAGTTGGATCATCATCTTGTCCATGTTCGACGACAGGAAGCGCGTCATGTTGCGCTGCTTGATCGAGATGACCTGGTTGACGAAGCCGGGCTCGAAGAGCCGCCGACCGCTGTCGTTGACCCGAACGAAGGGACCCAGTTGCTCGGGGTATCGCATGAGGTACTTGTAGAGGGTCAGGATCGAGATGCGGGACTGGCGGGAGACATCGGCCAGCGAGAGCAGATCCTTGTCCGTCAACGTATCGCGCGGAGGCGGCTCGGGGACTTGCGACTCCAGGACCTTGGGACGCATCCGCTCCAGGTTCGACATCTTGATCGAACGGAAGAGCTCGACCACGCCCCAGCGGTAGCGCACTCCGGAAGGAGTCTCGACCTTGAGCGGGGCCACCTTGTCCTTGTGCCGGGCGAGGTACTTGTTGGCCGTAGGCGAGGAGATGCCGGCGAGGTTGGCCACCTTGCTGATCGAGTACAGCCGGTTTCCGTCCTGGTCCTTGACCTCGACGGATCGGGCAGGCGAGGTCATCCGGATGTTGGCGTTCTCGCTGATCTTGAACATCGGCAGGCGGGCGAAGCGCTGGAGGAGCCGGTCATCCACCTTGGAGAAACTCTGGAAGCCGATCTTGGCCATGACCAACTCGCCGTCCCGATGCAAGATCCGCGGGAAGTAGACCCCGAAGGGAGGCAGCCGCAACTCGTCGCCGCGCTCGACCACCATGAGGATGGCCTCGAAGACCGAGGCCACTAGGGCGGAGACTTGGGGGTCCGTCAGCTTGACCTCGGGGACCCGATCCGAGAAGTGCTTCTGGCAGAGGGCCAGGAACTCCCCCTTGGTCACGACGGGACCTCGTCGTCTTCGACAACCGGCGGGACCGGGAACCGTACCCTGCGGAACAGGCCCTCGGCATCGTCCTCCAAGAGGCCTCCGTGCCTCTGCTGGCCGGGGGGATACCTCCCCTCCACCATCTCGCGGAAGGTCCTGACCGCCGCCTCGCCCATCGAGAAGCCCGGGTCCTGACCCCGGCCTCCCATGGGACCGAGCTCGGTCGGCAAGACCGGCTGGGGCGACGGCCCCGGGGGCATGCGGGTGGCCCACCCCCGCTGATCCCCCAAGGGATCCCCCACGGGGGCTTGGATGGGCATCATCGGCTGACCGTCCGGCCCCAGGACCGGCTGCATGGTTCCCGGCGGAGCCAGCAACTCCAAGATCTCGTCGTCCGAGAAGCCCATGATGTGCTTCATCACGTAGCGGGACAGCTTCTGCTGGTCGAGGCCCAAGGAGTTGGCGATGCCCATCATCGCAGTCGCCGTCGTGATCCGCTCGTTGAGGATCTCCAGCCGCTGCATCATCGCCAGCGAGGAGGGCACCTCGAGGTGGATCGAGAACTCGAACTCCTTGAAGCCGCGATAGAGCAACTCGAGCGAGCAGAGCCGCTCCAGGCCCAGCCGCAGCGAGCGCTGCAGCCGCTCGGTCTTCTTGGCGAAGCGGATGTCCTGCTGGGCGAGCGCCTTGTTGGCGTTCCAGCCCGAGATGTCCTGGTCGAAGTAGGCCTTGGGGATGCCCAGCCCGGTGCGGATCTTGTTCTTGAAGTGGTTGACATCCTCGATCGAGGTGAGGTCCGGCGAGGTCGACAGGTTCTCGACCTTGGAAGCCGACTCCTTGTTCGTCGGCCAGAAGATGTCCTGGAACTGGGTGTAGGGCTTGAACCGCTCGAGGTACTCGGAGAGGGTACCCGGACGGCGGGTGCTCGGGCTCGCCGGGTCGTCGATGCGCAGGAACTGCTCCTTGCGGGCCAGCTTCGACCACTTGGCCACGATCGCGTAGGCCTCGTCCGGGGAGGCCGAGCCCACGTCGATGTAGTAGACGAACCGGTTGCCCGCCCGGTTCAGGCGCCAGAGCGAGATCGCCGTCTCGAGCATCGAGAGCGTCTGCCACGACCGGCGCACCGCCTCGACCATCGAGTGGCCGTACTTCGAGGTCAGGTTCGAGCCGGAGATCTTGAAGTGCACGAAGTCCCAAGGAGCGAAGCCCTCGGGGGCCTTCTGGCGCAGGGCTTGGGGCGGCTTCTTCTCGTCCTGCACCGTGTCGAGCAGGGTCAGGACGTTGCAGTCGTAGCCGATGATCTTGTTGGTCTCCGGGTTGATCGAGACCTTGACCGAGCTCGGGTGGACCACCCAGAAGTCGTTGATCCGGAACTGCGTGGGATCGCGCTCGGAATGGACCTCGGGCATGAGGATCTCTCCGGTCACCGGGTCCCGCGGCGCGTTGGGGTCCATCGGGTCGAACGGCTGGTTGGGATCGAAGGGCTGGTTGGGAGCCGCCGCCAGTGCCTCGGGGTCCTCCTCCGGGTCGAGACCCGTCTCCGGGTCCTCCTCGCCTGCCTTGCCGTTGCCCTTCGACTTCTTCTTCTTCAGGAAGGCCGGCAGGTCCTTCTCGTGCAGCTTCCGGGACTCCGCCTGCTCTTCGTCATCCTCCTCGTCGTCGCCCTTGCCCAACCGCTTGCGGCCCTTCTCGGGGTCGCCCGGCCCCTGCTCCTCGTCGTTCTCCTCGTCATCGTCGTCGGGGTCGAACTCCTTGTCGAGGATCGGGTAGAGGAACAGGTCCCCGTACTTGGCCAGGTGCCGGGCCATGCCCCAGACCTTGTCCTCGATCTGGATCCGCTCGAAGAACTTCTCGAGCGCTTGGGTCACGGCATCGTCCGGGCCGGTCACCCAGACCGTGCGGTTCTTCTCGATCGACTTCTGGGTGCACTCCTCGGCGTAGATGTCGAGCGCGATGGCGATGTCCGAACAGTCTTGGTCCATCGTGTCGTACTCGAAGTACCGGGTGGTCCGGTCGTCCTCGAAGTGGGTGAAGTCGCCGCCGGAGGCCTCGTCGGAGAACTGGGCCGGGGACAGGCCTTGGATCGCGACGAGTTGAGGCAGAGCCTCGCCGGGCTTGAGCGAAAAGAACTGCTGCAAGAGCCCCAAGAGTCGGGACTGCATCGGGGTATCAGCCATCGGTCATCTCCTCACCCACTCAACCACGGCAACATCGCCTCCGACTTGGTCTGGCTCGGGGGGCCTGGCGGAGGCGGAGTCCGGCCCATGTCGGACTCCTCTTGGCACCAGAAGACCACCCCGGCGATCGAGTCGGCCACGTCCTTGAACTCCCCGGCACCGCGCTCGAACCAGACCTTCCCACCCTCTACGATCATTCTCAACGTAGCCAACTCGGTATCGAGCGGCGGATAGGGGGGCCGCAAGACCCTGTTCTCCATCAGGGCCGCCCGCAGGGCCAGGTAGGGCCCCGGGGTCTTGTCCATCGACAGGACCTCGGCGTCGAAGTTCTCCTTGAGCAGGATCTGGATCATGTCGATCGAATTGAAGCCGTCGAAGCTGACCTTGGCGACCGGGAAGTGGAGCGAGTCGCGCAGGTACCGGATGAAGGCCCGGACCTTCGAGTAGTCGATCTCGCCGGGGGCCTCCGGGGGCAGGATCTGCAGCGTGAAGTCGACCCAGATGAGCGGGGAGCGGGAGACCACCGGGTAGCCATCCGGACCCATGTTCGAGGTCTCCTGCCAGCCGCAGACGCAGCCCATGGTCAGCCCCGTCGCGCACTGGTTCTTCGACAGGTCGCAGTGGATGTACCGGGCTGCCGCCTGGTGGTGCTTGGGCACGAGGCGGCTGCCTGCCCAGCGGGCCAAGTCTTGGGACTGCAAGTAGGTCTCGAGCGGGATCGGCGAGAGGTGGGAGATCGACGGAGACTCGACCTTGAAGGGGTGCCGCCGGACCGTATCGACCGACCGGCCGATGTAGTCGCGCTGGATGAAGGGGGAGATGACCTCGGACGGGACGCCTGAAATTTCCCTGAGAGCCCTCGAAATATCTCTCTTGAAGGCGTCCTCGTGCTCCGAGGGGACCTCGATGATCTGGGTCGAGACCGACATGTCCGGCTGCTCGCCCTCGGCCAAGATCCGGGAGTTCGAGTGCTCGGTGCCGATCAGGACCCGAAATTTCTTCCCGGCGTACTCCCAAGGCTTGACGTCGTAGAGGGGGTACTCGGCGATCCGGACGTGTGGGTCGTCCCGCTGGCGGCGCTTGTGCTGCTCGAGGAAGTCGAACCGGGTGGCCGCCGAGGAGATCAGGCACATCAGGCCCAGGTTCTGCCCCTGCTTCATGAAGCGGGACTCGATGCGGTTCCGGAGCGACTGGTAGAGGTTGAAGACCTTGGAGGTCGAGTCGTAGTTCAGGGCTCCGGTGCCCTTGGCCTGCTTGACGAAGTTCGCCTCGTCGAGCATGCCGCCCAAGATGTCTCGGCTGATGAAGTGGGTCTCTTGGGAGCCTTGGACGATCTCGAGGAACGGAGGCATCTCCAACTTGAAGTCGTAGGGGTCCGAGCCGTGCCGGCCCCGGAAGCGCCGGCGGCGGGTGACCGGGAACTTCTTGCGGAAGTACGGCGACTGCCCCAGCAGGCGCTCGAAGCGGGCCACGCCAGCGTCCTCGACCGTGGTCATGGTGACCGAGAACATGAAGATCTCGATGGGAGCCGAGGGGAGCATGCCGAGGTAGGCGTGGGGATCCCGAAGGCAACTCAGCTTGTAGATCTGGTACATCAGGGCGCTCATCGCGCACGTCGTCTTGCCCGAGCCGAGCGACCCCGAGAGGATGAACTCGTTGATCCGGTTGTCCGGGTTGAGCACGTAGCACAACTCGTCGAACCAGACGGGGAACAGGCCCCGATGCTCCTTGGGGTCCCACACCATGTCCTTGCCGAAGTAATACGGGCTCGAGAAGAAGACCTCTGGTGGGACCGGGACCTCGGTGTAGTCGACGGAGTAGAGCAACCCCAAGGTCTTCGGATCCACCAGCGCCGCGAAGAAGAGCTGCTGCTCCTCGGGCGACAGGCGACCGACATCCGCCCGGATGTCCTCGGGCAGCTCGTCGACCAAGGGATTACCCGGCGTCGGTTCCATGCCCCTGCTCAGCCGACTCGGCCTGGGCGGCCAAGGCCTCTACCACGGCGGGCCGGCTGTTGATCCGGTCCATGATCGACACGACCTTGCGCCGAGCGGCGACCGGCAGGTTCTCGATCTCCGGGCCCACCCGCTTGGCCAACTCGACCGCAACCTCCTCGGGGATGATGGTTGGCTCGATCCGCTCCAGGGGCTCGAGCGCGGCCAAGGCCAGGAGGAAGCGGAGCATGAGCTCGATCCGGTTGGTCACCAACTGGTGGTAGGCCGCCAACTCCGGACCCTCCATCTTGTGGAACTCCAGCTTCGCGATCTCCGCCTCGATCTTGTCGAGGACCCCCAGCATGGAGACGATCGACTCGATGTACTTTCGACTGAACGCGATGGATGCGACATGGATCTTGAGCTTGCTGTCCGAAAGGAGGACCTCGTTGACCCGCTGGGTGAGTTGCTCGTCGGCCTTGCCGATCGTGAGGGCAAAGTCCCGGGCCAACTCGAGGCCCGCCGTCCCCTGCTTCTGGTACTCCGAGAGTTCCGCCGGCTTCCTCTCCGCTGGGCCCCTCTCCGCTTGGGCCGGAGCGGGCGAGCCCCCGGGCCCGGGCTCGTCGAAGAGGATCTTGGGCTGGATCACGGCGAGGGCGGTCTCCACGACTTCTTTCGCTTTTCTCGCTTTCTTCGCCTTGGCCGAGGCCTTCTTGCGGTTCTGGCGCTTCCGGAGCGGGGACTCCTCCGAGATCTTCATCGCAGCCCTCCGCCTAGAGCCGTCCGGACCTTCTGGCGGGCCAAGCGCACCTCGGTCGACGAGATCTGGTAGCGCGAGGCCAAGGTCCGGACCATCTTGGCCTGCTGTTCCTTCGTCCGCTCGAGGTAGCAGTAGATGTCCACCTCGCGCAGGGCCGAGGCAAGGTACTTCGGCGAGGGCAGGACCAGACGCTCGCCCCGGAACTCCTCATACAGGTCGATCGCGATCCGCTCCCCAAAGAGCCGATGGATCTCCGGCAGGTGGGAGTAGGAGAACTCCGAGTCGTCCTCGGTGAGCAACGGCAGGGCCAGCGTCAGGCCCCCGAACAGGTTGACGAACTCGAGCATCCGCTTGCCCAAGACTTTGTAGAGCCTCGGGATGACCGGATAGCGGGTCGCGCAGTAGGTCGCGAAGATCAGGTGTACATCTTCGGTCGGCGACAGGGTCTTGGCAAGGGCCCGCAGGACCTGCGCCTCGGTCGCCTGGACCTTCGAGTGGCCTAGTGCCACGGTCCCGTCCCCCTCATGACGCTTCCACCAAGAGCTCGTGCCGGGACGAGGGGTGGGGATGGCCGGCCGGGAGGCTGTGAAGCTGGTCCTCGAAGGACGCGAAGGCCATCAGGCGCTCGCTCTCCGCCGCATCGCAGTCCGCCACGTAGGGCAGGTTGTCGATGATCGCCCGGTTGCTCTCGATGACTTCCTTCAACCGGACGATGATGTGCTCCGCCAAGAACTTCACCCGCTCGCGCGGAACCCCCCGGAAGCGGGTCGAGATCAGGGCCCAAGGAACTCCCTCCGAGTCGATCACCTGCTGCAGGATGGTCTCGCAGATCAGGCGGTCCTCGCCCTCGAAGCGCAGGTCCTTCAGGACCTCGCTCCGGAAGTAGCGGGGCAACTCGTCGGCCAGGATCTTCATCTCGACGTAGAACGCCGAGGACTCGAGCGCCGCGCTGGAGTGAGCGGTCCCGAGCCGCGGGATGACCGCCGGGTCCACCCGGGAACTGCGGCGGGTCCGCTTCAAGACGTTCAGGATCTCGTAGCGGATCAGGCCGTAGAGGAAGGCAAAGAGCGTGTCCGGGTTGTCGTAGTAGCGCCGATAGAACCGGTCCGAAGACAGGTACTCGTACAGAGCCATCGGGATCGAGGAGAGAACCTCGTCGTACTCGTCCGTGTCCGGTCGGATGACGAGCCGAAAGGTGGTCGACAGGTGGCAACCAAGCACCGGCATCGCCTGCTCGATCACCTGGGCGACCAACTCAGGACTCTTGGGGTTCCGGGAAAGCTGTTGGAATGCCTCTGAACACCGCTTGGCGTCATAGGACGACCGAGCCATCTCCAGGTAAGTCTTCATTCCATCAGGCTCTCCCTCTCCTCCTTCAAGCCACCGAGTGGACCTCGGAGGTCTCGTTCGCGGACTCGCCTGGCTCCCGGACGAGCAACGAAACCCCCGAGCGCTTCTCGACCCGCAACTCTTCGCCCACCCAGACGACGACATCGGGAGAGTGGGACACGAGGAACACCCTGCGACCCTCTTCGGTAGCGAAACGGTCCACCGCCTCGACGACGGCGCGAGCAGCCACCGCATCGAGCGAGTCCAGGGCCTCGTCCAACACCGCCAACGACGGGCAGCCCATCCCTTGAGCACCCGCCAAGAAGTTCACAGCGAGAAAGATTGCCAGGTCAGCCTTCCGCCTCTCCCCGTCCGAGGAGGCGGAGTAGGAACCCGCCGGTGTCGAGTACCGGATCGAGATCCGGTTCTCCTCCCCGCCCTTGGCCAACTCGCGGGTCGAGTCGAGGGCGATCGCGTAGTCGCCCCCGAAGATCGGGCCGGACAGGTAGTCGAGGTAGGAGTTGAGCGAGGAGAGGGCCGAATCGAGCAGGTAGGACACGACCCCTTGGGGCGAGAGCATGCGGTCGAGTTGCTGGGCGAGACCCACCTTGCCCGACAACTCGTCGACTTGGGCCGTCAGGTCTTGGGCCCCCTTGCGAGTGGTGGCGAGGACCCCCTCGAGCCGCCGCAGGGCCGCTTCGTAGTCGCGGCCCTTCAACTCGGCGACTTGGGCCTCAGCTTGGGCGATCTCGTTCGTCAGGTGCCCGTCCGCCCCGCGCAGGCGGGCCCGCTCGGCGACCACCTCGCGCAACTGGTCGTTGAGAGCCTCCCGCTGGGCTTGGAGACCGCCCGTCTTGGCCCGCAGGGCCTCGAGGTCCCCGAGGCGAGCCTGCCGAAGATCCCGCTGCTCGGCCAGTTGGGCCTGGAGGCCGACCCCGCGCTCGGCCGTGGCCTTGATGGTGCCGAACAACTTGGAGCGGATCTCCTCCTTGCCCACCTCGGGCAACTCCTGACCGCAGGTCGGGCAGAGGAACTGGGCCTCGGCGAGGTCCCGCTGGGCCGCTGCGAGGTCTTTCCGGCCCCGCTCGATGTCCTTCTCCAGCCGGGTGATCTGGGCCCCGTAGGAGTCCGCCTCGCGCTGCAGGGACTCGATCTGGGGCGCGGGATCCACGAGGCCGGCCAAGCCCTCCCGGATCGTGGCCTCTTGGGCCGTGACCGCCTCGATCTTTTCGTTGATCCCCTTGGATTCGGCCTTCCAGACTCTGATCTTTCCGGAAAGTTCGCGCTGGAGGAGTTGGCCTTCCTTCTTGCGCTCGGCAATCGAGTCCTGCTCGGAGGCCACCTGTCCTTCGAGTTGCTCCAAGGTCCTCAACTGGGCCTTGAGGCTCGCGTCCAAGGCCGCGAACTCCTTAGTCAGGGCCCCGAGCCGGTCCCGCAGCTTGGCGCGCAGGGCCTCGTACTGGGAGATCCCCAGGACGGCCCCGAGGAACCGCTTGCGGTCGGCATCGCCCATCAGGGAGAACTGGTTGCCGTACCGGCTGCCGAAGAAGGCCAGGGTCGAGAAGGTCTCGGCGTCCAGCCCGAAGGTCTCGACGATGGCTTGGTCGGTGCCCGGAGCCGAGCCGCGGGAGATGTCCACCCAGCGGTCCCCGTCGCGCTTGCGCAGGGACACGGAGGCCCCGCCCTTGGCCTTTCGGGAGCGGGAAACTTCGAACTCTCCCTCCCGCGTGACCAGCGTGACCGTCACATGTGAGGTCACAGCGCCCGAGCGGACCACCTTGTCCTTCGTCTCGAAGCTGCGGAAGGTCGAGCCGTAGAGGGCGAAGGCGATGGCCTCGAGCAGGCTCGACTTGCCCGAGCCGTTCGAACTGGCCGTCGAGGTGTCGTGGTTGGTGCCCGAGACCAGCACGAGCCCGGAACCCGTCAGGTCGAGATCCGCCTCGCCCCACGACATGAAGTCCTTGATCTGGAGCCGGGTGAAGCTGATCGGGCCCGTGTTCGTCTGGGCCGTGATCTCGGCGATCATGGGAGCGAGCATCTCCTCGGCCGCGTTGCAGTCGAGGTCGAGCTTGGCGTGGGCGGCGTAGGCCACCAGGTTGGGCCAGACCGGGGATTCGGACTGGACCCGTACCCGGGGCAGCCCCGAGGCCGATTCGGGCCTTGTACGACGAATCCTGAGGTTGGGCTCCTTGGGCAGCCGGTCGGCGATGTCCTTGGGCGCGGTCAGCGAGAAGAAGGTCTCCCGGCTGGGGTGGCGGTTCAGGACCTCGGCGGCCTCGCCCATCGTCCGGACGGTCTCCGAGACGTAGACCGGGGCGTGCGGATTGACGAAGAACTCGCTCTCTCCTGTCTCCGTGTCGAGGAACCAGACCCCGTAGGCCTCGCCGGTATCCGCGAAGGAGTGGGGCATCGGGGTCCCGGTGACCACGACCGAGCCCGGCGGGATGTGGCCGATCATCTCGGAGCCCAGCACGATCCCCGTGGAGCCCGTGCGGACCTGGGGCAGGTGGTAGTGGGAGGCGATGACGAACCGGAACCGGAGGAGCTCGTCCATCTCGAGCCCGGAGCCCTCGGCGATCTGGGGCGTCATCTGGGCCCCCAAGAGGGGGTAGTGGATCGCCACGACCGCGCCGTCCGGGATCGTCGAGAGGACGAGCTGCTGCTCCTCGAGCGTGTAGGTGTAGGGGACGACCCAAAGGTTGCCCGTCTGGTAGACGGGCTCGTCCACGACGTGGACCCCAGCTAGGAGAGAGTGCAGGTGCAGGTTGTGCAGCCCGACCTTGATCGAGAGATCGTGGTTGCCTACGTTGACCACGCGGGGCACGTCGGCCCACTCGCGCTCGACCAACTCCAACAGCTTGATCGTCGGCGCATCGAGCCGGCCGGGGATCGAAGTCAGGTCCCCGTTGAGCAGCAGCAGTTCGGATCTGGTCTTGCGGAAGAGAGTGCGGATCCACTTGGCGGTCTCGATGTGCCGCCGGGCGAGAGAGGTGAGGCCTTCTGCATCGAGACTACGGGAAAATTCGCCGAAGGGCGAAATATGTAGATCCCCCGTCGCCAGAATCTGCATCGAGTCTCCTCAACTACTTCCAGTAGTGTAGCACGGAGTTTTTACCTACTACCCTTGGGGGTGGGAATCTAGGTTACGGTGAGAGAGATTTCATCCGTGGCTACTTGGAAAGTTCGGCTTTGAACTCACAGGCCTTCGCCGACTCCACTGCCTTCTCCGCTACCTCCGAAGCCTCGCGCAGTTGACGGGCCGCTTGCTCGATCTTCCAGAGGTGGTCCTTGAGCCCGCCGTTGAGCAGCAAGCGCACGCCCTCTCCGATCTCCCCGCCATCCCACGCCCGTTGGAGAGAAACCCCCGAGGCCCGCTCGAAAGCGTAGACCTTCTTCTGCAACTCTTCGTGCCCCCTCCGCACGTCGGCCATCCGCCTCTCCAGAGACTCCTTCTCCGAGGCGAAGAGTTGTTCGGCCATCTCCCGAACCCGCAGTTGGCGCACCTGATCCATCGACTCGTGAGCCCGGCGCAGCAACGCAGCCAAGAAGAGCCAGTCCGGGGGCCCGGGTTCGCGCGACGCGGCTTCCTTCATCGTCCACAGCTTCCGGTCGGACTTCAAGACGAGCAAGCCCCAGTCCGGAGGCAACTCCGACACGTCTTGGACCACACCGACCGGGGCTACGATGTACCACTGGTGGCACCTCAGGACGAAAGGATCCGCCTTCTTCGGGTCTTTCAACTCGCGCAGCCAGTCGTTGCGGTAGACCTTGACCTCGAAGCCCATCAGGCGGATCCCCCTCGAGGGCCAAAGGCTCAAGGCCATGGCATCGCACAGGCCCCGGGCAGCGTAGCCCGTGCCTCGAGCCACCTGCTCGAACAGGGCCCACTCGGGCGCTGCGTACTTGCGCCGCAGGGCCTCGATCACATCGGCCGAAGTCGGATCACGGCTCACTTCGAGACCTCGACCTTGACCCCGGCATCGATCAGGCACTCGATGGTGTAGTCCACGGAGTTGGCCGGGATGAAGTAGGAGCCCAGCCGATTGTCCTTGGGGGACCCTCCGATCAACTGGACCAAGGAGTTCATGGCCAACAGGAACTCCTCGTCCCCCAACTCGATCATCTGCATGGAGGCCGGAGCCCCGCGGGTGATACGAACCCTGCGCTCGGCCACGGGGGCTCCTCAGTCGTGCAGGGGGACCTTGGTGGGCTCCACCTTGCGCCGCCAGGTGCACCGGTACTTGGTGCCCCCGTCGGTCAAGCCGTTCCCGAGGATCTCCGTCGACACCAACTCCCACCCGTTGACATCCGGAGGCTCCGGGCGGAGCAGGGAATGGGGGGGAACGGTGTACTCGAGGATGCGGATCTGCTCGCTGGCTCCGAGGTGGACGAAGACCAACATGCCACGGTCGAGACGCTCGCTCAAGGGAACCTCCGAAGAAAGTCTCACACGAGTCTCCTGAAACATTGCGACCAGATTGTGAAGTTGTCCACCATCCAACTGACCCCCAACCGTCCCAAGTCCGAGGCAACGGACTCGTCGAAGACGATGTCGGAGGTCATGGCCATGTGGATCTTGGAGATCTCGTCGACGTTGAGGATCTCACGAGCCGTATCGAGCATCTCGATGTTGATTCGGATGCGGTCGAGGTTCTCGAGCACAAGGGCCCGGATCCGAGGCTTCACAGCCCACTTCACGCCATCGGTCTGGACCCGCTTGGCCAACTGCTCCGGAGTCGTGATCGTCGGATCGTTGACGAGGCTGGAGGCGATCTTCTCCCCGATCCCGGGGACGCCCTCGAGGTTGTCCGACCGGTCACCCACCAGCGCTCGGTAGAGCAGATAGGACTCGGGCTCGACCCCGAAGCGCTCGCGGAAGTTCAGGCGCGAGACGTACTCCTCGGCCGACTGCCGATAGACCGCCACGCCCCCCTCGACCAACTGCAGGTAGTCCTGATCGTCCGAGAGCACGACCGGAGCCTCGAACTTCCGCGCGAGGAAGGCGAGCACGTCGTCGGCCTCCCGCCCGGGCAGGACGAGCACCCTGCAGCCCAGTCGCAGCAGAAGGCGCGAGATCTCCGCCACGTCGGACCACTGGTCCCGGCGGACCTGCTCGGCCAAGGGATGCTTCGAGGCCTTGTAGGTGGGATGGAGGCTCAAGCGCCGCTTGGATCGGCCTCCATCCCAGACCACCCAGACCATGCGGGGCAGGACGCGCGAAGCCGCTGCCCGGACCATCGAGAGGAAGGCCGCCCGGGTCGAGGGCCCGTAGACCGGTTCCTGCTTGCGACCGAGCTCCGCCCCGATCCGGTACGCAGCCCGGTAGAGGCAGTTCTGCGCGTCGACCAGCAGGACCTTGGAGGCCACGACTAGAACTCGTCGGGGAGCACGTAGGTCGGATCCTCAAGAAGAATCCGCTCCCGAAGTGCCTCCACAGCATCCGTGAGAAGAGAAGGATCCTCGAAATTCAGGGCGGCCAGCACGCTGGCGAAGACGATCCGCTTCAAGATGTCGGTCTCGTGCACGAGGACCCTAAGCATCAAGCCAACGAAGAGTGTCCGGGAGGCCGAGCCCACCAACTCCACGGGCCACTCCCTCTTCAAGAAGTAGCAGAAGTAGAAGTTGGCCTTCTTGAGGTCTTCGACCCCGCCCTTCTGATCGAAGCGCCAGACGTACTTGAGGGCGTTGCCCAAGCAGAACCCAAGCAACGAGACGACATCCAAGCACTCGGTTCCGCTGGGGTGAGACGTGTAGTGCGGCGGGTGGTTGACGAGGTCCGCCACCCTAGCCCCCGAACTTGCTGAACTTCTCGGCGCTCTCGATCGAGCCGATGCCGATCACCTGCGTCGGCGGGGGGTCCACCATGCGGAACTTCCGGCGGAAGGCCTCCTCGGTGAGCACCATCGGGTGACCGTCCTCGCAAATGACCCAGTCCCCGAGTTCCATGAACAGGTCCACGCGCTGGTTGTAGTTGTTGTCCATGACCCGATAGACCCTCAAGGACAAGTTCTCCGGGCTGACGTGGGTCTCGCAGTCCCGGTAGGGATCGAGTTCGACCTCACGAGCCCACAACAGGAACTCGTTGAGGTGCCCGGTCCACCGGAATGCGTTAGCGGGTTCGATCCGGACGCACTTCATCCTCTTCCTCCTCAATCCCCCCTGTAGTCCTTCGTTGGATCTTGGTAACCGTAGAGCCGTGGATTCTCCCGAAACAGCCTCTCGCACTTCGGACAAGTGTAGATGCCCTCTTGGGCAGGTGGTCCCTCTTTGTGGTACATCGCCACCCGCTTATGGTAGTTGTCCCAGTTGAGGGGCTCCGTACAACGAGGGCAGATCCGGTAGTTGAAGAGGAACTTCCACTCCTCCTCCAACCCCGAAATCCGTGCCTCTTCCCTCTTAGCTTGGTGGACCTCTTTCTTCCACGCCTCCAAGCGTCGACGGTCGATCACCTTGGCAGCCCGGCGGGCGACTCGAGAGATCACACCCAAGCCCCCATGACCGCTGCGCGCAGGGCGGGCTCGAAGTCCGGGTTCTCCGAAGCGATCCGGGCCAGCGCGCTGCCGTAGAACTTCAACTCCCGGTCCCCCACCGTGAAGACGCTCCACGCCCCGGCCTTGCGCACGACGCCCAGGTCCGTCGCGGCGTCGAACAGAGAGTGGAGGTCCGAGAAGCCCTTGCCGAAGTAGAGCCTGGAGACGACCTCGCGGCGCGGGCAGGCGAGCTTGTTCTTCTCCACCCGGGCGAGGACGAAGGCACCGACGGGGTCCCCGTCCTCCTTCTCCCGGATCCAACCCCTCGACTTCAGGTGGATCCGGATCGAGGCGTGGAACTTCACCCCGCGCCCGCCCGGAGTCTCGGTCAGCATGATGCCGTTGACCGCCGTGTCGTAGACGTGGTTCAGGACCAGCAGGCAGGTGTTGGTCTTCGAGATCATGTGGGTGATCGACCGCATGCCGCGGCGAACGACTTGGGCCCGGTACTGGCCACCCATGCGCCCGGAGTCGTTCTGCTCCGCCTGCTCCTTCTTGGTCGGAGTCGCCGCGAGAGTGTCCCACACCATCAGGATCGGGACCTCGGGGCTCGACTTGTGGACCACCTCGATCATGGACAGGAAGCAGGTGAAGACATCCTCGAGCGCGATCTTCGGGGACATGATGAGGAGCCGGTTGAAGTTGACTCCCATCCTGGTCGCCAGGTCCCGGTCGAAGGTGGACTCCGGGTCGAACAGGACCGCCACTCCGCCCAGCCTCTGGCAGCCCACCATGGCGTGGACGGCGAGGGTGGTCTTTCCAGCCGACTCCTTGCCGTACAACTCCACGGTCCGGCCCACGGGCAGACCCCCGCCGATCACCTGATCGAGGAGGGTCCACCCGGTGGGAATCCAGATCTTGACCTCGGAATCGAGCGGATCGATCCCGAGCGTGACCACCGAGTCCTTGAGAGCCGCATTGATCTCGTCTGCGGCGGCTCTCAGGATCTCGGTGGTCTTGTCCTTCTTCTTCGGTTCGGGGTTCTTCCGGCTCACTGGCCGGAGGTCGTCATGCGGTTGAGGGACTCGACGACGCAGGTCTCGAGGGCCGCGCACCGGGTGCACTCGGGATCCATCGCGGACTGGTGGGCGAAGCACGCCGGCCGCTCACCCGTGGGATCCGTCTGGGCGGTGCGGACGATGCTCTCGGAAGCCCCCGGAGCCTGCGTGCGCAGGCGGGGAGCGGCGGTCGCGGGAGCCGCCGCCGGAGCCGGAGCGGGCCGCAGGGAAGCCGCCGCTGCAGCAGCCGGGCGCGGACCCGCCGTGGACATGGCCGGGCGGGGACCGGTGGGGGCGGGGCGGGGACCGGAGGCGACGGTCGGACCCGCCGGGCGGGGGCCGGAAGCCGCCGGAGCCGGACGGGGGGAAGCCGCCTTGGGGGCCTCCTTCGCCTGCTCCTCGGGCGGCGGTGCGATCCCGGCGGCGAACTGGGCCACGCTGTACTCCTCGTAGTGGAACCGGGCGAGGATCGAGTTGGCCCGGGCCACGGACTCCTTCCAGCGCTCCTCGTTCCACCGGCCGAAGATCTTGTCCAGCGGGTAGATCGAGGAGGCGATGGCCTCGAGGGTGGCCTCGTCGCCGATGTTGATCCGGTCCGGGTACCACGAGATCTCGTAGCGGGTGTTCGAGCGCTTGTTGCTGCCCCCCTTGACCGTCTTCTTGACCGTCAGCCGGGCAGCGTTGCCCGGCTCGGCGAAGTCGGGCAACTCGCGCGGGGCGCGGATGATGAAGTCGCCGACCATCGGCGAGCACCGGAGGATGTGGGGCAGCCAGAGGTTCGACGGGTCCTCGTAGTCGATCCGCTTGTTGCCGATCTCGAGCGGCAGGACGTTGACGAAGCAGGTGGGCCGGGCCTGATACTCCCGGAGCTGCTCGGCGTCGTGGTTGTTGGCCGCGAGGTCGCGCAGCACGGCGCACACCGGGCACAGGTGGGTGCCGGGGTGGGTCAACTCCGGGCAGACGGAGCGCTCGCGCTCGGCGGTCCAGTGGCTGAACTCCTTGAACACGTACAGGCCCGCCTCGGAGTACGGCGGGCAGACGACGAACATGTTGTTGCCGGTCGCCAGACCGTCCTTGCCGTTGAAGAAGCGGATATCTCCGTCGTTGAAGCCCCGATTCTTCTTCTCCTCCTCGGCCTGTTCGGCCTGGCGGAGCAGTTCGTCGAGGTTGGGCTTGTGGAAGGAAGGCATGCGGGTCTCCTCAGTCGAATGAGTTGCGGTCGTCTTCACGGGCCTTGCGCCGGTCGCGGGAACGCTCCAACAGGATGTCGCGGCGCATCAGGGCCAAGGTACGAATTTCGCGTAGGTGGTCGGCGAGGATCTTGAGAGCCTCGACCTTGCCGTGGAGGTCGGGAATCTGGGGGTCTCGGTCCACGGCGCGGGCCCGGACTTCGGCCAGCGTCGCCTTCTGGGCACCGAGGCCCAAGCGGACTGCGGTTTCGGATTGCTGGATCAGTCGTTCGAGTTGCACCTCCTTCACGGACAGCGCGGAACGGACGATGGAAAGCAGGTCGACGAGATCCCGGTACTGCACCGGCAGGTTCTGGAGCAGATCGTCCAGATCCGAGTTCTCGACGAGCGCCTCTTCGAGCACGACGAGATGGGGGAAGTGGCGGGTCAGCTTGACCCCGTCGGAGCCCAGTTGGGCAGCGATCTCCGCGAAGAACTCCTTGACGATCACGCGACCCCCTGGGCAGCCATCGAGGGCAGAACGAAGTCGATCAGCATCTTGTCTCCCTCGACCTTCTGTTCGACGATCTCAGCGTGCAGGTGCCTCAACTCGGAGAGCAAGAGGGTCCCGTGCATCACGGAACTCTCCACCACGAGACGTTGCCCGTTGCGCTCGACCAAGGAGCACGGGAAGCCCCAGCCGGGGCACAACTCGATGTCGCTGACCACTGGGATTTCCTTGAGCCAACCGACGAACTCATGGTTGATCCAATCTACCATCTTGGTTTTCTGTATGTCAAGAATATCCAGCAACTCTCCGGGGGCCACGTCGACCAGAATCGCGTCGTGCACGAAGCCGAACAGCTTCGAGCGGAGGCCCCTGGCGAGGATCTCGGCGTCGACCTCCAGGAGAGCCATCAGGGTCGTGTCGCTCGCGGTGCTCTGAATGCGGGCATTGATGGCCTGCCGCCACGCCCGGTCGCCCCAACGGGAAGTCGTGATGTCCGGGATCCAGATGATCCGCCCGAAGTCCGTGGTCACGCAGCCGTACTTGACGGCCATCTTGTACTCCGAGCGCTGGTACTCCAAGGTCCCCGGGAAGGTCTGATACCAGTTGTCGATGATCCCTTGGGCCCGGTCCTTGGAGATCTCGAGTTGGGCCGCCAAGTTGCCGGGGCCCGACCCGTAGACGACCGCGAAGCCCAGCGTCTTGGCGATCTGGCGCTGCTCCTTGGTCACGGCGGAGTGGGGCACCCCGAACATCTGGGCGGCGTTGGCGGTGTGGATGTCCACGCCCGAGAGGATCGTCTGGCACAGGTTCGCGTCCTGGGAGAGGGCGGCGAGTACCCGCATCTCCATCTGCTTCATGTCGGCCGAGACGATCAGGCCGCCCTGCTTGGCCCAGCGGGAGACGAACTGCCAGCGAGCCTTCGAGCCCTTGGGCTGGGTGTGGATCGAGGGGTCCGAGGAGGAGAACCGGCCCGTGACCGTGCCGATGATGTTGTAGTTCGTGTGGAAGAAGCCGTCCGCCGCCGTGTGCTCGGACATCTTCTTGACGAAGTTGCTGAACGTGTGGGCCAAGGTGCGCCACTCGTTGAGGTGCTCGAGCACCTCCCGGCGATCCGGCCAGCCCCGGTCGTTGCAGATCTCGATCAGGTCCTCGAGCGACTCCTTGGCGGAAGACGGGCCGCTCTTGCCCTGCGCGACGACGGGCAGGCTCATCTCGTGGTAGAGCAGCCGCTGCAGGGTCTGCGGCGAGCGCAGGTTGAACTCCAAGGGGGCGGGCTTGCCCCGCTCGTCGATCCGGGCCGCCAGCCACGCCTTGGTCTTGCGGCCCCACTCGGTCTGCTCGACCGCTTGGATGTGGGGCTCCATCTCCTTGGGATAGAGCTCCATCAGGTACGCCGTCGTGGCCGGGTTGACCGCGACCCCGGCGATCTCCATCCGGCACACCGGGAGCATGCCCTTGAGGATCAGGGTCGAGAAGTTCTCCAGCGAGTCGATCTCGGCCAGCTTGTCCCGGTAGCGGACGCAGAGTTGGAAGGAAGCATCCGCGTCACCGCCCGAGTAGCGCAGCATCTTGTCGCTCGGGCAGTCGTGCATGCGGTTGCCCGCCTCCCCGGTGACCGACTTGGTGAAGGGCTTCATCTCGAGGCCGTGGCCGATGAATCCGAGCTCGCCCTCGGCCGCCGTGTTCAGGTCGTTCGAGATCGTCTTCGAGGAGTTCATCCACTTGCGGGCGAGGAACCCGTCGAGCCCGATCTCCCGGATCTGGACCCCCAGATGCAACAGGGACCACTTGATGTCGAAAGAGAGGTTCCAGCCGCAGACCGGCACCGTAGCGAGCAGGCGGCCCAAGTCGGAGAGGATCCGGTCCTGGATGAACCGGTCCTCCTTCCACGGGGAGTCCTGGTGCCAGAGCGGGACGACCAAGGCCTGCTTGGGCCCCTTCGAGACCGAGAAGCAGACCGTCTTGTGGGACCGGTCGTAGACGTTCAGGCCGGTCGTCTCGAGGTCGTAGGCCACCCACGGGATCTCTCCGGCCCGGTACTGGAGAATCGCCTCGTCGACGAAGCCGGCGAAGATCTGGGGGTCGTTGACCCAGATGTACTGGTCCCAGTACCGGTCCTCGAACTGGCCCGTCACCCGGCGCCAGATCCGGGCGAGGTCCGCCACGATCGAGGGAGCGTAGGACTCGGTCCGCAGAGCCGCCGAGGGGTGGATCGTCCCAACCACCTGGAAGCAGCCGTTCAGGTGCTCGAACTCCCGCCGATAGGACGGGTGGACGGCCAAGGGGAACTCGAGGCCGCGGTTGCGGGTGATCGCCCCCTTGCCCGTCAGGGCCTTCAAGGCCGTGTTGCCCAAGGCCACCAGCAGCGGGGGATGGGCCGGGTTGACCGCCAGGAGCCGTTCGAGCAGCCGGTAGGTGTAGAGCAGGCAGGCGGAGACTTCTCCGTCCGTGGGCTGCCGTGGCGTGCCCTGAGCCGTCTGGGCGAAGCACCGGACCGCGTTGGTCCACATCACCCGCTGGGGGTCCACCCCGGCCTGCTCCAGCAGCTTGTCGAGCAGTTGGCCGGCCCGGCCCACGAAGGGCTGGCCGAAGGAGTCCTCGTCCTTGCCGGGGCTCTCCCCGAACAGCACGAGGAGAGGCTGCTCCTCCTGTCCCCGGTTGCCGAGGCAGACCGTGCGGGCATTGGCAGAAAGCCCGCAGCGAGCACAACCCCGGTCGAAGAGGTCCTCAAGGGCCACTGGGTCAGTCCCCGGAAAGATCGCTGCGCTCGCCTTCCAACTGCCGGCGCTTGGCGATCAGTTCGTCGAAGGCCCGCATGTCTTGGAGCAGGTCCTCGGAGACCTCCCGGACCGCCCGGCGCTCGTCGTCCCGGATCGACGTGCTCGCCCGGAAGTCGTGCACCCGGGCCGAGACCCGCTTGAGGTCGTCCCGGATCGCCATGAGGTCGTGGACGACCTTCGACAGGGTCCGGGCGAAGTCGACGGGACCGCGTTCCATGGTTTCGTCGGCCATGAGGACCTACCCCTTCCTCTCGAACTTCTGACCGAAGCCCTCGCGCATCCCCGTGAAGGCCCGCTCCACCTGATGGATCCGCGCCTCGAGCGACCGGCAGAAGCGGGCCAGCGCCACGACAGCGTAGAACAGGCTGAGGAACAGGACCACCAGCACCCCGGTGAGGACCCGGTAGAACATCGGGACCGCCTCGAAGGGGTAGACGACGAACGCGAGGGAGACCGCCGCAGTGACCCAGAACAGAGGATCCGCCACGGAGTCGAACTTGAGCCGCTTGAACAGCTTCATGGAACCTCCTCTTTGATCGAGGACCAGAACGAGGGAGACAGGGAGAGGAAGGGGGTTTCGGTCAGGATCCGTGCCCCCGGAATCCCCACCTCGGGATAGGGGACTTCCTCCGCCCGGAAGAAGCAGGCAACTCCCCCGACGAAGTCGAGCCGATCCGCCTCGACGATCATGGAGACGGGGTTCTCGTTGGGCCACGGGCCCCGATAGGACACCCGGTACTTCTTCATCACAGGGTCCCGGGCAGCGGCGGCGAGGTCTTCGCCAAGCGCGCCTCGGCCTCCCGGCGCTGATCCGCCCGCTCCTCGATCTTGCGGATGATCCGGTCCTCGTACCCCGGAGGCAGCACGTCCTTCTGATACCAGGCCGGGATGTAGGACTCGAGCTCCGTCATGCGGATCTTCAGGGTCGTGAGCTCGGTCGCCATTTCGACCTGGTAGGCCACGGACTTGTACAACACAGCGAGCAGCCCGAGGAAGCTCACGAAGCCCAACAGGAAAGCGATAGTCACCATCAGAGGATCTCCTGGAAAGTGGCCTCGGCCATCGACACGACGTGCCGGTCGGCCAAGAGTTGCTGGTAGGACTCCCGCGGCAGGGAATCCGGGTCGGAGCCGTCCGGCAGGTCCACCATGCTGACGTGGCAGCCGTGGCCCAAGAGGGTCTGGCACAGGGTGTAGGCCTCCTTGCGGGCGTCCCCATCGAGCGAGACCACGTACTCCTGAAGCCCCAAGCTGACGAGCAGCCGGATCTGGGCCGGGGTGGGAGTCTTGCCCAGCAGGGCGACCCCCTGAGGGCCGGCGGCCATCGCCGAGAGCACGCCTTCGCACAGGATCACCCAGTCGGCCTTGTAGGCCCGATGGAGGTTGAACACCGAGGTCTTGGCCACGGGCGGGTTGACGTACTTCGGGCTCTTCTCCGAAGACGAGAGGTACTTGCGCCCCACCCAGTAGACCATCTTGGAGCCCGTCAGGTCGTAGACCGGGAAGTAGATCCGGTTCTCCTCGGGCGAGACCGTCCCATCGGCCCGGGTGAACCGGTGGCGGCCCCACTGCAGGTGGTACGGATCGATCTGCTCGTACTCGTAGCCGCGCACGTAGTGCAGCCACCGGAAGGCGTCGGTGCCCGGGACCACGGGCCGGGGATCCTCGCAGGGCAGGACCAGCCGGGGGACCTCCTGCTCCTTGGTGACCTGGAAGGCCTCCAGCGCCTTGGCCAACTCGTCGACCGAGAAGATCGGGTCAGGCTCGGTCAGCGGGTCGAGCCCGATGCGCTCGAACAGCCGCTCGAGAGTCCCCCTCGAGGAGCACCGGAAGCAGATCCACTTGGCCTTGTCCGGGTTGACGTAGAGGTGGCCCTTGGTGTCCTCGGAGCCATGCTCCTCGGCGCAGAACGGGCACCGGAAGATGAACTCCGAGGAGCCCTCGGCGTGGTTCGGGGCCCCCAGCTTGGTGGCCAGCAGGTCCACCGCCGACATCTCGATCACGAGGTCCGCCTCGGGAACTGGATCACTTCCCCTGCCTTGCCCAAGGACTGGGTACCCTTTGCCCCATGCGGGCACTTGCGGGTCTGGATCAATCCGCAGGTCGTGCACCGCCTCTGCTGGCAGGTCTCGATGTACTCCTGCCGATCCGTGATGATCCCGCAACTCACGAAGAAGCGAACCCGGTCGACCTCGTAGGGCTCGCTCCACGGCCCCCACGAGTGCCAATGGTGGGTGAGGCCCCAGACCAAGAAGCCGAGGCCGAAGACGAGCGTGAGCCCGACTAGGAGGTACGGCGTGTAGTCGATCACTTGGGGCCCCCATTGGAAAGCGGGTTCTTCACCAGGTTGCGCAACTTCTCCCGCCTCGGATCGACGACCTCTGACTCGTCCGCAGCCGGAGCAGGCTCAGGGGCCTTCTCGCCCCGCTTGCGCAGTCGGCCCTTCGCGGGAGCCGAGGCGGCTTC
>Ga0102851_10000071_pt1 | contig 39224 bp, 42 predicted proteins | sample Mud3Dept3metaG_FD_79558 | JGI IMG/M metagenome (GOLD analysis project Ga0102851, IMG submission 79558) | Freshwater wetland microbial communities from Ohio, USA, analyzing the effect of biotic and abiotic controls - Mud 3 Core 4 Depth 3... | ecosystem: Environmental > Aquatic > Freshwater >... | reverse complement strand
GAGTGCGTCATCCGGATGGCAACCCACGCGGCGCAGGCCATCATCGATGTACTCGAAGGGCGTCGCCCGGAAGGCGTCGTCAATCCGGAGGTATTCAAGTAGTCTCGCCCTCCTTCCAAGTCCCGAGGCCCCGTCGGTGCGCTGCCGGCGGGGCCTTTCCGCTTGACAAGGCGAAAGGCTTCCCCGATAGTGCCCTTGGCAGCCGGCGCGGAGGGAAGCGAAACGATGTTGCGAGAATCTCGGCAACTCGCCCATGTTGTGACGGGAGACCGAACGGCAGAGGGCGGCCTCGCCTCTTCTGCTGCGCGCGATGCCGTGCTTGCGTTTCCCGCCGGGGGAGGGGCATAGGCTCCGCCGGGCCGTCACCTGTGGAGGGAGCAAGCCCTAAGGTCGGCGACTTTAGGGCTTTTGTTTTGGGGACGTCTTTGGGTTCTCTTGGATGCATTAATCGCGGACGCCGCTGACATGGATCCCCAGATCTTCCACCTCTTTGAGACCTTCCGTCGCGCCGGCCAGGAGCTGTACCTGGTGGGCGGCGCGGTGCGCGATCATTTGTTGGGGGCGCCGCTCGAAACGCTCGGCGACCTGGATTTCGCCACCAGCGCCGCGCCTGCCGACAGCGCGCGCATCCTTCGCGCGGCCAAGCTGCAGGTGTTCACCGTGGGGAGCCGCTTCGGAACCGTGGGGACCATCATCGACGCCGGCAGGCTGCGCCGCGAGATCCAGATCACGACCTACCGGGGGGAGGTGTATTCCAACGGAAGCCGAAAGCCCCGGGTCACCTTCGGCACGGATCTGGAGTCGGACCTGGCGCGGCGCGACTTCTCGATCAACGCCATGGCGATGACGGCCGATCGCAGCCTGATCGATCCTTTCGGCGGCGAGCGGGACCTCCGGCAGCACACCCTGCGGACCGTGGGCGACCCCCGCATCATATTCCGGGAAGATCCTCTGCGAACGCTCCGCGCAGCGCGCTTCATTGCGACGTTGGCGATGCGACCGGAGCCCGATCTCGCTGAGGTTGTTCGAGAGCTGGCGGGCGAGATTCTGACGGTGAGCCGCGAGCGGTGGCTCCTGGAGATGAACAAGATCCTGGTCGGCGCCGCCGCGGCGGACGGCCTCACGTTTCTCGCGGACACTGGCATTCTCGCCCACCTGTGGCCGGCGGGGCAGGCCATGGTGGAATTCCGGGCCGACCAGGGCCGGTATCACCACAAGGCCCTCTGGCCGCACACGCTGGGTGTGCTGAGTCAGGCACCCGCGCGGGTGGTTGTGCGCTGGGCGGCGCTCCTTCACGACGCGGGCAAGGTGACGACCCGATCCGTGGACGGCACGGGCGATGTGCACTTCTACGGGCACGAGTCGGTGGCGGCCGGCATCGTGGACGAGGCCGCCCGCCGGTTTCGTTTCGACCGGGCGCTGCATCAGCGCGTCCGGACCCTCGTGCTGCTCCACCAGCGGCCGGCGCTCTATGACGGCACCTGGTCCGACGGGGCTGTACGGCGTCTGATCCGGGACGCGGGGGAGGCGCTGGAAGATCTCCTGGACCTCAGTCGAGCCGACGTGACGTCTCATCGGCCCGGCGTCCGCGAGGGGGTGCTGGTTCGGCTGGCCGAACTCCACACTCGTACGGCGGAAATTATCCGCAAAGACGGGCAGGCACCCCTCTTGCCCAAGGGTGTTGGCCAAGCCATCATCGAGCACTTCGGCATCGCCGCCGGACCCCGTGTCGGTGAACTGAAGGAGCGACTGGAGCAAGCGGTGCTCGACGGCGCGCTCCCCCGCGACGGGACCCCAGGGGAATACCTAGCTTACCTGGAGCAGCACCCTGGATAGCTCGGTTCACGCGAACGCGAACCGCTGCCCGAGTCCGCGCTCGACCGCCCGCCGGTACGCGCCGTGGCGCCAGTCGAGGCCGATCCTGATCCTGTGACTGCCGTAGAGTCTGCTGAGTGGGGGAGCCGCCTGCGCCCCGGTGCAACGGTTTATGCTGAGGGCGCCGTCCATAGAAAGGCAAAGGGGCCGCCCGCAGGCGGCCCCTAGATTCCTCCAAGCCCCGCTGTTCTCAGTCCAGCTTGGCGCCGACATCCTGCACGACCTTGCGCCAGCTGACGATGTCCTCCTCGTTGATCTTCCTGAACTCCTCCGGAGTCGACCACATCGGCGTGATGCCCAGGTCGTTCAATCGCTTCTGGAACTCAGGCGCCGAGACGATCTTCACCACCTCTTGGTTCAAACGGCGCAGAATCGGGTCCGGCAAATTCGCGGGCGCGAACAGGCCGTACCACGTCGTGCTCTCGTAGCCGGGCAGGTTGCAGGCTTTCTCAACCGTGGGAAGGTCGGGTAGGGCGGCGATCGGCTTCCGCGTGGTCACGGCGAGGGCCTTGAAGGTCCCCTGCTTGATGGGGCCCATGACCGTCAGCGACTGGTGCCACATGACCTGGGTTTCACCCGACATCATGGCGTTCATGGCCGGGGGGGTCCCGCGATACGGGATGTGGTCGATCTGCAGGCCGGACATCTTGGTGAAGATGGCCCCGGCCAGGTGCGTGGAGGCGCCGTTGCCGGTGGAGGCGTACTTCAACTCTCCCGGCTTCTCCTTGGCCAGCTTCATCACGTCGGCACACGAATTCACGTTGGGCATGATCTTCGGGTTGACGATCATGATGTTCGGGACATCGCCCAGGATGCTGATGTGGGAGAAGTCCTTGATCACGTCGAAGGGGAGCTTGCCGTACAAGGTGACGTTGATGGCGTGCGTGCCGGCGGTGCCGAAGTAGAGGGTGTATCCGTCCGGACGGGCGCGGGCCACGAACTCGCTGCCCACGTTGCCGCCGGCTCCGGACTTGTTGTCCACGATCACGGACACTCCGAGCGCCTTGGACAAGGGCTCGGCCAGCATGCGGCTGTAAATGTCGGTGCCGGCCCCGGTGGGGAAGCCGCCCACGATGGTGATCGTGCGGCTCGGCCACTTCTCCTGCGCCGCCGCCGAGAAGCCGACCAGCAGGACCAGGGTGGCCACAATAACGATGCGTCCTGTCATTCGCATTGCTTCCTCCTCCCTCCGCGAACTGCGGGTATTCAACTGTTGTCCGAGCAACTCACTCCTGGAAGGCATCCTGCCGGACCTTCTTCACGGTGGGCAGGAGCACGATGAGCAGCAGCAGCGCCGAAACGGCCAGCAGCGAGGCCGAGATCGGGCGCCTGATGAACACCGAGGCGTCCCCCCGCGACACGGCGAGCGCCCGGCGAAGGTTCTCCTCCATCAGCGGTCCCAGGACGAAACCCAACAGCATGGGCGCAGGCTCGAACCCGAACTTCAAGAGAGCATAGCCCAGGATCCCGAAAAGCGCCATCAGGCCGACCTCCAGCGCCGACCCGTTCAACGAATACACGCCGATGCAGCACAACAGCAGGATGATGGGGTGCAGCAGGCGGTACGGAATGCGAAGCATCTGCACCCAGAGACCGATCAGGGGCAGATTGATCACCAGCAGCATCAGGTTGCCTATCCACATGCTCGCGACCAGACCCCAGAAAAGCTGCGGCTGCTCGGACACGATGCGCGGGCCGGGCACCACCCCGAAGATACTCATCGCGCCGACCAGGAGGGCCATCAAAGCGTTGGAGGGGATGCCCAGCGTCAACATGGGAATGAAGCTCGTCTGCGCCCCCGCATTGTTGGCGCTCTCCGGTCCCGCCACGCCTTCGATTGCTCCCTTCCCGAACTGCTCCGGGTGCCGCGACACCTTCTTCTCCAGCGCATAGGCGGTGAACGAGGAGAGAATCGCCCCCCCGCCCGGAAGGACTCCCAGGAGGCTCCCGAGGACGGTCCCGCGGAGGACGGCGGGCGCGGCGCGCCGCAGCTCCTCGCGCGTGGGCCACAGCCGTCCCACGACTGCGGCCAGGCGCGGCATAGCGCTCCGCTCCAGGTTCATCAGGATGTCGGCGACGCCGAAGAGACCCATCGCCAGCGTGACGAACCCGATCCCATCCGACAATTCGCCGATGCCGAAGGTGTAGCGCTGCCGGCCGGTGGTGAGGTCGGTGCCGACCTGTCCCAACAGCAGGCCCAGGAGGATCATTCCCAGCGCCTTGATGACGCTTCCGTGGGCCAGCACGACGGCGCCGATCAGCCCCAGCACCATCAAACTGAAGTAATCCGGCGCCTGGAACAGCGTGCCCAGCCGGGCGAGGGGCGGACTGGCCACCGCGATCAGGAGGGTGGATATGGAACCGGCAAAAAAGCTGCCCAGCGCCGCCACGGCGAGCGCCGCCCCGCCCCGCCCCTTCTTGGCCATCTGGTGGCCGTCGAGGCACGTTACGATCGCCGATGTTTCGCCCGGGAGGTTGACCAGTATCGAGGTGGTGGAGCCGCCATACTGGGCCCCGTAGTAGATGCCCGCCAACATGATCAGTGCCGTCACCGGCGGAAACTGGAAAGTGATGGGGAGCAGCATCGAGATCGCGCCGAGCGGCCCGATGCCGGGGAGCACGCCGATCAGCGTGCCCAAGAGCGTGCCGATGAAACAGAAGAGCAGGTTGACGGGGCTGACGGCGACGCCGAAGCCGAGTGCGAGGTTTCCGAGAAGCTCCACGGTGGTCGCCCCTCACCGACCCCAGAGCGGCAGGGGCAGATTCAACACCCGGACGAACAACACGGCCGTGCAGATCGCCATGATCGCTGCCAGCGCTCCGACCTCGGCCGCCCGCGCGTCGCGCCCTCCGATCGCACCCAGGACCACTACTGCCACTGTCGCCGCAATCAAACCGGCACGATCGATGAGGAGCTCAAACGCCACGACGGCCGTGGTGATCAGCACCAACGGACGCCAGACAATGCGCGTGGCGGTCTCGGCGTCCGCCGCCGCGGCCCCCTGTGCGGCGGTCGCGCCGCCAAGGACGACCAACAGCCAGGAGAGGACTCTTGGAAAGAATCCGGGCCCCATACGCAGCGGCGTCCCCATGTCGAGGGAGGCGCCGAGAACGAGACCGAGGACCCCGAAGGCCACCAGCAACAAGCCGCCGAGGACGTCTTTGCGTCGAAGGACGTTGAACATCTGCGTGTCCCACCACGGTGTGGCCGGGACCGTAACACTGCGAGGTAGGCCTGTCAAGCAAACCCAGAATGTCGCCTTGACGCCGCGCGACCGGTCCTGGTAGCTTCATGCACACCATGGCTACGGACCGACCATCATACGTCACCGCCGACGGGCCCATTGCGGAGACCTTGGCCCGCTTCGCCGTGAACCTTAGGGTGGGCGACGTGCCCCTCGCGGTCGTCGCGAGCGCCAAGCTCTGTCTGCTGGATTTCGTGGGCGTCACACTGGCCGGAACTCAAGAGGCTCCGGCGCGCGCAATCGTCGACTTCGTGCGGGCGTACGGCGGCGTGGCCGAGGCGAGCGTTTGGGGCTGTGCCTTCGAGGCCCCGGCGGCACTCGCCGCTCTCGCCAACGGTTCGGTCGGGCATCACCTGGAATTGGATGATGGCCATATCTTGGGCCACGTCCATCCTGGGGCAACCGTCATTCCGGCCGCCTTCGCGCTGGCGGAGCGTCGCCGGGCAAGCGGCCGGGACCTTCTGACGGCGATCATAGCCGGGTACGAGGTCCTGATCCGCGTGGGGCGCGCCATGGCGGCCTCCGCCATGTACGATCGCGGCTACCACGGACCGGGACTCTTCGGCGCGTTCGGCGCCGCCGCAGCCGCCGCAGCCATGCTCCGGCTCGACGAGGAACAGGCGACTCGCGCCGTGGGCAACTGCTGTCTGGCCCCCGCTGCTACGTTCCAGGCGTTCAGCGAAGGCGCGAGCGTCAAAGATCTGTACTGCGGCTGGCCGGCGATGGTGGGGACGATGGCGGCGCAACTGGCGGCAGGCGGGATCGGCGGGCCGCGCCGGCTTTTCGAAGGGAAGCTCGGCTTTTCCCGCGCCGTTGCGGATCGCTCCGACTTGGCCGGCATGACGGCCGACCTGGGGCGCGCCTGGCTCCTGCCCACGGTGTACGTCAAGCGGCACTCGGCGTGCAGCTTCGCCCACACCATGATCGACGCCGTGCTCAGCCTGAGCTCGGGCGGCGCGATCCCGCTCGAGGCTGTCGAGCAGCTGACCGTCCGCACGCATCGCTTCGCCGCGGACCTCGACGACTCGAACCCGCGGACGCTCACGGCGGCCAAGTCTAGCCTGCCCTTCTGTGCCGCTTTGGCGCTCGTCAGGGGGCACGCCCTGCTGACCGATTTTACTGCGGACGCCCTGGCGGACGACACGGTGCGGCGGCTGGCTTCGCGCACGAAGATCCTGTTGGACCCGACGCTTGACGCGCGGCATGCGGCCCGGGAGGACCGTCGGCCGGTTCGCGTCGAGATTGCCCTCGACGATGGGCGGTGCTTGGCTGCCGAGCGGGATGTGGCTCGCGGCTGGCCGGAGGACCCGCTCGAGCCGCAGGATATCGCCGAGAAGTTTCGGGCCCTGGTCGAGCCGGCGTATGGTCCGCGCGCGGTCCGCAGCCTGCTCGATGCGCTCGCGTCCCTCGAGGACCTCGACGACGTGAAGGTTCTCGGACGCGCGCTGGCGGAAGCCGCACCTGCCTGATGCCGTCAGCGCCTGCAACGCGCACGGGTATGACTATTTTCCACGGAGGGGTGCCTCATGGGCCAGATCATCACGTTTCCGTCTGGCGGCTATAGGTACATCAAGGGGGTGTTTCAGTACTCGGCTGGGGTCGCGGCCGACCCGGGCTTCGAGATCGAGCGGGCGCGCTTTCAACGCCCCGTGCCGTTGGCGGACGGGTTTCGTGCGATCGCGGCGCACCTCGCCTCTGTGGCGAGGCCGCTCGCCGCATTGTGCGCCTGCGAGCTGCGATCGCCGGCTCCCTTCACCGAAGAGGGGTTCCTGACGTTCAACCGCGGGTACGTCGAAACCCTGGAACAGTGGGGCATCTACTGCGACGGCAGGAATCCCGTGGCTCGCTCGAACGTCTGTCCGGAAATCGAGCCTCCGGCGGTGCCAGGCTTCTACGCGTTTGCCTACACGGTTCCGGCGCGGCCGGACGCCCGGCCGACTTTCCACATCGCCGGCAGCGGCGAGGCGCCGGAGGGCCAAGGCACCTACCGGGACCGCATCATTCGCCGCGGCGACACGTCGGCCGGTGGTCTGCGCGAAAAAGCTCGCTATGTCCTCGGCGAGATGGAGCGGCGCATGCAAGCGCTCGGCTTCGGCTGGGCGCAGGTCACCGCGACGCAAGTCTACACCGTGTACGACGTGCATCCGATTCTCGCGGAAGAGATCGTCCGCCGCGGCGCGACGCCGCACGGCCTCACGTGGCACTATGCACGTCCGCCGGTGGTCGGCCTCGATTACGAGATGGACGTTCGTGGCGTGGCGCGGGAGATCGTCCTGTAACGGAAGCCGCGGAGGAGAAGATGCTCCCCATCGGAAAACCAGAAGACGTCGGAATGGATTCCGCGCAACTGGAGTGTGCATTCGAGCTGCTGCGCGGATGGGTCGAGGACGGCACGCTGCCGGGCGCGACGGCGCTGGTCGCCCGGCGGGGCCTGGCCATCGGCCGGCGCTGGTTCGGCGACGCGGCCCGCGAGCCCGAGCGGCGTCCGATCGGCCCCGACACCCTCTTCGCCGTGGCGTCGGTGACCAAGCCCTTCACGGCGACGGCCATCATGCAGCTTGTCGAGCGGGGGCGGTTCTCGATAGATCAGCCCGTCGGCGAATTGCTCCCGGAGTTCGCGGGGCCGGGGAAAGACGGCATCACCCTCCGGCACTTCCTCACGCACACGTCGGGCCTGCCCGAGTATGCCGACGATAACGATGAGATCCGGCACCGGCATCTCGGCCTCGAGGCGTTCGTCCGGTCGTACTGCCGAGGCCGACTGCTTTTCCCGACCGGTTCGCAGTGGTCGTACAGCAATTACGGCTTCGGCCTGGCCGCCGAGATCGTCACCCGGTACGGCGGCCGCGGGTACCACGCGTTCGTGGCCGAGGAGATCCTGGCGCGCCTGGGGATGCGGGACAGCTATCTTCAACCGCCCGCGGAGGTCTGGGACCGGATCGCGTGGGTCTGGCTGCCCGGAGAGCCGCACACGGATTACGAGCGCTACAATTCGCCCTACTTCCGGAGGCTGGGCATTCCTTGGGGCGGACTCTACACCACGCCGGAGGATCTGGCGGTCTTCGCCCACGCGTTTCTCCAGGGCGGTGCTTACCAGGGCCGTCGAATCATCAGCCCGGCCACGGCCCGCGAGATGACCCGGGACCAGCTGAGCGAATCGATCCGGGATACGTCGGGAGTGGCGCGGTGGCGCGCGGCGAGCTGGGGGCTGGGTTGGGACGTCAAAGGTCGGAAGGCGCTCCACAGCAGCGGCGCCCTGACGTCCCCCGCCACGTTCGGGCATACGGGCTCGTCGGGTGCCATGCTGTGGGTGGACCCCGCCCTGGAGCTGGTCTGCGTGATGATCGGCACGCGGTCGGCCGAGAGCGGTTGGGTGGAGGGGCCGGTACCGCGCCGCGCCCTCTTCTCCAATGCCGTCGTGGCGGCGGTGCGGGATTGAACTGGAGCGCGCCACCACGAGAAGCACAAGGCGCACAGGACGCGCAACCCCAGAGCGGAGGGTACGATGACCGAGCGGGCGGATTTTCGAAAATTCTACCGAGAGGCTCACGCCGTCAACAATCTGAGCGAGCGGGAGAAGACGTTCATGGGGTTGGCCGTGGCCTTCGCCCGGAACTGTCAGTACTGAGTGGAGCGACGCCTTGCGGACGCAAGGAAAGCGGGGATTTCCGACCATGACATTGACTGTGCGGTCGATGTCATCGCGGCCGTGGATGCGGGGATCATGCAGTCGTCCAACATCCGGGCCAAAGCGGAGCTGGCCAAGACTGCCGATGGAAAGAAGGGGTGAACCATAGGGCGGGCCCCCCGACAGTCGGGAGGTATCGCTGCCGCTCCACACCCGGGACCAAGGCGTAGAGAAAGGCTCGTGCGCCGGCGGCCCCTGGAAGATCGGCAATTCACGAGGCATTGTCCCAGGAACTTCCGCTTGACACGTGGCCCACTCCTGCGGTATCCCCGAGCCAAGGTGGGCGCTTCCGTGCTGCCCCCCCAAAGCCAACCGGACCTGATCTCGCCACATCTCTTGCTCTTTGACCCCGAGAGGTGATGAACCATGAAAGCGCTGAAATGGCTGTTGATCGTTGGGGGAAGCCTCCTGGTGTTGCTGATTGCCGCACTGCTGCTCATCCCCCTCTTCGTCGATGTCGAGAAATACAAGCCCGAGATCGAGAGGCAGGTGTCGAGCACCGTCGGCCGTCCCTTCGCGATCAAGGGCCCACTCAAGTTGTCCCTTTTCCCCTGGGCCGGGGTGGCCTTTTCCGATCTGCACCTGGGATCCCCTCCGGGGTTTACGGAAAAGGAATTCCTCGTCGTGAAGTCCTTCGACGTGCGGATGAAATTGCTCCCCCTCCTATCCAAAGAGGTTCAGGTACAGCGGTTCGTGATCGAAGGGCCCAAGATCGTTCTGGAAAAGGATAAGGCCGGTCGCGCAAACTGGGAGGGGTGGGGCGCTCCGCAGGAGAAGGCCGCTCCGAAAGCCGGTCCGCCGCCCACGTCGAAGGGGCCTATGGGAGGCCTTCCCTTGAAGAGTCTTGCCGTGGGTGAATTCGCCGTGCGAAACGGCTCCGTCGTCTATATCGATCAGTCGTCCGGCTCACGGCGAGAGATCTCCGAGTTGAACCTTGAGCTGAAGGACGTTTCCCTGGATCGCCCCATCCGCCTCCTGTTATCGGCGGTCATGGAGACGATGCCGGTATCCGTCGAGGGTCAAATCGGGCCCGTGGGCCCGGAGCCCGGAAAGGGGAAGATCCCCCTGGATGTCTCGGTCAAGGCATTCAAGGAAGTCAGCGTGAATCTCAAGGGACACCTCCAGGATCCGACGGCCAGTCCGCAGTTCGATCTGGCTCTTGCGGTGGATCCTTTCTCACCCCGAAAGGTCTTCAGCGCGCTCAAAGCGCCTTTCCCGGTGGCGACCGCTGACCCCGAGGCCCTGAGCCGCGTCGGCCTCAAGAGCAAGATCCAGGGGAGCACGCGGCAGGTGAAACTAGCCGACGGGGTCCTGGAACTGGATGAATCCAAGCTCAACTTTTCCGCGACAGCCAAGGACTTCTCCAAACCGGACCTGACGTTCGACCTGAACCTGGACAAGATCAACCTGGACCGCTATCTGCCTCCTCCAGCGGAGAAGGGCCCTACGGAGGCCAAGAAAGACGAGCCGGCGGCACCGAAGAAGACGGACTACCTGCCGCTGCGCACACTGGTGCTGGACGGGAAGGCTCGCGTGGGCGCGCTGACGGCCAAGGGCATGAAGATCCAGGATATCGATCTCAAGCTGACAGGCCGAAACGGCCTCATTCAGATCGATCCGCTCTTGGCGAGCCTCTACAAAGGGACCCTCTCGGCCAAGGCGGCCGTGGATGTGCGCCAAGATGCGCCCAGGAGTACGTTCGCCCTCCAGACGAAGAATGTACAGGCCGGGCCGCTGCTCCAGGATCTTATGAAGAAGGATTTTCTCGAGGGGACGGCAAGCATCGAGGCAAACATCAGCGCGGTGGGAGATGTTCCAGAGAGGATCAAGAGGAGCCTGAACGGCAAGGGGCAGGCCGTCTTCTCGAACGGAGCCATCAAGGGGATCGATCTGGCGGGGATGGTCCGGAACGTGACGTCCTCTTTTGGAGTCACCCAGCCAGGCGCCGAGAAGCCGCGCACCGACTTTTCGGAGCTGAACGCGCCTTTCACCATCACCGACGGTGTCGTCAACACGCCGGGAACGACCCTCGCCTCACCGCTTCTCAGGGTCCTCGCCACGGGGAAAGCGAATCTTGTCGATGAGTCGCTCGATCTTCGGGTGGAGCCGAAAGCCGTCGGCACCATCAAGGGACAGGGAGACGTCAAGGAGCGCAGCGGGGTCACGGTGCCGGTCCTTGTCAAGGGGACCTTCAGCTCCCCAAGTTTTGCGCCGGATCTCAAGGGCATGCTCGAAAAAGGATTGAAGGAAGGAACGCTACCCGGGATGAAGAGTCTCCCGAAGACTCCGGAGGGGCTGCCCAAGACCGAGGATGCGATCAAAGGAATTTTCAAAGGTCTGACCGGAAAATAATACGTGTGCCGGGCGGCTCCGCGGGCCCCTCGAGGAGGTTGGCCATGGCGAAAATGAAGATCGACAGCAACGTGTCCATCTATCCGATGCCGGTGGTGCTGGCTGGGGCGGTGGTCGGCGGGAAGGCGAACTTCCTGGCCATCGGCTGGATCGCGAGGGTGAACTACCAGCCGCCGATGGTGGCGATGTCGCTGAGCAAGGGCCACTTCACGAACCGGGGGATCCGCGAGCACAAGGAGTTCAGCGTGAACTTCCCCGGCCTCGACCTGCTCGAGAAGACCGACTACTGCGGCCTGGTTTCGGGGCGGGAAAGAGACAAGTCACGGATTTTCACCCTCTTTCACGGCAACCTGAAGCACGCGCCCATGATCCAGGAATGCCCGCTGGCGTTCGCCTGCACGCTCGTCAACATCGTCGAGCTGCCCTCCAACGATCTCTTCATCGGAGAAATTGCGGAGGCCTACGCGGAGGAAGCCTGCCTGACGAAGGGCGCCCCGGATATCGTCAAGATGGCGCCCTTCACTCTCACGATGCCGGACAACATCTACTGGAAGATCGGGGGCCAAGCGGGCAAGGCGTGGGACGCAGGGCGCGCCTTGACGAAGTGACGCGCCTGGTTTTTTGCGCGCCCAGCGCGCAAAAAACCAAGAGGGGACTACAACGAGAAATACGCGGTCTCACCTCGCCAGCCTCGCGCAGCCTTCCCGGAGCGCTCCAAGTACAGGAGGTGCGCGAGGGCCTCCCCGGTGGCGAACCATTGCTGCGGAACGGGGAAGTCCTCCCAACGCGAATAGCTCAAATCCCACGTCATCCGCGACGCGACCTGGTAGGCGGTCCGAGCGCCGCGGCTGAGGATCTCGCTGATTTCCTCCGTCCGGACTCGGTGGTGGGTCTTCAGCTCCTCGATCCTTCGACGATGATCCGTGATGGGATTCCGGTGGCCCGGCAGGACCAATCGGAGGTCGTAGGCGGCCACCTTGTCCAAACTGGCCAGGAAATCCCCGAGCGGATCTGCATTCTCCTGGTCCCATCCGGCGATGTTGGGGGTGATACTGTCGAGGATGTGGTCCCCCGAAAAGAAGATCCCCGCCTCCGGCTCAAAAAGGCACAGATGTCCAGGAGTATGGCCCGGTGTCTCGACACAGCGAAAGCGGTATCGCCCGACGGAAAGGGTGTCCCCCTCCCGGAGAGGGGTGAACTCCGGCCGTCCGGAGAAGAGATACTTCTTCCCCGGGTGTTTTCCCACGGCTGTGTCGGCGTCGGGAAAGCCATGGACGTGCGCGGACCTGGCCAGGTTCGACCAGAGATGCGGGTCGAGGACGATGGCGGCATCCGCCGGATGGAGGAAGATCCTCGCTGGCCCTGTCTTGAGTTCCGAGACGAGGCCCACGTGATCGGAGTGGCCGTGCGTGATGAAGAAATCCGTACGGTCGAGGTCAACGGCGAGGCTCTCGATCCCCGCCCGCATGGCCTCGATGCTTTCGGGCCGGTTCATCCCGGTATCGATCATGAGGAATCGGTCCGGACCCCGGACCACGTACGAGTTAATGACCCTCAAAGGATTTCTGGGGAGGGGGACCTCTATCCGATAGATGTCGGGGAACACTTCTTCGATCATGGGTGACGGCTCCGGTACATGAGAAAGCCTCCCGCACGTGAACCGCTCACAGTTCTCGCGACGAGAGGCCTCCGATCAAGAACGTCATAAGCCTAGCCCATGTATGCTGGTTGTGCAAGGCCATGTCAGATTCGGTGAACGTGCGTGCAGCACGAAAGGGCGAAAGCGATTGACACGGATAGCCAACTCTGGGATAGTCTTGTTCATCCGATCACTGTGCCGGATGCCGTTACGGGAGGGCGCTACGAGGGACCCGCCAGTTAGCGGGTCCTTTTGTGTTTCGCGAGCGACCGCCGACGAGAGCGGAGTTGGCGGAAATCGTCCCCCGTCGGCCGGCACCGGCCAACGTTGAACAAAGGACGAGCCCTCTCACGTCTCAACTGTCACCAATGTCACCAAAGGAGGATCGATGTCGGTTCGGCTTTTCGTAGGAAACCTCACGTATGATGTGACGGAAGCGGAGCTGAGAGAGTATCTCTCGCCGGCCGGAGCGCTGGTTTCCGTGCGCCTTCCAACCGACCGAGAGACCGGCAGACCCAGGGGATTCGCCTTTGTCGAGTTCGGCGAGGCCGCCCACGCAGAGGAGGCGATCCGGCGCTTCAATCAGCAACCGTTCAAGGGCAGACCGCTCGTGATCAACGAAGCCCGGCCCAGGGAAGAGGGGGCCGGCGGTAGGTCCAGTGCACCCGCCCGCCCGAATTGGTTAGGCGAGCAAGCCCCGGCGGGGATGGGTCAGCCCAAGCGGAACTTCGGCCCGGACGCGCCTCCGCGGGGCATGCGTAAAGGGAAGGGGCGTGGCGCGAAGGGCGAGCGAGCCCCCAAGGGGCCTCTGAAAGAACGCGTCAGAGGCCAGTTTGTCTCCGCGGATGTTGACGATGCCCACGACGGCCACGAAGAGGACGATATTCCGTTCTGGGCACGCGAGACGCCGGACAACCAAGACGACGAGTGACGATCTCCCCCGGGATCCGGTGGCGTCGCACGGCGCACTGGCGGACCCCTTCGCGGCGGCGAGGCATCGTAATCTGGAGTAACCTGATGGCGAAGAATTCACGACCGAGTTTTCAGAAACGGGCAAAAGAAAAGGCTCGACAGGAACGACAGAAGGAGAAGGGCAGTCGCCGGCTTGAAGCCCGGGAACGCAAGGCCAACGTCCCTCCGAGAACGGGCGACGACCCGGATATCGCGGGAATCGTCCCCGGTCCACAGCCGTTGCCTCCCGAATTCGATCTGCCTGCAACTCGTCACGAGTCGTAATCGCGGATTCCCCTCGCGCTCGCGGCCGGGGCTGGCCGCGCCGAGCGCGAGGGGACCTTGGATCCCCGCCGTCATCGACCCATCCGACCGGAATCCAGGTAGATCTCCATCTCGCACCGGGAGCAGTCGCAGTCGAGCCGGAGGCGGCTGCCGTCTTCATCCACAAGGTAGAGCGGTTCCTCGACGGCGTCGACGGAGCCCGCCCGGGGGCAGAGGCCAAGCTGCTCCTTGACGCAGTACCGCGTCGTCATGACCTTCCGGCCGTGCATGTCCAATCCCGACTCGGCGGCGCGCTCGATCGTGGCGACGCCATGGCGGCGATAGAACGCCTCGGCCTTCCGGTTCAAGACGTTCCCGAGATAGGTGAGTTCGCGTTGGGGGTAGGGGACCTCGTTCGCAATCGCGCCGCCGCTGACGCGGGGTCGCCGCTGTTCGCGCGCGGCGCTCAACGCGTCCAACACGCCTCGCCGCATGCCGTTGAGCGCCGAAACGGCCAGGAAGGGGACCGGGGAGGCTTCGACTTTGACCTCGGAGCACGCGTAGTTGGAGTCACCCGTCTTCATCAGCTGCCGGTGCGCCGTCGCCAGGGCCGCGTCCGGGTCCTTCGCGGCTTGGACGGCGTACGCGATGTCGTATCTGGCCTCCACGCCGTCCTCGTCGCGGGCGAGGAGGGTCACGCCGCCGAGTGCGCTCTCCAGCGTGAGCGCGACGCCGATGCGGCGCTCCATGCGTGCCGCCTTGAGGCGCGCCTGGAAGGCGTGGTCGTGGTTGCGGAACAGCAACGTTCCGACACGAATCCCCGCCGTGCTTCCGGCCGCGATCGCCGCACCGCGAACCGCATTGACCTGTGTGCCGCGGAGTTCTCCCGATTCGTCGAAAAAGCAGAGGCCGTCGCCGGGATGCAGTGTCAGTGTCGTGGCCGCCGTGATCGTGATCCCGTCCACCTTCGTCACCCGGCCGACTTCCTCGCCGACCATCTTGGGGGTGGACGGGAAGGCGACGCTGCCGGCACGGCCATGCAGGAAATACGCGGTATAGCCGCGGTTGAAGGTCTTGTCGGGATCCGGGGCGAAGCCGGGCCTCGCGACGCCGGACGAGCTCGGACGGAGCCCCCTGTCGACCATGACGGCATCCAGGCGGCCGCGATAATGGGCGACGACGTTCGCTACGTAGGCCATGTCCTTGAGGCGCCCTTCGATCTTGAAGGAGCTCACGCCCGCCTCGAGGAGCTCGGGAAGGTGGTCGGACAGGTTCAGGTCGCGCAGGGAGAGGAGGTGGCCGCGATCGTGCACGACGCGGCCACTAGCGTCGACGAGGCGGTATGATTTGCGGCACGGCTGGGCGCATTGGCCGCGGTTGCCGCTGCGGCCGCCCAGGGCGAAACTCAAATAGCACTGGCCGCTGTAGCTCACACAGAGCGCGCCGTGGATGAAGCATTCCAGCTCGATGCGCGGCGCGGCGCGGCGGATGGCGCGTACCTCATCCAGGTGGAGCTCGCGGGCGAGGATCGCGCGGTGGAAGCCGACCTCTTGAAGGAACGCCACCTTCTCGGGCGTGTTGTTGTGCATCTGGGTGCTGGCGATGAGCGGCAACGGCGGCAGGTTGCATTCGAGGAGGCCGGCGTCTTGAATGATCAGCGCGTCCACGCCGATCTCGTGCAGGCGCCACGCCAGGCGCTCTGCGACGGCGAGTTCGCTATCGTGCAGAATGGTGTTGATGGTGACATACACGCGCGCCCAGAACCGGTGCGCGTATGCGGCGAGCGTCGCGACGGCGTCGAGCGAGTTCGCGGCGGCTTCCCGCGCACCGAATTCGGCGGCGCCGATGTAGACGGCATCGGCGCCGCAGTCGATGGCGGCGCGGCCGCACTCGAGATCGCGAGCGGGGGCGAGGAGCTCGAGCGCCCGGCACCCCAGCAGTCCACACCTGTCGCGGCCTCCGGCGTTCAACGACTGCCCCGCAGCGATTCCGGATCCCGCCTCGTGCGCCACGGCAGGATGCCGCGCGACAGCAGGTCCGGCAGGATACGATTGACGAAGATTGGGGTGAGTGCGCTGACATCGGAGTCGGGGCCGAACCAGACGATTTCGGTGATCTCCGAGGCCGGCGTCGGCGTGCCGACCAAGTCGCCGCGGTAGAGCGCGATGCGGAGAGTTTTCACAATGGCCGGGTCGTCCAGGGCGGCCCGGTCTTCGTAGGTGCCGACGTATTCCACGTTTCCGAGGGCGACCGCGCCGAGCTCTTCGCGAAGCTCGCGCGTCAGGCAGTCGAGGTCGGATTCGCCGGCTTCGATGCGCCCACCCGGCAGAATCAATCTCGACGTGTCCCGGTTCTTTCGGCAGAGGAGGAGCCGATCACCACGCAGGATCAGTACCCCTACCTTGTTGAAATCCGCCACGCCGACCTCAGGCTCCGTCGCGCACGGCACACCGCACGATGCGCAGCGACCAACCAGACCTCGCGGTGCCACGTTGACCGGTTGTCCATTGTCAATTGGTCATTTTGCCTTGCCGTCCGCGGCTTCTCGGGGCTTTCGGCCGTAGACGGCCGCAAAATGCTGGAGCATGGCGAAATGAATTTCACGGATCATATCCCAGCGGAAGCGCCACTGCCAGTTGCCCTCGGACGTTCCGGGCGTGTTCAACCGGTGTTCGCTGCCGAGGGCCAGGATATCCTGCAGGGGAACGATCGCGAGGCGCGACGGCGCCGCGTAGGCCATGCGGAGGAACGGCGCCCAGAATTCTGCCCCGCGGCAGTCGAGGTAAGCGCACACCCGCTGCTGGTCATACTCGGGGGCGTTCGTGAACCAGCCGACCGTCGTGTCGTTGTCGTGGGTCCCGGTGTAGATGACGCTGTCGGCTACGACGTTGTACGGCAGGTACGGGTTGTCGGGATTTCCGTCGAAGGCGAATTGCAGCACTTTCATGCCTGGCAGCCCAGCCGCGTCCCGGAGTGCCACCACCTCTTCGGTGATGTGCCCCAAGTCCTCGGCAATGAGCGGGAGGGCGCCGAGGGCCTGCCTGATCGCCTCGAAGAACTCGATCCCGGGCCCTTTCACCCATTCTCCCTCGACCGCAGTCGGGCTGTCGGCCGGCACCGCCCAATAGCTCTCGAAGCCGCGGAAATGATCCACGCGAACCAGGTCCAACCGCTCCAGGGTGATTTTGAGGCGCGCGATCCACCAGGCGTAGCCGTCCGCCTTCATGACATCCCAGCGGTACAGCGGATTTCCCCACAGTTGGCCATTCTCGGAGAAATAGTCCGGCGGAACCCCTGCCACACGCGTCGGCCGGCACTGGCTGTCGAACTCGAACAGATCGCGCGACGCCCAGGTGTCGGCGCTGTCGAAGGACACGTAGCAGGGAATGTCGCCGATGATGCGGATGCCGGCGGCGTGCGCGTGGGCGTGGATGGTCTCCCACTGCCTGTGGAAGAGATACTGCAGGAACTTGTGGTAGCGAAGTGCCTCCGCGTGCGTCTTGGATAGCTGGCGCAGGCTCTTTTGCCGACGCAGCTTGTACTCGTCCTCCCACTCCGTCCAGGAGCGCCCGCCGTGCAGATCCTTCAAGACGCGAAACTGGGCGTAGTCCTCGAGCCAGTAGTGCTCGCGCCTGCAAAAGGCCCGGAACGCGCTGCCGTCCTCGAACCGCGTGAAGGCCGTTCGGAAGATGCGGTCCTTGGCCTCGAAAACGGCGCCAAAATCGACGCGATCCTCGGAGAAGCGAGGATAGCTGTCGAGGTCCGCCTGCGTGAGAAGGCCGTCCTCGGCCAGCGACGCCGGCGAGATCAGCAAGGGATTGCCCGCGAACGAACTCAAGCTCTGGTACGGCGAATTGCCGTAACCCGTCGGGGACAGCGGGCAAACTTGCCAGTACGTGTGGTCGAATCTGCGGAGGAGATCGAGCCACCGGATGGCGTCCTGCCCCAGATCCCCGATGCCAAAGGGGGAGGGAAGGGATGTGGGGTGCAGGAATACCCCCGCAGCGCGGTGTTTCATGGTGTGTCTGTCCTTTCCGGTCCGGGTGGCTTACGCCACCGCCAAGGGGCGAATGGGGCTGGCCGTGCCGCCGCGGATCTTCATCGGCACCATGACAAGCGAGAATGTATAGGTTCGGGTACGGCTCAAGGCTTCCAGGTCCGCCACCTCCAGGAGGTGAACGCCCTTCTCCACCAGGCAATGGATGTGAACGGGGTGAGCGTGATTCGGGGTCGGCATCACCTCGACGGCGAAATTGTCGCTCCCGAGACAGGCGGCACCCTGCTCGGTGAGCCAGCGGGCCGCCTCCACGTTGATGCCGGGCTGCCCGGTCTGCACGCTGTAATATTTGCGCTGGTCGGGCCAGAGCTGCATCCAGCCGGTGCGGATCAACACGACGTCCCCGGGTCGGACGCTCACCCCGGCCTTTTTCGCGGCATCTTCCAGGTCCCTCGGCCCGATGACCTGCGTCGGCTCCAGGATCGCCACCCCCTGAGTCGCCGGGATGTCGAGCAGGACGCCGCGGGCGACGAAGGGTGATACCCGTTGGATGCCGAGCGTCGAGAGCCCCCCGGCCTTGCTCTGCCCGTCGGGGGCCGGCTGGCCCCCGTGCAGGCAGAGGTTCTTGGCGAAGTGCCCCAGGCCGTCCAGATGTGTGCCCGTGTGGCAGCTCATGCCGAAGATGTCGACTGCTGCCGATACGCCCTCGCCGTACATCAGGTCGCCGTGCTCTCGGACCATCTGGTACATGAAGGGAGAGTGGGTCGGAACGTGCGGCATTCCGGGGAAAAGCTCCACACCCAAATCGAAGATCTTGCGTCCGCGCAACAGGTCAGCCACCGAGTTTGGCGTCATGTCGTTCTCCTCTGCGAATCCGGGCACTCCGAATCCCGGCGGATTGTACGGGGGAAAAGGGGGAAGTCAAGTCTTTTGCCCGTCCATCGCGAGTGCGACGGAAGGAACACGCACAAATAGAGTACCGACAACCGATTAGCGGGCCCGACGTCTGCCCCTTGACCGGTTTTTCATTGTCCGTCGTCGGTTTTGCATTCTCATCGCCTTGACGCGTCCGGGTTAGCCTCCTATCGTCACCGCTGACTCCTTCGCATCCGCTAGGTTGCTCTCATGGCGACAAATCGAGGCCTCCGCCGCGCTTACACCGTCTGGGCGGCGATTTACGATCCGTTTACCCGGTTCCTCCGGAGGGGCCGCCGCCGCTCCATCGCCCTCCTGGACATCCGCCCCGGCGACACAGTGTTGCTCGTGGGGTGCGGGACCGGGGCCGACTTCGAGTTCCTCCCGCGCGACGCGCAGTGCGTCGCCGTGGATCTGACTCCCGCCATGCTGCGCCGAGCGGCGGCCAAGGTCGAGGACCGGCGCATCCAATTGGCGGAAATGGATGCCATGGACCTCCGCTTTCCGGACGATACCTTCGACAAGACGATCCTGCATCACATTGTCGCCGTGGTGCCGGATCCCGTCCGAGCGCTGCGAGAAGCGGAACGCGCGACCAAACCAGGCGGACACCTTGTCGTCCTCGACAAGTTCTGGAACCACGCCCGCCGCCCGCCGCTATTCCTGCGCCTCGCCAGCGCCGTCTTCGCCGGCTATGTGACAGCGGTGGATCGAAACTTCCCTGCGATTCTGGCCCAGACCTCTCTGGATATTCTCCAGGAGATCCCGATGGGGTTCGGCGGCCTCTACTACCTGTATCTGCTCCGGAAACCGGCCTCTCCGACCCGCTGAGAAACCGCAGAGACGCCCTTCCCCAGTCCGCCATGGATCGTCAGGGACTCCGCGGGAGTCCGGACCCCTGGAAATTTGAGGCGCCCGGCACTACATTGTATGTGGCGACCGCGCGTGCGCCAGTGTGCGCCCGGTGTGCCCCTATTGAAGGCGGGAGGTGGGAGGAGGTTGCCATGCCGACCTACGAGTTCCTGTGTCTGAAGTGCCAGAAGGAGTTTACGGTTACCATGACGATTCGCGAGCGTGGGGAGAAACAACCGGCCTGTCCGATCTGCGGTTCCACCGAACTTGAGCCGATGTTTAGCAGTGTCGTGACCAAGACCTCGCGCAAGAGCTAGACAGGCTTCTGAAAAAGGCCCATCTGCGGCGTTGGCCCGCCTCGCCACTCGCTGCGGCGTACCTCCAGTACGCCTCGCTCGGGCTTCAGCGTACCGCCTTGCATCTGGGCCTTTTTGAGCAGCCTGGGATAAGACGAACTTGTCAGCAAGCTTCTCCTAGCGCTTGCTTGGAAGCGCGAGGTTCGGATTCTGGTAATACTGCAAGGCCTGAGGCATCCAGCCCTGTAGCTGCGTGATTCGGGTCTCCGGATTGGGGTGCGTGGACAGGTACTCGGGCCCCCTGCTTCCGCCGCCCTGGCTCATGCGCTGCCAGAGTCCGACCGATTCCCGAGGGTCATAGCCGGCCTTGGCCATGAGCAGGACGCCGATGTAGTCGGCCTCGCTCTCTTGCGCCCGGCTGTACGGAAGCAGGAAGCCCACCTGCCCGAGTCCCAACACGGCCAACGTCGCCAGGTTACCGCCGCCCGAGGCCCCCGCGACCGCGCCTGCCACGTTGACCAGCTGATCCTGGGAAAAGCGCTCGGCGGTGTGGTGCGCCATGACGTGACCTACTTCGTGCCCCAGGATAGTCGCCAGCCCCGCATCGGTCTTGGCCACGGGCAAGATGCCCGTATACACAATTATCCGACCGCCCGCAATGGCCGCGGCGTTCACGGTGTCGGGTGCGTTGAGGAGCATGTAGTCCCATTTGTAGGCACTCCCCAGGCCCGAGGCGGCGATCACGCGCTCCGAGATGCGCTTGACCATGGCATGGGCCGCCGGGTCCTCCCGCTCCGTCAGGAGGCGGCCTTTCTTCACCTCCTCGTCGCGCATCTGCGCAAATGCCGTCACACCGAGCTTGGCCTCCTCCTCTTCCGAGATGAGCCGGAGCTGGGAGCGGCCGGTGATCGGCGTCGTGGCACACGCCTGAAGGATCTGCGTCGCGGGAAGCGCCAGGAAACCCAATCCGGCTTGCAGGATTCGACGGCGCGACAACCCGTCGTCCCACAGGACTTTGTGGGCCGCCTTCTGCATGGCCGACTCGAAGGCCTTACCGTCTTCGCCGGCCGCTCTTGGACCGCATCGCCAACACATGGCTCTTCCTCCGCTGCGGTGCTCGGCGACTTCTCCGCCGTCAGATTGGATGTGCGCCCCACCGTCTCTGCACGGTCTTCCTCGCTCGGCTGCCAAACCCTACTGCGGGCGATTGTACCTCGCTCGGTCGGTTCAGGGAAGCCCTCCGGAAACTTTCCATTGACGCCCTTTTGGCCGGCGCCCTATCATCCGCAACGAAGGGGCAGCGAGCCCCAAGACACGCTACACCGGGCGAGCGATCAGTTGCGCCCATCGGGGGGAGGGGAGCCATGGACTCGGCAGGCACGATATTCGACGAGGAAGCACGTTACGAAGAGGACGAGACTCCGACCAAGGCGATCGACGCGCGGCTGTTCGCCGAGCCGATCAAGAGCCTGCACCGCCGCGCCGGGCACGTGGCGGTGCCGCTCGGGACGACCATCGGACAAGCGGCTGGGATCATGAAAGACCATCGCGTCGGTTGCGTGCTGGTGGAGGACGGCGGCAAGCTGATCGGGATCTTCACCGAGCGGGACATTCTGACGAAGCTGGTGGGGACGGGCTACGACCCGGCCAAGGTCGCCGTGGACGGTGTGATGACACGAAATCCCGAGACGCTGACGCCGGAGGATCCCATCGCCTTCGCCCTGCAGCAGATGAGTGTCGGCGGCTTTCGACACGTGCCCCTGGTCGATTCGGACGGACACCCCGTCGGCATTTTGTCCGTCAAGGACATTGTGGACTACCTTGCGGAGCATTTCCCACAGGAGATCCTGAACATTCCTCCCGAGCCAGGCCGCCAGCCTCGAATCCCCGAAGGGGCGTAGCAGGCCACGGAAAATACCGCCACTCGACCGCCCTTGCATTTTTTTCTTGCGCGGAAGCGTTCCGGAATGTACATAGAGCTTACACCAGAAAGGAGGTGATCCAGTGGGCATATTAAACTGGACAGGTGAGGTGATTGTAACGTAGGCGTTGCCCTGCTCAGGCGAACGCCGGGGGTTTCGTCTACGGAATCCCAGCAATCGCCGGGCCTCGAAGACTCCGGCCTTGTCCACCGGGGCGGCCAGCTTGCCGTGAAAACTTCGAGGCCTTTTTCTTTGCCTGCACGCCTTTCCTTCTACTTCCCCTTCCGTTCCCGCATCCATCGCAGCGCGTGGTGGTGCAGCAACACCATCAGGCCGAAGCCGACCCAGAGCAACTCGCGCCCGCGTCGCAGCAGGCTGAACGTCATCGCCAGCGGAGCCCCCAAGCCGAACGATACGAGGATCAGGGTCTGTCCATGCGGCAGGAACGCTCGAACGGCGGATTGAGGAAACGCGGGCGCTGGATCTCACGGAGGATGGCGGACACGGCGAGCTCCGGCAAGATCCCGCCGACGGCCGCGCCCCGGGCGGAGACGCGCACCCGCCTTTCGGCTGGACAGGTCAGTGCGGAGCTTGTTAGAGTACCCGGCGTGTTCTGGAATCTCCGTGGAGGATGCCATGGTTTCCGTTCCGAAAGAGCTCCTGCAGACAGTCGCCGAGGCGTTGGCACGGGTCCCCGTGGACCCCGGCGATCTGCCCGCCATCTGTGACCAGCTTGGCGCACAACTCGAGGGTCTGGCCAAGCTGGACGACCTCGATCTGCTCAACGTTGAGCCGGCCACCGTGATGTTGCCGCCGGGGGAGGCGCCCGATGGCCGCTGACGAGTTGACCCTGCTCAGCATCGCCGAGGCCGGCGAGCGACTGCGCCGGCGGACCCTCTCCCCCGTGGAGCTGACGCGAGCCTACCTGACCCGCATCCGAGCGGAGGATGCGGCAGCCCGCTGTTACATCACGGTGCTCCAGGAGCAAGCACTGGCCTCGGCGGCCACGGCGGAGCGGGAGATCGCGAGCGGCAGGTACCGCGGGCCGCTACACGGCATCCCGATCGCCCTGAAGGATCTGGTCATGACCCGCGGAATCCGCACCACCTGCGGGTCGCGGATCTTGAAAGACTGGGTGCCGGACGCCGACGCCACGGTCGCTGCTCGGCTGGCCGAGGCGGGCGCGATCCTGCTGGGCAAGCTGAACATGCACGAGTTTGCCTACGGTCCCACGGGCGTGAACCCGCACTACGGGACGCCGGCGAACCCGTGGGGGCGCGACCGGATGCCCGGCGGTTCCAGCAGCGGGTCCGGGGCCGCGGTGGCAACGGGGCTCTGTGCCGGGGCCCTGGGCACCGACACGGGCGGCTCCGTCCGGATTCCTGCCTCGCTCTGCGGGATCGTGGGGCTCAAGCCGACCTACGGGCGGGTAAGCCGCGCCGGCGTCGTCCCGCTGGCCTGGTCGCTGGATCACATCGGCCCCATGACCCGGACGGTGACGGACACGGCGCTGCTGCTGCAGGCGCTGGCCGGGCACGACCCGGCGGATCCATCCACGGCGGCCGCGGCCGTTCCCGATTATCGGCGCGCGTCGGACCCGGATCCCCGCGGCCTGCGGGTTGGCGTCGTCCGCGAGGTGTTCTTCGAGCGGCTGCATCCCGACGTCCGGAACGCCGTGGAAGCCGCGGCGCGGTCCCTGGAGGGACTCGGGATCCGCACGGAGGAAATCCGCCTGCCACGCATCCACCACGCGGGGCCGGCCACCTTCGCCATCATCACGGCCGAGTCCATGGCGTATCACGAGCCGTACCTCAAGACACGCGCCTCGGAGTACGGCGCCGACGTGCGGGCGCGGCTCCTCACGGGCCAGTTCGTGCTCGCCACCCAGTACCTGAAGGCGCAGCGCGCCCGCCAGGTCCTGCGCGCCGAGGTGGACGGCGCCCTGAGGGCCGTGGACGCGCTGTTGCTGCCGACGACGCCCATCCCGGCACCGCGCACGGATGAGCGGGAAGCGACGGTGGATGGCGTCCGCGAGGACGTGCGGGCCTGGCTCACCCGCTGCACCAGGCCGATCAACCTCACGGGGCACCCCGCGCTGTCGCTGCCCTGCGGCCTGACGGCGGATGGGCTTCCCGTGGGTCTCCAGCTCGTGGGCCGACACTTCGACGAGGCGACGCTTCTCCGTCTGGGGCGTGCCTACGAGGCGGTGAGCCCGCTTCGCGATCGCCGGCCGTCGCCGGCGACTTGAGCGCGGAGCCGCGATGCTTGCGTCTCCCGCCGACGCCGACGGGCCGGAGGCAATCCCGGAATCGACGGAACCCGACCCCGCCGTACGCCTGCCGATCGAAGACTCTCTCGACCTGCACGCCTTCGCGCCGCGGGACATCCCCGACCTCGTCCGGGAGTACATCGCCGAGTGCGTCCAGCGCGGCTTTCGCGAGGTCCGCGTCATTCACGGTCGCGGAACGGGAACCCAGCGGTCCGTTGTTCGCTCGGTCCTCGGCGCCCACCCTCTGGTGGAAGCCTTCACCGATGCGCCGCCGGAACGGGGCGGCTGGGGCGCGACGGTCGTCCGACTGCGAGACGACCCAAACACGTCACGCAATGACCAATGACCAAATCCCAAGGACCGATTCGGGGTCAGGGCGGTCATTTGTCATGGGACGTTGATCATTGCCCGCCTGGTCTTCAGGGGGCGAGCGGTAGCTGGGGGTCCGTGGACAGGACGCGCGCCAGGCGTCGGATCGCATCCGACGCCACCTGACGAAACACGCGTCCCTGGTCGGCCGCCAGAAACTCGACGGTGTGAAAGTCCGATCTCGGCAGCCCCGCCACCGTGTGCCCCGGCCCGTAGCTCAGGACTCGTTCGTACCGCAGTTGCCCGTCGCGCGCGTCCAGGGCGCGCACGCGGACCTGCACGAAAACGCCGAAGGTGTCCCGCTCCTCCCCGGCGGCGAGACCCAGCGCGTCGATGGCAAACTCCAGCAAGCCGTCCAAGCCACGGGCGCGCGCCTCGACGAGCGGGTCAGTTCCGGCGGTGTCGGATTCCTCCGCCGTGTGCCAAGTGACGACGGGCAGCGACTCCCCCGTGCGACGGCGCAGCGCCTGCTCCATGGCTTCCCGAAACAAGCGGTCAGGCTGCAGTTGCTTGGTTGCCTCGACGATGACCGTGCGATCCGGCGCGGACAACGGGACATCGGCCGACTCGCTCTGGGTGACGCCCAGCATCCCCATGGCAGTCGAGCCGACGACGATCCCGACCGCCAACGGCCAGAATGCGGCAGCCATGGGAGTGATCATGAGGAAGCCCAGACCAGTCGTCATGCCGCCCGTGGCGCCCCGCAGCAACGGATGCTCTCGATCCTCCTCCGCCCACGCGGCTTGCCAGGCCTGCTGGTGGCTCGGTACGAGCATTCCCGAGCGTTGAAACGGGACGCCCGGCGCGACAAAGGACTGGCTGGCGCTCTCAGGGCCGCCGCCGCTCCGGAAGGCGACGGTGCCTTCCGGCTGGCGCGCCGGTCGGGTGTCACCGCAGCCCGCGAGCAGTGTGGCGGCGAGAAGCGGAGCGAGGAGCCTCTGCGCACGGTGAGAGAACGGCAGCCGAGTGTCACTCATGATGAATGGGGCAGTCGCGGACGCGTGACAGAGTGTCCGACGGCGCCGGTCGTACGTGGGCCGCGCATCGTCGCAATGCGCTTCTCCGCGGTGGGAATAAACGCAGCATCGCGCGAACCATAGCACGCGGGCGGGACGCGCACAACGGGCTTCGTGGCAAGCACTCAGCGATCAGCAATCAGCGTTCAGCCGGAGACGACGACCGAACGCGGAGAGCCAAGCACTGAAGGCTCAGTCGATGCCTGAGAGCTTGAGATAGTCCTTCAGGACCTGGACGGTGCTGGGGAAGGCGAGTTGATCCCACGGGATCTCCGCCGGCGGAAAGGACCGTATCGCGAGGCTCTCGTCGTCGATCGTGAGGGAGCCGCCCATCACGTCCCCCGCGTACGCCACGACGATGACGGGGTTGTCGGGGAAGGAGTAGGCCCCCAGGAGTCGCGTCAGGCGAACGACGAGTCCCGACTCCTCCTGGACCTCGCGAAGGGCGGCGGCCTCCAGTGTCTCGCCGCGGTCCACGTACCCTCCGGGGAAGACCCACTTGCCGTAGCTCGGATGGATGGCGCGCTGCAGCAAGAGGATCCCGCCGTCGTAGGAGAAGACGACGCCGGCAGCGATCTTGGGATCGAGGAAGAAGACGAACGCGCAGGCACTGCACACCAGGCGGGACGGCTCGCCGGCCTTCAGGACGCGGGAGTCGAGCGGATTCCCGCAGCGCGGACAGTACCGATACGCGGGGGGCTCGGTCACTCCTCGTCCTCGTGACGCGCCCAGTAGCGACTGTACTCTTCCAGGAAGGTCAGCGTCTCGAGGCTCTTCATCCGATCCAGAAACGTCGTGCCGATCAGGTGATCGTACTCGTGCTGGATCACGCGGGCGAAGAAGTCGTGGGCCGTGAAGTCGAGAGGCTTGCCCCGCCGGTCGTGAGCCTGGACCTCGATGTCCGCGTAGCGAGGCACCTTGCCGCGGAGGTCCGGGATGCTCAGGCAGCCTTCCCAGTCTTCCTCCAACCGCTCGGTAGCGGGAACGATCCGCGGATTGATGAGGATCGTGGGGGACGCGGGCGGCGCCGATGACGCACGGCCGTCGGGTTCCGCCTCGATCGTCACGATCTGCAGGGATCGGTGAACCTGCGGGGCCGCAAGGCCCACACCATGGTATTCGCGCATGGTCTCGACCATGTCGTCGATCAAGCGTTGAATCTCCGGCGCCTGGATGTTCTTCACGGGCTCGGAAGGGATTCGCAGGACCGGATTGCCCAAATTGGCGACTTTCAGGATGGCCATCATGTAACCCTTTTTCCGTGCGTCGCTCCGCACCGTGGCCGGACGGCGCGGCGCATCACGCATGGGACCGATGCGCAACTGGCCTGAGCAGAGCCTGCGGTCAAACCGGGGAATATTAACATGCCAAGCTGCGCGCCGCCAGATCGTGTTGAGCCGCTGCGTTGACAGGCCACGGGCCAAAGACCTACAATCCCAGACGTTGCGTGTCCGCGGTTTGGTTTGCCGCGCCAGGCGGAAGGAGAATTCCCATGCGAAATCTCAAGGCCAATTTGCTGGAGCTGATTCGGCGGACCTCCGCCGAGCTGCCGGATGACGTCTTCCGAGCCGTCGACGTCGGCGCCAAGTCGGAACCGGCGGGTACCACCGGCGCCTACGCCATGGACATCATCACCAAGAACATCGATCTGGCCAAGCGAAAGTCGCAGCCACTGTGCCAGGACACCGGCAGCATCCTGTTCTTCGTGAAGGTCCCGCTGGGTTTCGACCAGATGGCCTTCGAGGCCGCCGCCAAGGCCGCGGTTGGCGAGGCAACGGCCCAGGGCTATCTGCGGCAGAATTCCGTGGATTCGGTGACCGGCAAGAACAGCGGAAACAATCTGGGGCCGGGCAGCCCGACGATTCACTTCCACCAATATCGCGGAACGCGCCTGGAGGTGCGATTGGTCCTGAAGGGTGGCGGTTGCGAGAACGTGGGGGCGCAGTACTCTCTGCCCGACACGCGCATCGGCGCGAACCGCGACCTGGACGGCGTCCGCAAGGTGATTCTGGACGCCGTGGTGCAAGCGCAGGGTAAGGGCTGCAGCCCGGGGATCCTGGGCGTGTGCGTCGGAGGCGACCGCGCCACCGGATACCTGCACTCCAAGGAGCAGCTCCTGCGCACGTTGGACGACGTCAGTCCCGATCCGCCGCTGGCCGCCCTCGAGCGGGACATTGTCGAGACCGCCAACAAGCTGGGTATCGGCCCGATGGGATTCGGCGGGAAGACGACGCTCCTGGGCTGCAAGATCGGCGCGCTCAACAGGCTGCCGGCGAGCTTCTTCGTGTCGATCTCGTACATGTGCTGGGCCTACCGCCGCCAGGGTGTTCTGCTGAACGGGGAGGGCAAGATCGTCAAGTGGCTCTATTAGCCTTGATTCGAAACGCTTCTCACCACTGTGGTGTTCCTATTTCTTTGAAGTGGGCCCAGGCCATACTGGCCATAGGCATGGTGGCTGCGGTTCGGGCGTGTCGGCCCTGGCTGACTGCTGACCGCTGATCGCTGACCGCTGTAGTTCCGGAGGTCGCCAATGATCCAGCTCATCGAGCCATACACCGAAGAGAACGTTCGCGCGTTGAAGATGGGGGACATGGTCCACGTCACCGGCGTGGTGTACACGGGCCGGGACGCCGTCCACAAATACCTGCACGAGGGCGGCAAGCCGCCCGTGGCCCTCGAAAACCAGATGATCTACCATTGCGGGCCGGTCGTGATCAAAGAAAAGGGCAAGTGGGTTGTCAAGGCCGCCGGCCCTACCACCTCGATCCGCGAGGAGCCCTACCAGGCGCAGCTGATCGAGAAGTACAAGCTTCGGGCGGTCATCGGCAAGGGGGGCATGGGCCCCAAGACGCTGGAGGCGTGCGCCAAGTTCGGCTGCGTCTACCTCCACGCCGTGGGCGGCGCCGCCCAGGTCCTGGCCGAATGCGTGACGGATGTCCTCGGCGTATACCTGGAGCACTTCGGAAGCCCGGAGGCCATCTGGGCCTTCCGGGTCAAGGAATTCCCCGCCGTGGTCACCATGGACGCCCACGGCAACAGCCTCCACGCCGCCGTCCTGGAGCAGTCCAAGGAGCGGCTGAAGCAGTTCGCGTGATTCCCGAGCGGCGTCAAGGCCTGCGCACGCAGCGCTCGCGGCCGTCGGCCCCTTCTTGCCTTCCCGTCGCCGGCGCTCCGAGGACCGGCCGTGGAAACGCCGCGCCGCGAGACTCCTGCGCGCACCTGGTTGACCGGCCGGCACGTCAACACGTGGGCGGGGAGGAGGTCACTGCCTCCTCCCCGCCCGAACAAGATCGGTTCTACTCTCTCTTCTTCATCGGCTGACCGCAGCAGTTGCCCGGTTTGTCGGACACGTGGCCGCATTTGTCACAACAGTAGTCTTCCGCCATGCGTATCACCTCCTTACTTCTTCAGTTCGTCGACTGCCTTGTCAATCCGCTCACCGGCTTTCTCGGCCGGGCCCTTGCCGCTGAGCTGGTCTACGGCGCGATCGATCTTCTCGCCCGCCTTCTGAGCCGGCCCTTTTTCGCATCCCGTGAGCAGCGCGGCGCCCACAAAGAGCCCGAGCACGATCATGCTTCTCGTCCGCATGCCTGCCTCCTCTCTGCGAATGTGCTTGGCGCGCCTACACAACACCGAAGAGCCACAGGAGGAGGACCACGCTAAGCGGCACTCCCAGTAGCCAAAGAATCAACGGCATCGATTCTCCCTCCCTTCCGCGTGTCTTTTGTCCTTCGGTTTCACTTGGACCATGCCGTAGTCCAAAAGCAAGTCACGTACCGGACCGATCGAGCGCTCACAACGATGCTCGGACGCCTCAGACGAGGCCGATTTCCCCGGGTGGGTTTTCCAGGGTATCCCTCACCGGGTCTTCGCGAAGACACGGTGAGGGGCGGAGGGACAGCGTGACCGAGACATCAGGCAGCACGTCGAACGACCCAACCGGGGTGAGCATCCGCCGCGGTCCACACCTGGAAATGCAACCAGGAGAGCGCCAACGGATCAGAAAGCAGCCTCATTCTCTCTTGAGGCGTCAGAGCATCGGGGCCGCCGCGCAACGCCGCGCGTTGGAGCCGGCGGCGCTCCAGAGACGCCGCCGCAGACTGTCGGACGCGGACCACGGCGGATGCACACGTCAGCGCGTTGACGGTCGGGTCCACGACGGCGTCAAGAAACCCCGGCGGCGAGGGCGCACGCTGGACGTACTGACGGGTCCATCGCAGCTCCTCCGGCGGCTCGAACTCCTCAGGGGTCAGGAGGAAACCCGCCTCGCGAAGGCGGCGACCGACCGAGGCGCGGCTGGAATACACCGAGAGCGGGATTGACAAGGCCAACGGCCCCAGGACCGGGAGGAGCCACAAGAGGTACGCCGGGTCGAGCCAGTAGGCGCATCCGGCCCAGACCGCGCCCAGCAGCGTGCCGGCGCTGTGCCGGCGCATCGCTTCCGCCCACGTTGTCTCGGAGCCGTCCCGCGCCGGAGACTTCCACTGAGGGGAGCAGTTCAGGACGCCCCCGATGACGAAATTGGTGTGAAACAGCATGCGGACCGGCGCCAGCAACGCCGAGAAGAGGAACTCCACCAGCATGCTCAGGGCCAGGCGGATACGGCCGCCGAAGTGCCGGCCCCCGCTTCGCCAGATCAGCAACACGCTGAGGACTTTGGGGAGGAACAGCAGTGTCACCGTGGTGCTCGTGAGGCTGAGCGCCCACCAGGGATGCCATACCGGCCAGAGCGGAAAGAGCTGCTTCGGGGTGACGAAATACTGCGGTCCGATCAGCGTGTGCACGGCCACGAGCGCAGTGGAGGCGATCAGAAACAGGAGCCACAGCGCCGCCGACGCGTATACCATCACGCCGGTCGCGAACAGGGCCCGATGCACGGGATGGAGGCTCCTGGCCAGCAATAAGCGGAAATTGATGAGGTTGCCCTGACACCAGCGCCGGTCCCGCTTGAGCTCCTCGACAAGATTCGCCGGCGCCTCCTCGTAACTTCCGGGTAGATCGTGGGCAAGCCAGACCGCCCAGCCGGCGCGGCGCATGAGCGCGGCCTCGACGAAATCATGGGACAGGATTTCGCGGGACAGAGTGCCGCGGCGCGGCAGCCGGCCGAGGGCACAATGGCGGATGAAGGGGGCGACGCGAATGATTGCATTGTGTCCCCAATAGTACGATTCGCCAAGCTGCCAAAAGTGGAGGCCCGCCCCGAACAGCGGGCCATACACCCGGCTGCCGAACTGCTGCAACCGTGCGTAGAGCGTCTCGTGATTCACGGTGAGCGGCGCGGTCTGGATGATGCCCGCTCTGGGATTCGCTTCCATGAGGCGCACGAGCGTGGTCAGGCACTCGCCGGTCATTACGCTGTCGGCGTCCAGCACCACCATGTAGCGGTAGTTCTTGCCCCACCGCCGGCAGAAGTCGGCGATATTGCCGCTTTTCTTCTTGATCCGGTGTTTGCGCCATCGATAGAACAGGCGGCCGAAGCCATCGACCGCGCGGCAGGTAGTCAGCCACGCGTCGATTTCTGCTACACGCGCATCCGGATTACTGCTGTCGCTGAGGACGAAGAAATCGAAATGCCCCAAATCTCCCGTTCTCGAGAGCGACTCGTACGTCGCGCGCACACCGGCGAATACGCGCGGCACGTTCTCATTGCAGATCGGCACCACGATGGCCGTGCGCGCCTCGGCGCGGATGGGCGCAGTCCCGGCCGCACTGCGCGAGATGGCGTACCGACGATCACCGAACATGAGCAACAGGAATCCCGCCATCGCCGTCCAAAAGCCGAGGGACACCCAGCCAAACAAGATGCCGAACAGTAACAGGATCGCGACGGCGAGGGGCTGGCTGCTCTGAAACGGCAGGACGGTTGCCATGCAATACGTGGCGAGGCCGGTCTGGACCAGGACCAGGCCAAGCAGGAGAATGCGTCGAAAGGTTCCGGTCCGGTACCAGGGGCAACGCGCCAGCGACGCCGGCCGCGCATCGGTTTCGTCCCGGTCGGCGGCGGGAGGGGTCCCGTGACCCTGCATGAGACGCCTCCATGCGGATGACGGCGGCCACCACGTCGGCCCGAGCGGCCAGGGTTTGGGGGCCATGGACGTGCGGCGAATGGGGGGACAGGTGCTCAAGCATACCCGGCCGTGCGCGTCGTGGACGATGACCGGCCCCGCCTCGGTTCGCGGAATGCCATACGCGCGTTCCAGACGTTGCTGGACAGAGGCGTAGGCCGGGTTCGCGGGACGGCGGTCGGGCCTGCCGAGGGCTCGATGAAGGGCATCCACAGCATCACGCGGATCCGTCCCAGCACGGTGGCCGCTCCGACTCAGCAGGCTGCGGCGCTCCTCAGCGGCGATCGGCAACCGGTCGACATAGTCAACGCAGGCTTGCTGGGGAACGGACTCCATGCTCACTCCGGCGGTACGATGTGACTCCATGTCTCAGATATGACCTCGCTCCCACTATTCAAGTGGGCTCGCACTTCCAGCGGTTTGTTTCCGTCATTACGACGCAGCCGCATCGCCAGACGCCAGGCTCCTGTGACCGCATTGCGATAGGCGTTCTGCTCGAGCACCTGGCCGTTGGAGTCGGTCCACACGACCCCCTCGATCTTGGCATCGGCCGGACGCGTCCGCAGTGCGGGGCCATCGAACTCGACGACGAACCCCAGGCTGTCGTTCGGACGGCTGATATATCCGTGCCCGCGCCGGGTCTGCGTGACCCACGAGGACGGGGGCCGCGTGTCCGTGTCCTTCTGCCATAGCAGCCGATACTCGAAATCGTAAGCGTGTTTTGGCTGGGGCCGGGCATCCGGCACCCAGTAGGCGACGATGTTATCGTTGGTTTCGTCGCGCACGGGAATCTGCACGAGTTCGATACGGCCCGGTCCCCAGGACCCTTTGGGCTCGACCCAGGCACTGGGCCGCAACTCGTAGCGCGCCTCCAGGTCTTCGTAATTGCGGAACTCGCGATCGCGCTGCATGAGCCCAAAGCCGCGCGGATCCGTGACGGCAAACGAGGTCACCAGCAGGCGCTGGGGATTGCTCAGGGGCCGCCAAATCCATTCACCGGTCCCGGTGTGGACCGACAGTCCGTCGGAATCATGCACTTCCGGGCGATAATCGTCCACTCTTGGACGCTGGACCTCGCCGAAAAAGAACATGCTGGTGAGCGGCGCCAGGCCGAGCTTGCCGACGTTGTCGCGCAAGTAGAGGCGCGCCCGGACCTCGAGCACGGTCGCCACGCCGGGCGTGAGAACAAATTGATACGCGCCGGTCACGCGCCGGGAATCCAGCAGCGCATAGATCGTCAGCTCCTTCACAGAGCGTTTGGGGCGATCGATCCAGAATTCGACAAAGCGGGGGAACTCCTCGCCCGAGGCGAGGGCGGTATCGACCGCGAGTCCGCGCGCCGACAGGCCATAGAGCTGGTTCTTGCCCACCGCGCGAAAATAACTCGCGCCCACGAACACGAGCACTTCATCTTTGTACCCCGCCGTATTGATCGGATAGTGCACGCGAAAGCCGGCAAAACCCAGGTCGCGCATCACAGTCGGGTCGATCTTGTTGGAACCATAGTCGAAAAGCGTCGGATCGAATCGGATCTCTCGCACGCTTTGTCCGACGACTTCGTTGATCTTGACCGGCTGGTCGAAATGCCAACCGGGATGAAAGAACATCAGCTCAAACGGAAGGTTCGCGTCGCGCCAGTAGGCGCCGGCCGTCTTGAACCGGATATCCCGATACTGGTCGTAGCCCAGGTTCTGCAGCTCCTTTGGGAGGCTGCCGGCGGGCTTCTTGAAGCCGACATCGGCGAGTTGCTTGGCCCGCAGTGACACATCTTCAAAGGTGAACGCGGCGGCAATCGGCGCACACAACACGCTGAAGAGCGCGACCGCTGGCGCCGCCACCCGCGCCAACCGGAAAACGCCAACGGAGAGCTTAGCGCACGAGTCGGCAACGTTTCGCAATCTCACAACGACGTACGACAATCTCATCTGCGCTGTCCATTCACGGGCCCAACCTCTCACTCTGAGGAACCCACTTCCCGGGCCTGGGACTCTTGGTGAAATTTCGGAAGTCACGTGGCCGCGTACTGGTGCGGATTACTGTCGAACTTGCTCTTGCACGCTGCTGAGCGGAAGACAAAGCTCTTTCCTTGGTGGTCGCTCGTGGCGGCGAGCTTATTGGGCTCAACCCCCATTCCGCAAACCGGATCTCGTGCCATGGTCCGCTCCTTTCTCTTGGGGTGAATTCCCGGACGCGGCCTGTGTTATTCGCCCGAGACACCCACGCCAAGGCGCGAGCTATCCGAAGCAAGCTCTATACCGTAATGGGATCGACCTAGTGCCAATTGTAAGTATTCTTTGAGAATCAAATAGTTGTTTCCTATTTTGATTCGGCCTGAAGCATGTTCTGAAGAATGCTGAGATACGTAAGTTTTTCCTCATCGCTATCCGTTTTCGCCTCGTCGTTACCCATTCACTGCTCATACCTCAATGGAGTCAAATCAACGCACGGCCATGTCAGATGAACGCACAGACATAGGACGAGACAGCACAGACATAGGGGACGTTGCGTCCTACGACGACTTATGCTAGTCTACCCTGCACCATGCCTCGCCAACCCCGCCTCGACGCCCCCGGCACCCTTCACCATGTGATGGTGCGGGGCATCGAGCGGACCACTATCTTCCGAGACGATCGGGACCGGACCGACTTCGTGGGCCGCTTGACGGCACTGGTGGAGGCCGGGGCCTGGACGGTGTACGCCTGGGCACTGCTGCCGAATCACGCCCATCTCCTGGTCCGCACAGGCGCGCGCCCACTGGCCCGGACCATGCGCTCGTTCCTCACGGGGTACGCGGGCGCCTTCAACCGCCGGCACAAGCGGGTCGGGCACCTTTTTCAGAACCGGTATAAGTCGATCGTGGTCGAGGAGGAGTCATACCTGCTCGAGCTGGTCCGCTATCTCCACCTCAATCCGCTCCGGGCCAAGGTAGTGGCTGATCTCCGTGCTCTTGACCGCTTCCCCTGGACCGGCCACAGCGCACTCGTGGGGCAGGTCGCCCGCCCCTGGCAGGAGACCGCGACCATCCTGAGTCAATTCGGGGCCACCCGCCGACGGGCTCGCCCGGCCTATCGTGCCTTCGTCGCCGCGGGTATCCCCAAAGGGCGCCGTCCCGAGCTTCAAGGCGGCGGGCTCCTTCGGAGCCACGGCGGATGGGTTGCGGTCACGGCGCTCCGGCGGGGGCGGGAAGCGTACCAAGGGGATGAGCGCATCCTGGGGAGCAGCGACTTCGTGGAGGACTACCGCCGGAAGATCGCCGCCGCCGCGCCCGCCGCAGCGCGCGTCTCGTTGGAAACCCTCTGCAACCGTGTCTGTCGGCACGTGGGCCTTCCACCCACCGCCTTAGCCGGAGGCGGACGAACCCAGGTCCTTACGCGGGCTCGGGCCGGGCTGGCGTATCTCTGGGTGGAAGTCCTCGGCCGGTCCGGGCGGGCCCTCGCGCCCACCCTCGGTGTGCACCCGAGCGCCATCCCGAAGGCGGCGCGGCGAGGGGCACGCGCTGCCGCAATGTGGCGCACGTTGGTCTCGTGTGGCTAGGCGTTCGAGGCACCGAGGTCGTGTGTGTGGGGCTGACCCGAGGGACGCCTACCAGGCGCGCGTACTCCCGCGAAGAGGGTCGCTTCCGGAATCTCCGGTGGAGGGCCTTCCGGGGTTGGCGCCTACACGCGCGGAGACAGCGTAGTGGTGTCTTGCGACGTGGCCTGATGCAGCGCATCTTGACACGGGCCAGTCACAGTCTTACCATGTTGCAAGAAATTCTCAAGAAAGTAAGACCGATGAGAGGTGACGCCATCATGCCGAGCTCTACGATAAGTAGCAAAGGACAAACCGTGATTCCGAAAGCGATTCGGGAACGCTTGGGCCTCCAACCCGGAGATGCAGTGGATTTCGTCGTGCAGGATGACGGGGAGGTCGTGCTCCGCCCGGCGCTCGAAGACGTTCGGCGACTGAAGGGAATCTTGCGTCGTGCCGGTCGCGCGCCCGTGACCGTGCAGGAGATGAACCGCGCGCTCCGGGAGCATAGAGGCCGGCGATGAAGGCTCTCGACACGAACGTCCTTGTCCGTTACCTCACGCAGGATGAACCGAAACAGGCAGCGATCGCGGGCGCGGAGATCGAGGGGGCGACTGCAAAGGACGAGAAATTGCTTATCCAACCCTTGGTCTTATGCGAGCTGGTGTGGGTTCTGGAGACCGCTTACGACTTCGGCAAGGCCGAGATCCTTGGCGTTCTTGACCAGATCGTCCGGACGCGGCAGTTCGAGGTGGCCGATAAAGACACCGTGTGGTATGCCCTGGCGGATTACCGCCACGGGAAGGCTGACTTCTCGGATTACTACCTTGGGCGGGCCAACGAGCGAGACGGCGCGCCGCAGACGCTGACCTTCGACAAGGCCCTGAAAGGAAGCCCGCGCTTCCGCGTACTTCCCGCGTGAGATGGGCTGTCCCCGGCATCCAGCCGTCCGAAATGAGTGCGGACAGTGAAATCAAAAGATACGAAGGGAACCGCCTCTGGGCGCGGACTCCTCGACTCTAGCCACCGCCTCTGATATGGGCCGCTTTTTCCTTTTTGCTCTGCTCACCTGGATCACGGGTAATCCGCTTTTGGCCGTCCTGGTCATCGTCCTCCTGTCCCTGCCGGGCTGGTGGGCCGGCTCGCGCTGGGCGTTTCGGCTAAGCCGAAAAGTCCGCTCTTGGGGAGAGGCCGGCCGCCTCCGGCGCGCGCTGTCGATCAACCCGCACGACGCAAAGGCCCGGACGGATCTGGGGGCGATCCTCGCCCGCCAAGGACGCTTTCGCGAGGCCCGGGCCGAGTTGGAGCAGGCGCTGCCCCGCGTCGACGATCTGCCGGAGGCCAACTACTATCTGGGTCTCTCCCTGATGAACGACGGGGAAGTTGAGCGAGGTCGGGCGCTGGTAGAAAAGGCCCTCAGCATCAACTCAAAATTCGGCTACGGAGAACCCTACCTGCGCCTCGGTGACTTTCGCGCGGAGCGCGGCGAGTGGGCGCAGGCCGCCGAGCGTTACCGCCAGGCCACCGACATCTACGGTTCCAGCGTGGAGGGCTGGTGCAAGCTGGGGCAGGCGCTCCACGAGCTTGGCCGGCGGGACGACGCGCGCGCCGCCCTGCAGGAGGCGCTCGCATCCTACCGCACCGCCCCCTGGTACCGGCGATCCGAGGACCGGCCGTGGAAACGCCGCGCGGCGCGCTTGCTGCGCCCGCTGCGGTAAGCGCCCGGCTGCGGGCCGGGGGACGCGCGCCGGCTCGGCGTCGGCCCGCACATGAGAGGGAGAAAGATGGGCTACGAGCTCTCGCATCGAACGCACAGACAGGTCTCCGCGGGCAGATTCTATCCGCTCGGCGCCACGCTCACGCCGGAGGGGGTGAACTTCGCCCTCTTTTCGCAGCACGCGAGTGAGGTTTTCCTCCTGCTTTTTGATGCGCCGGACGGCGAGCCCACCGACATCATCCGATTCGATCGTCGACAGAAGTTCATCTGGCACGCCTTTGTGCCCGGCCTGAAGGCCGGTCAGCTCTACGCGTACAAGGTGCGGGGCGGGTTCGATCCAGCGCGAGGGCTGCGATACACTGAGCACAAGCTCCTGCTGGATCCGTGCTCCAAAGCCTTCACCGGGAAACTGCGGAACGCCGACAATCTGCTGCTGGCCTACGATCCCGGCTCGCCCTACCGGGATCTCTCGGTGGACACTCGGGACAACACCCGCGTCGTGCCGAAGTGCATCGTGGTGGACGATCGGTTCGACTGGCGGGGGGGACAGCCCACCCGGCATCGCTTTCGAGGAGCTCATCGTCTACGAGGTGCACGTCAAAGGCTTCACGGCGCATCCTTCCTCGCGCGTCGACCGGCCGGGCACCTACCTCGGTTTCATCGAAAAGATCCCGCATCTCACGGGGCTCGGCAACAACGCCGTCGAGCTGCTCCCGATCCACGAGCACTGTGTCGAGGACTTCCTCAGCGCCAAGGGCCTTACAAACTACTGGGGGTACAACACCATCGGCTTTTTCGCGCCCGAATCCTCGTACGGGACGCGGCAGGCTCCGGGCTGCCAGGTGGCGGAGTTCAAGACCCTCGTGCGGGAGCTCCACCGCGCGGGGATCGAGGTCATCCTGGACGTCGTGTACAACCACACCGCGGAGGGAAACGAGCTGGGCCCTACGCTGAGTTTCCGGGGGATCGACAACCCGACCTACTACTGCCTCACGGGGGGACCGTGGGAGCCCCTCCGCTACTACATGAACTACACCGGCTGCGGCAACAGCCTGAACCTGGCCCATCCGCACGTCATCCGTTTCGTGATGGATCCCTGCGTTATTGGGTGGAAATCATGCACGTGGACGGATTCCGGTTCGATTTGGCCTCCGTGCTAGGCCGCGAGGGGGGCCCCTTCGAGAAGTCCGCCTCCTTCTTCGACGCCATCTCCCAGGACCCTGTCCTGAGTCGCGTCAAGTTGATCGCCGAACCGTGGGATCTGGGGACCTATCAGGTGGGAAACTTCCCCGTGGACTGGTCGGAGTGGAATGGGCGGTTCCGGGATACGGTACGGAGGTTCGGGAAGGGCGACGGCGGACAGGTGCCGGAGCTTGGAGGGCGGCTGACCGGCTCCGCCGATCTGTACGGAGACGACGGGCGGTCGGCGTACAACAGCATCAACTTCATCACGTGCCATGACGGGTTCACGCTCGCCGATCTCGTGACGTACAACGAGAAGCACAACGAGGCCAACCTGGAGGGGAACCGCGACGGGACCAACGACAACAACTCCTGGAACTGCGGCGCCGAGGGTCCGACCGACGATGCCGGCATTGTCCGCCTGCGGAAGCAGCAGATCAAGAACTTCGCCTGCTCCCTGCTCTTCGCCGCCGGGACGCCGATGCTCCTGGGGGGCGACGAGTTCATGCGGACGCAGCGCGGCAACAACAATGCCTATTGCCAGGACAACGAGATCAGTTGGCTCGACTGGGACGATGCCGAACGGAGCCGGGACATGCTCGCCTTTTTCCGAAAGGCCATCGCGCTGTGTCGGCGGTTTCCGGTGCTGCAGTGTCGGAAGTTTTTCACGGGGCGGGATCAGAATGCGAACGGCATCCCCGACATTCGTTGGTTCGGGACGAATCTGGACGAGCCGGCGTGGCAGGACTTCGACCTGCGCACCCTGTGCTACCAGCTGGACGGGAGCGAAGCGGTCAACGGTCCGCGCGAGTACGTTCTTTTTATCGTCTTCAACGCGGACTACCGCGCGCGGAGCGTCCGGATCCCAAAGCCGCCGTGCGGCAAGATCTGGTATCGGGTCGTGGATACCAGCTTGGACGCAGGCGAGGACATTGCCGATCCGGGCCGGGAGCTGCCCATCGACCCGCCCGGTCACTACCTGGCAAACCCGCGCAGCACGGTCGTCCTCGTGGGAAGGTGAAGAGTCGGTTTTCCTTATTGCGGCTTCGGCACGCGGTGCTGCGTCTCGGAGCACACATCTCTGGCGCGGAAGCGCTCCG